>Ga0315905_10005915_pt1 | contig 12437 bp, 12 predicted proteins | sample LakEriMetagenome_5_FD_203522 | JGI IMG/M metagenome (GOLD analysis project Ga0315905, IMG submission 203522) | Freshwater fungal communities from buoy surface, Lake Erie, Ohio, United States - Buoy 4 MA121 | ecosystem: Environmental > Aquatic > Freshwater > Lake | place: USA: Lake Erie, Ohio... | reverse complement strand
CAAGCAAGCAAGTGCTGCTTGGCATCGTGGTTCTTGGACCAAAACTTTTGCAGTGTTTTAAGAGAAATAACTCGCATGCAGTCCATGACTTTGGAATTTAGTCCCAATTTGGGACTATGTCAACCAATGATTTAACAAATCAATGGTGGCGTTGATTTTGTTTCGAGTCCATCTTCGTTGCTGAAACCATGCAGCGGTCATTCATTCACTTGCACCCCTCCCGTCCACCAAATTAATGTTGATCTGACCCCAATTAAAAGCTCACTTGACGAGCCTCGCGGTCAGTAGAATTTGCGGCAATGACGCCCATCTACTACCACCCCAAGCAGCAAGTCTCTCACCCATTTATCTCCGTTCAAAAGATACCTGAATTTGTGCGGCAGTCGGGGCGGGAGGCTTTGGGGTTTGAGCCGTTCACGGTAGAAGATTTGTGCTTGGCCCATCAGCCGCAATATGTAGGCGATGTGCTTAGCCTTCAAACCGCCAACGGCTTTAATACCCGCGATCCAGAAATTAACTTGGCCTTGCACTACGCCAATGCCTCCATGTGGACGGCGGTGCGGCACGTGTTGGAAAAGGGCGGGGTGGCCTGCTCGGCTTCTCAGGGCTTTCATCATGCGCACTTTGATCATGGCTATGGCTATTGCACCTTCAATGGCTTGGTCATTGCCGCGCGCAAGTCGCTGGCCTATGTAGACCATGTGCTCATTTTGGATGGCGATGCCCACTATGGCGATGGCACCGAAGATTGCCTTCAGCATCTGGGCTTGGCAGCGCAAATTACCAACATCACGCGTAACCAAATAGGTGCCAAGGCGCATAGCGCCTACACGGCGGCCAAGTGGCGCAGCTTTACCAGCGGGCTGATTGACCAATACAAGCCTGGCTTGGTGATCTACCAGGCCGGCGCAGACGCTTGGGACCTAGATCCGTATGAAAGCGGCTACTTGTCTATGACGGGCCTGAAGCACAGAGACGAAGGGGTGTTTAAGGCATGCAAGCAAGCGGGGGTGCCAGTTGCGTGGAATCTGGCGGGCGGTTATTCTGATCCTATGCAGTTGACCATTGATATTCATTTGCAGACGTTGGCTGTGTCGGATCAGGTAATGGCTGCAACCTAATAGGCATAAAAGAATGACTTTATGAAATCATTGAAATATCAATTACCAACCTTTCTAGTTGGCGTTGTCAGTCAGGAAATCTACTCCAAATGGTTAAATTCAAAGACGCAAACTCATTTGAAACGGGACAGAAAATTAAATCCAAATGCTTCGGGTAAAAGTTACAAAGAAGCAATTCATAAGGCGGTCCTGCAAAGTGATGGCAAAGATGCTTATACAGGCGAAGATTTGGATTGGAAGTTAATTAATCAATATGACAATACCAAATCTAAATTGCTAGGGCGGGCTTACAAACATCAGTTTGCACTTTTGCCAACATTGGATCATGTCTCTGAAAGAAGCTCTATCAATTTCGATATTTGCTCTTGGCGAACAAATGATGCAAAGAACGATCTTAGTATTCAAGAATTCATTGAGCTCTGTCGCAAAGTCGTAGCCCATCTTGCTGATTGAATTTAAATTAGCCTAGAATTTTTTCACTTGATTGGAATTCTTATATGTACGAAGTAGAAACCCACGACATGACACCAGAATTCCTTGAGTGCTGGAAGGCAGCAGGCATTCACATTAGCAATCAGGTTCAGGGTGGCTTGCAATCGTGGCTAAAAGCCACACCCTATCCACCCTTTCTGGAACACCTCTCTTTTAGATTAGGCAATCAAAACTTCTACATCCGTGTCACTGACGTGAGTGGCAGTATTGATGGGCCAGGCTCAGAGAGGGGCTTGTTCGCCATTGCAGACGGATCAAACGGCCACGCCTGCTTCATGCCCATGCGCAAGAAATTATTGGGTGGTTGGGCACCTGAACGCGGTGGTTGGGGATTGGTAGATGCTCGCACGGGGAAGGATGTGAATCCAATTGATCTGGTGTCAGATGAAAAAATAGAAATGAGCGATTGGGAGTTACAAGACTTTGCGGTGCAAGTGGTTAGGACTCAACTTGAGAGGGAAGGCTTCGAACTGATGTCTTGGCAGGGCAATCCCAATGTCGACCCTGCTATCTGGTTTATTGGCGAAAGCAGACGGCCTGAATGGGTTGTGGTGAGAGTTTCACGAGACTTGGAAGAGGAGGTCGTACGCCCATCTAACTGGAAGGACATTGCAGCAGGTTGTGCGCCAACTGGAAAAATTGGTCACTTTGCACCAGTGACTGTGTTTAGCGCCGATGGATTGTTTGACTTTGAAAGTGACGAGCCGGCTCCTCTCTATCGAGGACATGCCATGCAAGTTGGGTACGAGGGACTTGAATAAAAAGTAAATTTAAAACTTACTTTGCCACGCTAAATCTATTTCAACAGCATATTCCAATGCAGGTGATACTTTTTTAGCCGCTCCAAGTCTTTGTCACTCAGCGTTTTAAAGCGCAACATATTCATATTGTCTTCAAGATCCGCAATCTTCACTTTCTTGGCTATAGGATTCGCCGCTGCTCGTTGAATAAAGGCTGTGTAATCTTCATCCTCATTCGTCTTCGTAATGCACTTCAAAGCATCTACAACAGTGTGCGGTATGCCCTCTGACAACAGCCTGTCAAATGTCCAGCCCTCGTGCAAATGATCTTCCACAACATCGTGTAGCACGGCCGTCATTTTTTCTTCATCGGTGTGCATGTGCGACATGAGGCGAAGCGGGTGAAGAATGTAGGCGTTGCCGCCTTTGTCTACATCGTTTAAATGCGCCTGAGCTGCAATGGCAATGGCTTTGGAGAGTGGGTTCATATTTCCTCTACTAATTTGAGCCTCTTTTCATAGCGTTCAGCTTATCCTAAAGTTGCAAAGCTCATACCCTGAGTCCACAGTCCTAAAACAATGTTGATCTGACCGCATTAACAGTATCATTGAATAAAAAGTAGTCCGCTTTTTCGGGTCTGGGTCAACAAATACAGAAGGTGATCAAAAATGCAAGTAACAGCGATGCGACCGAAGTCACCGAGCAAGTTAGCAAATATTGCTTCTCTTCTAATTATGTTGTTGTTATCGGGCTGTGCGGCCCATTACTCGGCTGAAGCAGTTAGTGACCCGTACGGACTGTTTAGTGGCATATGGCACGGAGCCATTTCAGGACTCACTATCACGGTCAACATCATTTCTTGGGTGTTGTCGTTAACTAGCATTGATTTTTTATCAAATGTTCAAATCATAGGACGACCAAACACCGGTTTTTTTTACTATCTTGGGTTTGCAGTAGGTTTTATGTTTTTGCCACTGTTCAGGTAACTATTTGACAACTGGTATAAATTTTGAGGAGCACCCACCAAATTTAATTTGGATGAAAAAAGTCACTTGCATGTCATGTCAGCGTGGTTACATACTTCGTTGACCTTGACTTTGTTTTTTTTCCATGAAAAAATGAATTGAAATTTTTATAAAAGATAGAATTTATGAACAATAAAGCATCGAATATTCCATTGCTAGCAGCATTCGGAATTGGATTAATTTTCATGTGGCTAGTTGGTTATGGGTGGTACCGCACATTTAATTCTTGGACTGGGAATGAATTTGTAGCCATACCAGTAGGAATCGTATTCGCATTGATTGCAGCTACTTTAGCCCTTGCAATTGCAAAAGAAAGAGCAGTTAATCCTGGTCAAATATCAACAGTATTCTCATACTTCTTTATTTTAGTTTTATTAAGTGCATTGGGTACTATCAACACACTTTATTTCAACTTTTCTGGAGTTTCAATATCTCAAAATGAAATAAAAAATGCTATTGAAAAAGTCAGTATTCTAAAAAATCGAGCGCCAAATATATTGGCGACTCCAGAGTACGATGAATGGGTAAGAAAAGTTGAAAGTTCAGGAAATGCGTTATCTGATGAAATCGATAATCCAAAATTGTGTGGACAAGGTCCAGAAGCAATGAAAAGAATTGCTGAGTTACAAGTCCTCTTACCTTCGTTTAGACAAATGGCAGGAGCAGGTGGTTGCGAAAAAAGAGATTTGCTAAAAGCGCACTATAAAGAAATTATTTCAAAGCAAATTGAGTTATCAGAGAATAATCTAAAGGCTAAACCTAAGCTTGAAGCTAAAATTTATATTGAAAAAAATGCTCAAAAAATTATTGATGCACTTACTGAGTTGCAAAGAGAAGTAAATGCTGTTTCAGATATTAAGAGAGTACAAAAAGAGCTTGAGGATGCATCATCTAATTTTGGAAAATTGAAGGATCTTATAGGATCGGTAACAGAACATGAGTTTGACAAATCATTTGTAATTGATACTTCCGCAATAAAATCAATTGGTAATGTTGGTGATATTTTTGGTTTTATTGCTTCTAGATTTAATGAAGTCAATACAATATTTTATATTTTAATTGCGATTCTTATTGACATAGCATTGATTTCAGCTTTTAAAGCAGTAATTTCAAATGGTGAGTCAAACGCCAGCACCAAATATTCACGTAAAGAAGAAAACTACATTTAAACAGGAAAAAAATGAATACAAATAACAAATATCTTTCAAATGATAAAGAGTTAAAGACAAATCTTCCTGATGAGTCAAGTGTGACTGAGCCAACTATTTCCTCCTCACCTAACGAGCAGCAGGTGCCTAATTTTATTATTAATAACGATAAAATTTTAGGAGAAGCCTTGGGAAATCAATTTGCCAACACCATGGCTGAAGATGGTTTTCATCCTGTATTGATTTTTGGTGCACCAGCTTCTGGCAAAACTACTTTTCTTTTATCTTTAATTAGATATATGTTTGTAGGTCAAAACTGTGATTCTCAAATAAGACTTTGTTTAGAGCCTTTTCCAAATGAGTCTACTGGAGTCAAGGGCGAACATAAGGATTTAGACAGAGAAAGATGGGCTGCTGTTAAACAATATGCTAACGATTTATTCAATAAACATGCGACTGATTTTTTGCAGAGCAATCTAATAGCGCCAACAACACAAGTTAAATTTCCTTTTTTCATACCTATAGAAATTACACCCAAGAAAGAAGGATTGAAGCCTTTAAAAATTGCTTTTTTAGAAGGTGAAGGTGAATGGTATCGACTCAATACAGATGGTGAAAGTACCAGCCCACATAAAACATTTAGACATGAAATTTTAGCCTTTCTCGAAAGATACCCCCATCCAATCACCTCCATTTTTGTTGCGCCTTTTGCTGTAGTTGGATATGAGTCAAATCAAGATGGAGAATCTAGTAGAAGTGCTCCAAAGGTTAAAGAAAGAGACTTTGCGCTATATGGAATAATTGACCAATTTGAAAAAGCAAGAGCTAATCAAATAGGTTCTGATAACTATTTATATCTATTAACTAAATGGGACATACGTTGTGGATCAATTTCGCATCCTGAATTTATATATAAAGATTTTTCAGTAGTAAAAAATGAGATTAATAGTAAATTCCCAATGTCTCTTAACCGTTTTAATAATATTCGTGAAGGCGAACCATTAAAAATTAAAGGAAAAATTGTTAACAACAGCAAAAAAACTATATCAGCTTACTGTGCAGGTATTTTAAGGTACGCAGTAGTAAGCTTGCCTGAGGAGTCAAGTCGGTCTGTAGATCATTATTCTCGCAAACTTTGGAACTATTTGTATTTGAATGCAACAAATCAGTATCTTTATTCTGAATTTGCGCCTAGAAAAGTTGGTTTTTTTGAAAAAATAATAAATTGGATTAAGAAGTAATGGCAAATTTTTCGTTCACTATTTTTGGACCTGAAGATGGATTCGAGCAATTCACTGTTTCTAGTGCAGGATTGTCCCCCGATGAGTCATTTAAAATAAATCCGGCAGAATTTGATTTTAAAATTGGCGGCCGGCTTATTCAAATAATTAAATTAAATGGAAGCGTTTATTTATCTTTTCATCAACAAGTATTTCAATTAAATGGTGAGCGCTCAGGTTATACATTTGGTGAGGCATTGTATTTTGATAGTAATAATTTTGATCCTAGCCTAATTGTTAAAAACCTGTATGAATTACATGCAGCATTCAGTCACGAATGCATAACAGAAAATGGTCGTTTTGATGGTGCTAGGTTTGTAAACTCTTACAAGTCGACTCAAGCTACTAAATATAAAATTTTAAAAGAAGATTTATCTTCAAATTCATTTGCCCGGAATAATTTAATTGAAAATATTGCTTTCCCGAATGCAGTAAATGGGTATTATAAGTGTGCTTCTTTGAGTGACTTGGTTGATGTATCGAGGGTTGTCACCTGGATGGTTGAATCAATTGGTTCAATTTACTACTCTAGATTATTTATTATCGATAACGAGTCTGGTTTGCCCTCTGAAGGGTTTAAAAAAATAACTAATATTGACGCCGAAAGTAATGGAGTATTCAATTCAATATATTCTAGTTATAAAGATTATCAACAAGAATGCGCTAAATTAACAAAAATAAAGACTGATCTTACAAAAGACAACAATGATTTATTTGCAAAGGTAAATGAGCTGAATTTAAGATTAACATCACTGAATAATTCAAATCAAAATACAGCACAAGTACATAAAGTTTCAATAAATAGCCAAAATCAAAACTTATCTTATTTAGAATCTTCAGTAGATTTTTTAAAATCAGATATTGGAAAAATTAAAACTGGACTTCATAAAATTCAATCAGAAGATCTATTAATTTTGAGTGAAGATCTTTCATTTGCTAAGACATTCTCTTGGATAAATGCGGTATTATTTTTTATTCTGATATTTGCAGTGGGTTATATAATTTTCGAATTAAATGCTCTGCATCAAAAATCTACTCGAGTCTATAATTCTCATGAATCAGCAGTTTCTGATCTAAATAAAAGCATTAAAGATTTAAAAAATTTGTACACTAAACCTGTCATGCCTACTGAAGAGGTCAAAGTCCTGACTAATCCCAAGCCTGAAAAGGCTGCCCCAAAAGGTAAAGCCCAAATTGTTAATTAATAATGTATAAAATTTACTTTTCCTTCCTTATCTCCCTATTAGTGGCTGGGTGTAGTAATGAGCCTTCAAACCGCGATCTTGAAAATATAGCTAACTCCCAAATTACCAAATTCATTTCTATTATCCACAATGAAAGTCTTGGTGGACTAAGTATTTCTAAAATTGCAGGAGTAAAAGATTTTAAAATTGATGGTATCGAAAAAATTCAATGCGCTCCTGAAAGCCAAAATTCTAAAATATACGCATGTGATGTTTTAGTAAAATATGAAATTTTAACTTCTCAAAATTCTTTATCTGAACTTGTTGGGTTTTCTGGTAAGAAGAGTGAAGTTAAAAAAATTAGGATATTTAAAGGTAGTAGTGGTTGGGAGATTATTGGGTAAAAGTGTTGGGAACAATTACTCTATCAAAGTCGAAGCTTAAATATCAATTGAATTTTTTCATTTATAGAAATTAAATATTTTTTGTCTTATTGACGGCAGACAATTCTTAATTGTTGAATACACCTGAAATATGGACAAACCAACCCTGGACTACTACGCCCTTCACGCCAGTGAAGTAGCGCAGCGCTATGAGGTTGCCCCCAGTCCATTAGCCCACCGCTTCGCTGAATCCTTCTCTTCAGAAGGCCGAATACTAGACATAGGCTGCGGCTCAGGCCGAGACCTAGCCCAACTCCACAAGCAAGGCTTCCGACCCTATGGTGTAGACGGCACCGAAGAGTTCGTTCAACTGGCCCAGATACTTCACCCAGAACTTAAGGGCAGTGTGGTGCAAGGTTTGCTGCCTGACCTGCCCACTCCCTTTGGCGGTGAGTTTGATGGTGTTCTGTGCTGTGCCGTTCTCATGCACATTGATTCAACAGAGCTGTTTAACGCAGCCTTGTCTATCAAGCGCTGCTTGAAGGTCAATGGCCGGTTGTTAATCTCTGTTCCCAGCCAAAGGTCTGACACTGGAGAGGGCGAGCGTGATGCCAACGGTCGCCTCTTCAAAACATATCCATCAGCCTACTTGCGCTTGATCTTTGAGCGATTGGGTTTTGGCCTCATAGACGAATGGGGCAACTCAGATGCCATGACGCGCCAAGGTATTGAATGGGTGTCCTTGCTGTTTCAATTGAAGTCTGAATCCAACACTAGGCCTATTGATCAAATTGAAGGTGTACTGAATCACGATAAGAAGACGGCCACCTACAAGTTTGCGTTGTTTCGCGCACTTGCAGAAATTGCGACACAAAGTCCAAACAACGTTAAGTGGCTGGCCAATGGCAAAGTGGCATTGCCGGTTAGGTATGTGGCAGAGAAGTGGTTGCAGTATTACTGGCCACTGATTGAATCTAAAGTGTTTATGCCGCAGATCAATGCTGAGGCCCCAGATGCAGACAACTGGATTAAGTTCAGACGCAGCCTTGGTGCGCTCATTAGCCTTTATGTGAGGGCAGGCGGCTACAGTGGGTTTCGGATTGAACGAAACAAAGGTGCTTTGTCGGCTGACAAACAAAAGCTGTTGAAACAAGTGATGTCAGACATTGCTTCTGCCATTGTGACTGGGCCGGTGAAGTATGCAGGTGGTGCCTTGGTTACAGGGCGTGTGTTTGACTATGACTCGGCAACTAAGAGCGTTCTGATTCCCAATGACCTTTGGATTGAGTTGAGTCACTTGGGTTATTGGGTGAGTCAGGCTGTGATTCTTCAATGGGCTGAAAAGACTACTAGCTTGGGTAAAGGTATTGATGTGGGTTCTGTGGTGGGGTTGCTTCTCGATAAAGAAGACATTCGGAGTACTGCTGAGGCTAGACGGATTTTCTCTAAGCTGCCAAACTTAGAATGTGTGTGGACTGGCGTTAGCCTCAAAGACAACTTTGAAGTTGATCACGTAATTCCATTTGATTTATGGCATAACAATGATGCTTGGAATTTGTTGCCGGCATCTAAGACTGCAAATAGCAAAAAATCAAATAAGCTACCTTCTTCTGAACTACTAAAGAAGCGAAAGGAAAAGATTATTGGTTTTTGGGAAATGCTGAAAATTCTTGAAGATGTGAAGTTTAAGAAAGAAGCAGAAACGCTATTGGTTTTGCCTGAAGAAAATTGGCAATATTCGATGTTTGGTCAGTTGTCGGCTGCTATTGAGATGACTGCTTTACAACGCGGTGTAGAAAGATGGACTACTTGAAGTTTTTTATGAGTTTTTTTAATGCAATAATTTTTAGAAAGCAACTTGTTGGGTAGATGGCTGACTTTGCGGCTTCGCTCAATGGGCAATACTTCGACTTTAAGGCCGATCAGCTCGGCAAGCTTTGTTGTGCCATACAGCACCACAGCGGGGGGGGGGATGTGCACACCTGCGCCACCATTCAGTCTTGCTGGGATGGTGATCGATTGGACATGGACAGGGTGGGCATTAAGCCTCACAAGGACTATTTGTCAGAGGAGGGGGCTAGGTAGATTGCTTGGGCTTACAAGATGAGTCGGGGGTTGCCTGCCGACTAAAACAATGTTGATCTGACCCCAATTAAAAATCCCCCGACTTTTTAGTCAAGAATTACATACCTACGGTATGGCTGTTTGTCAAAACCAAGAATTTGACAGCCTAACAATTTTCGTGGTTTGCTGAAAAAGGACAAGCGCTTGAGCTTGCCGATTAAGACAACACAGAAAGGCACAGCCATGAAAACTCCGCCACCTAACGCACAACTTCGCAGCTACACAGAGTTTGACTTCGACGACAACCCACCCTTCAAAGGTGAGCTCACCACGATGTTTGGCCAGCTGGCGATGTGTGTCAATCCCCATGCAGGCTATGGCGCATCTGACAGAACCCTATGGGCCGTAGAAGGAGAGCACATGCGCTTTACCACTCGAGAAAACGCACATGGCTACCAATACGGCCTTTGCCTAGAAGTAGACCCAGAGGCTCAAACCGTCACCATGGATTGGTACGCCTCAGAAAATGACTACGAAGAGCGCAAAGTCGATTCCCAAAAAACAATGCATATCAATGAGTTCGGCAGGTTCGACGTGCTCTTTGACAAATACATCTACGACATGACCTCGCTGGGCCTGGCCTGGCCGTCAGACCCCGTTAAACCCCTCGCCAACCCGCAATACTCAGCCGCCAAAGGCGCAGTGCTAGGCGCACTCATTGGCGACGCTGCAGGTGGCGTTCTGGAATTCATGGGCCGTCCACCCACACCCAAAGAAGCCAAAGCAGCATTGCAAGACATGCCAGGCGGCGGTGTGTTCAGCTTGGCCCCAGGCCAATTTACCGACGATGGCGAGATGACCGTTACCTTGCTACAAATCCTGTGCAACACCCAAGGCGCCTACCGGCCCGACTTGGTAGCCCAAGCTTATTGCCAGTGGGAGGGCTCGGCACCCTTTGACATTGGCATAGCCACCCGAAGCGCATTGCGAGTGAACCGCGACCGAAGGCAAGAGCCCAAAGGCCTGGCCGCACTGGTGCAAGCCCAAGCCGCCAACAACAACGCAGACAGCAAAGCCAATGGCAGCCTGATGCGGGCTACACCATTGGGCATAGTCGCTTGTGGCTGCTCTGTAGAAGAGGCCATAGAAATGGCAGAGGCTGATGCCGCCATGACGCACCCCAACCCCACCTGCATTAGCGCCACCACCGCCTATGTGCTGGCATTGCGCCATTTAATCCTGAATGCCGCAGACGCAGTTAAAGTAGAAGGCGCTGTTCAAGCCGCGGCTGACTACTTAAACAACAAGGACAAGGCAAATAACAGCGGCCGATTGGAAGTGTCTAAATGGCTAGAAGATGCATTGCACGGCCGATTGCCAGCAGCTTTTCCGCAGGCAGGGTTTGTGCGCTATGCATTTACCTATGCTTTCTATTACCTTGCTCAGGAGTGCAGGTTTGAGGATGCCATCTATCGCACCTTACTAGAAGGGGGCGACACGGACACCAATGCTTGCATAGTGGGAGGCTTGGTGGGTGCTTATGTGGGATTGGGCTCATTGCCGAATTACGCTTTGAGCCGAGTGTTGAGATGCGACACAGCCAAAGGCCAAGAAAGGCGAGAGGCCTATACAGCCAGGTCAGTAGCAAAGAACCTTAAGATTTTGTGCCGTTATTGTCTGGAAAACGATCACCAAAGCCTTTAATTATTGGCGCCGTTTGAATTTTAAATACCTGTCGATTGAATCTTAAAATGTGGCACCATGCGTAGTATGAGATGTGTGGTCGACTGCCATAAAAGTCAAACTACCCTTGCTGCCAATAATTGAATGGTTATAAAAAATGCTTTACGGTAAGAGAGTCGTCGTCGTAATGCCGGCCTTCAATGCAGAGAAGACCTTAGAGCAAACATGGTCTGAGATACCGCATGAATATGTTGATGCTGTAGTCTTGGTCGATGATGGGTCTCAAGATGGGACAGCTATACTTTCTAGAAAATTAGGCTTGCATACGCTTACCCATGACGTAAATCTTGGATATGGAGGTAACCAGAAGACCTGCTATCTAGAAGCATTGCGGCTTAATGCGGATATAGTAGTTATGGTTCATCCTGACTATCAATATTCTCCAAAATTAATTGTATCGTTGGCGGCAATGGTTGCATCTGGTCACTATGACCTTGCCTTGGGATCGCGCATTATTTGTGGACAATCTATCGATGGCGCAATGCCAAGATATAAGTATGTTGCAAACAGAATCCTTACACTAATTCAGAACATTTGCTTTGGCGCTAAACTGTCTGAATATCACACGGGCTTCCGTGCTTTTTCAGCTGATCTATTGCGCGCGCTGCCATTGAATGAGAACTCAAACGATTTCATTTTTGACAATGAAATGATTGCACAAACGCTTTACCATCAATACCGAATTGGTGAGATAAGTTGCCCTACTAGGTACCTACTCGCTTCATCTAGTATCTCATTCGCTCGTTCCGTAACTTATGGATTTGGCGTACTTGCTGTAACAATAAAGTTTCTTGGCGCGCGATGTGGGCTTGTAAAACCGAAAATTTTCTCCCTCTCGGGACGTCGTCTGTCCGAATGACGGTCAAAAGCACAATGACGAAATCAGAGAGAACACCGTGAGACTTCTAGTCAGAGTCTGGGATGATTTTTGCAGGCTATCTAGAAATTCGATAGCGTCACGTTTTATTGGTGAGCCGAGCATTTTTTTTCGGTATGTCGGCGCAGGATCAATAGCTGCATTGGTCGAGTTTTCGCTTTTTTCTTTTTTATATCAGATGGCCGATTTGAATTTGTTATTAGCAAATTGCATATCTTTTGCCGTTGCTGTGATCCTCTGCTTCATCTTGCAGAAAAATTGGACTTTTCAGGCAAGTGGTAATGGCCAAAGGCACCTCCAGCTTTACCTGATAATGCAAGCAATATCGGCCGTTCTGAATAATGTATTGATGTACATTTTTGTTTTACAGCTAGGGATTT
>Ga0315905_10005914_pt1 | contig 12437 bp, 10 predicted proteins | sample LakEriMetagenome_5_FD_203522 | JGI IMG/M metagenome (GOLD analysis project Ga0315905, IMG submission 203522) | Freshwater fungal communities from buoy surface, Lake Erie, Ohio, United States - Buoy 4 MA121 | ecosystem: Environmental > Aquatic > Freshwater > Lake | place: USA: Lake Erie, Ohio... | reverse complement strand
CCCGGGTGGCGGAACTGGTAGACGCACAGGACTTAAAATCCTGCGATCAGTAATGATTGTACGGGTTCGATTCCCGTCCCGGGTACAAAAAGGAAAGATGGTTCGCGAAAGCGAGCCATTTTTTTTGAGGGGTTATTCGCTCCAGAAACGGCTTTCGCGCCAGTGTTGCTGTTGACCACGGTCGAGGAAGGTCCAGGCCAATATTCGGCTGCTTTTTTGGCCTTGCGACATGGGTATAACATGCACTTCTGTGGGGCGCACGCGGTTCAAGGCCCGTCGCAAGTCGTGAATATGCTCCTGACGGGAAACCAGTGTTGTGAACCAATAGACTTTGCGGGCGAAGAAAAAGCTTTCCGCTACCATGTCGCGTATGAATTTCAACTCTCCGCCTTCACAGTATAATTCGTGCGACATCCCTCCGAAGTTGCGGCCGGTGGTTTCCTTTTTACCTAGGTTTCGCCACTTGCGGCCGGAGGCCTCTTGCGCTTCTTGCTCACTCCCGTAAAAAGGCGGATTACACACTACCAGGTCGAAAGCTTCTTCCTTTCCGATGACACCCTTGAAGAAATGCCCGGCATTCTTCTGTGTGCGCAATTGAACACTCTCCTGCAAGCGCTCATGTGACGCACAAATAGCAGATGCATTGGAAAGAGCCACTTCATCGATGTCGGTGCCCACGAATGACCACTGGTAAAGGTGATTGCCTAAAATCGGGTAGATGACGCCAGCTCCCACACCTATATCCAAAACGTTTACGGAATGGCCAATTGGTATTGTGCCTCCATTGTGAAGAGCCAGAAGGTCTGCTGCGTGGTGCATATAATCGGCGCGCCCGGGCACAGGCGGACATAAGTATCCGGCAGGCAAATTCCAGTCGCGCACACCATATTCACTCTCGAGTATTGCTTTATTGAGTGCGGTAACCGCCAGCACATCCGAAAAGTCGATGGTGAGAATACCCGCAGGACTCGGCGACACGAAGGGCTTGAGCGCGGGGCATTTTTCCATTAGGCGCGCCATATCGTAGCCATCGCGGTGAACATTGCGCTCGTGCATCGACGACTTGCGGGTAGGTGCTGCCATGATAAATCTCGTTCGTTAGAGATTAATAGAAGATGGAGTACGTTTTTGCGTGCTGCGATAGATGTATGAACCTGCTATATGACGGCGCACGAAGCGCGCATAAGCATCCGAATTCACCATCTTGATGTAGATATTGCGCGGCACACCGTAGTATTCGTAGATGCTGCCATCCATGAAGTGCACAGTCAAAATTTGCTTGTCGTAGTTGAAATCTACAATGCCACATGAGGCCAGTGTTTGCTGGTAATCGGCTTCTACTTCAGCCAATGTTTCCGGGGCAATGCTTACCAGGAAGTGATAAGCTTCAATGATTTCCTTACTGCGCTCCTCTTCTTTTTCGCGAAGTTCCGGATTATCATGAAAATTGTCGGGGTGACATTCCTTCATGAGGTTGCGATACACCGATTTGAGTTCTTTCAATCCGGCGTTTGGACCAACACCAAGAAGTTTGCGATAGTCATTGATGCGTTTCATCATTTTTCAATTGTGCGGCAAAGGTAGTCTTTTCACCTCCTTTCTCGGGTATTTGCGGTGCGAAACATTCCAACTTGTGTGAGCAGAGTCAGTGTAGACTGCGTCATTCCTCAACTGTTGCGATGAGCAGATGGGGTACTTATGTCAAAAAAAAAACATCAGTACAATGGAGTACATTAAGACTTTTCATGAAGTGGGTTTGTCCGACGTTCATCGTGTCGGTGGAAAAAACGCTTCGCTCGGCGAGCTCTTTCAAAACCTTGCGCAGCTAGATATTAAGGTCCCCGATGGCTTTGCTATAACTGTTGATGGTTTTGACGCGTTTATGATGACTGGCTCCATTCGTGCGCAACTAACATTCCTCCTTGATTCGATCGACTACCAAACTTTTAGTAATCTTCAACAGGTTTCAGAAGAAGCAAAGCGATTGATCATTGAATTGTCGTTGCCGAACGATGTAACCGAAGAGATTTTTTCGGCATACTCTGAATTGACACTGAAGTATGGTCCCGATACACACGTAGCGGTGCGCAGCAGTGCGACAGCAGAGGATTTGGCAGATGCAAGTTTTGCAGGACAATATGAGTCTTATTTAAATATTCATGGAAAGGAGGAGCTCCTAAGCGCGGTGAAAAAATGCTATGCATCTCTGTTTAATGCGCGAGCACTCAAGTACAGAATTGATCGCGGCTTCTCTTTGGAGCAAGCACAACTTTCGGTAGGAGTGCAAGTTATGATTCGCGCTGACTTAGCTTGTTCCGGTGTTTGTTTTACAGTCGATCCTGATACCGGTTTCCGTGATGTGGTAGTAGTTACAGGGGCTTGGGGCTTGGGCGACAATATTGTACAGGGAAAGGTCGAGCCCGACGAGTTTCATGTTTTTAAAGGTTCAATTAAGGCCGGAAAGAAGGGGATTATTCGCAAGAAAATGGGAACGAAGGCGCTTACGCTCGGCTATGCTTATGTGGGTGTGGGCGTTGAAAACAGACCGACCCCTGTTTCGAAGCAAAAGTCTTGGGTGCTTTCGGATGACGAAATTGAAACCTTAGCGAAATGGTCTATGCGCATTGAAGAGCATTACAAGCGAGCCATGGATATTGAATGGGCAAAAGATGGATATACCAAGGAACTTTATATCGTCCAAGCTCGTCCTGAAACTGTGCATGGCCGTGACGAACGGCTAGTGTTGCGTGAGTATCATTTGCAGCCTAAGTGTCACCCGGAGGTGGAAGGTCAGGCAGTGGGTATTCATATTGCTGTAGGTAGAGCGCGGGTGTTGCATTCGCTTAGTGAGGCTGCACGCATTGAACCGGGCGATGTTTTGGTCGCCGAGACAACTAACCCTGACTGGGATGTTGTGATGAAAAAAGCATCGGCCATCGTAACTAATCATGGCGGCAGAACAAGCCACGCAGCTATTGTCGCTCGTGAACTTGGAGTGGCTGCTGTAGTAGGGGCTCCCAATGCTACAGGTTTGATAAGTGACGGCCAATGGATAACCGTCGACTGTTCTACCGGTAAAATAGGCAAGGTATATAGTGGTAAGCTTGACTTCGAAGTGGTTGTGCATGAACTCGACACGCTTCCGCAAACAGAAACCACTCCGATGTTGGTGCTCTCAGACCCGGATAAGGCATATGAATGGTCATTTTATCCGAATGGTGGAGTAGGACTTATGCGTTTGGAGTTTTTGATTGCGAACGTCATCCAGATTCATCCCATGGCGTGTGTGCGTTTCGATGAATTGGGTAGTCCGGAGGAACGACAGCAGATCAATTCGCTAACGGAAGGATATCAAGACAAGGCCTCCTATTTTGTGGATCGTCTTTCACAAGGCATCGCTACGATGGCGGCTGCCTTCTATCCGAAAGATGTGATAGTAAGGTTCAGTGATTTTAAAACAAATGAATATGCATCTCTGCTTGGTGGACGTGCATTTGAAGAACATGAAGAGAATCCGATGATTGGTTTTCGCGGAGCTTCGCGCTACTACCATGAGCGATACAGAGATGGCTTTGCCTTGGAATGCAGGGCAATTGATTGGGTCAGACGCAAGATGGGTTTGACGAATGTGAAAGTTATGATTCCCTTTTGTCGAACCGTGAAAGAATTACAGTTGGTATTGACCGAAATGGCGAAGTATGATTTGGTGCGCGGTGAATTGGGGCTTCACGTGTATATGATGGTTGAAGTGCCCAGTAACGTAATTGAAGCAGAATCGTTCGCTGCTCTAGTTGACGGCTTCTCTATTGGCTCAAATGATCTTACACAGCTAACCTTGGGCGTGGATCGCGACTCTGTGGTTATCGCTTCTTTATTTGATGAAACAGACCTCGCTGTGAAATGGATGATTGCGCATACGATCGATGCTGCGCATAAAGCCAAAATCAAAGTGGGATTGTGTGGACAGGCTCCGAGCGATAATGCCGCATTTACCGAGTTTCTGGTAGAAAGGGGGATTGATAGCATTTCATTTAACCCGGATGCAATCATTCAAGGCATTCAGAAAATTCATGATGCCGAAGTAGAGGTAGAATTAAACAAAACCATAATAGTATGAGAAAATTGGAAAACAAAGTAGCACTTATTACCGGTGCTTCATCGGGAATTGGAAGAGCGATGGCCAACACATTTGCCAAAGAGGGGGCTACTTGTATTGTAGTAGACGTCGATCAAAAGGGGATTCAAGAAGTTGTTGATTCGATAGTAAACGAGGGCAACAACGCTGCGGGTGAGGTTTGTGATGTAGGGCAAGCACTTGAGGTTAAACAGCTCGTGGCAAAGGCGCTTGCAGAATATGGAAGTATTGATATACTGGTCAATAACGCAGGTATTATGGACGATTTTATGCCTGCGGCCGACTTGGATATAAAGCAGTATCATCAGGTAATGAATGTGAATTTGCATGGGCCTTTCTATTTCTGTCATGAGATTCTTCCTAGCATGATTGAACGAGGTAAGGGAACTATTTTGAATATCTCTTCCGTGGGAGGCTTGCAAGGGGCGCGAGCAGGAGCTGCTTATACCGCGGCTAAGCACGGATTAATTGGTCTCACAAAGAACATTGCATTTATGTATCTGGGCAAGGGTATTCGTTGCAATGCCATTGCACCCGGAGGAGTAAAAACGAATATCGGCGCGAGCATGCATCCGAATGCGTTTGGTTATGAGCGAATGATGACAGGCACAGCAAACATGCCTCGCATGGCCGAGCCCGAAGAGATTGCAGCAGCGGCACTTTTCCTCGTTAGTGACGAGGGCTCATTTGTGAATGGCGAAGTGCTGGTGGCTGATGGCGGGTGGACTGCTTATTAAATGACCAATGACGAATGACGAATGACTAATGTATTAAGGATCCTTTTTTTAAGTGGCAGCATTCATATTGGTCTATCATTCACTAGTCATTAGTCACTAGTCATTAGTCATTAGTCAATAGTCACTAGTCACTAGTCAATAGTCAATAGTCACTAGTCATTAGCCACTAGTCATTCGTCACTTCTAGCCTAAACCCCACCCCGTGCACATTCACAATCGCTATGCGCGGGTCTTCACTTAAGTGCTTGCGTAGTTTGGTGATGAATACATCCATGCTGCGGCCAACGAAGTAACTGTCGTCGCCCCATACCATGTTCGCAATGATTTCGCGCTCTATTACTTGCCCGATATGAGTGGCCAGGATCTTCAGTAAGTCTGATTCTTTCTTGGTGAGCTTGATGCGCTTACCGTCAATCGTCAACTCGAAGTTGGCTGCATTGAAGGTGTAATTTCCGATGGAATAGGAACTCTTCTCACGAACCTCTTCCTTGAACTTCGGATTGCGTTTTAGTATGGCTTTAATGCGTAATATCAACTCTTCGGCACTGAAGGGTTTGGTGATGTAATCGTCGGCCCCAAGGCGAAGTCCTTTGATTTTGTCTTCGGTCATTTCGCGCGCTGTCAAGAAGATGAGCGGAATGTCGTTGTTGATTTTGCGGATGTCTTCTGCCAAAGAGAAGCCGTCTTTTTTCGGCATCATGATGTCGAGCAAACACAAATCGTATTGCTCTTTATTGAATTGCATGAGGCCTTCCTTGCCGTCTTTGCATAAGTGAACTTTGAAGCCTTCTGCTTTCAAAATATCCTGAACAACGAACCCTAAATTGGTGTCGTCTTCTACCAAAAGTATCATTGCGCTATGCGATGCGTTTTCCATGCTAAATTGTTTTGAACTCAATACTGAATGTGCTGCCTTTGCCGGGTTCGCTGGTTACGTTGATTTTTCCTTTATGCGCCTCTACAATCGTTTTAACGTAGAATAGTCCGAGGCCATAGCCGCGCACAGAATGTAAATTCCCCGTAGGTACGCGGTAAAATTTTTCGAAGATCATTCGCTGATCGGCCTTGTCGATGCCGATGCCATTGTCTTGAATGTCGAGGCGCATCCAACCCGATTTCCAACTCGTGCGTATTTGAATCTGCGGTGAATCTGACGTGTATTTGACGGCGTTGTCGATGAGGTTGTAAATCACGTTGGTGATATGTACAACATCTCCTTTGATGGTATATCTCGCAGCCTGCAGTTCCGTGCTCATATTTCCCTCTGCCTCTTGAATTTGCATTTGAAACGTATCTGCCGCTTGTTGCAGAAGCTCGTGCATATCGATTTCTTTATGCTGCAAGGCTACTTTCTTGGGACTCAATGATGCTATCTGAAGCACCCGTTCTACCTGACTTTTCAGTCGGCTGTTTTCGTTTTGGATAATCTGAACGTAACTCCGAACTCGATCGAGGTTGGAAGATGAAAGCGCACCATTGATTGCATCGGCCGAAAGGCCAATGGTTGAAATGGGGGTCTTCAATTCGTGTGTCATATTGTTCACGAAATCGGTTCGTATTTCCGAGAGCCGCTTTTGTTGCAACATTACGTGCACCGTATAGCTGAAGAATATGACGATGAGAAGAATGACGATGCTGGAGTACATCCAGAAATCCAGTTGCTGCAGAATGAACGATGACTTATTCGGAAAAACTACACCGAAGTAATGTCCGTCGGGTTCGAAGTTTTCCAGTTTATGAATTTGCTTTGCTTGCGTGCGTTCAATGCCTGGCTTGAAGGAAATCTTGCTTCCAAACACAATCGAGTCGTTAAAGCAATCGTATATGCCGTATTCAAAATCCTCGAGGAGTTGCGAGCGACGAAACTCTTCCTTCAGCAAATTCTCGAGTAAATAGGGTTGGGGTGTGTCGTTTATATTGGCGATGAAATAGTTGTTCGAAACTTGCCTCACAGGCTCTGTTGCGGCAGAGTCACGATTCATTAATCGTATGGTTTGAACCACTTCGCTAATGGCAACAAATGCGCGGCGATTGAATTGTTCCTCTTGAAGGGCGTATGCTTTGCGCACCCAAAACACTTGTCCGGCGATGACAATACCCAGCGAAACAATAGCCAGTGCAATAACAATGATAATGGTTCTTCTGCTCACTCCAATAGTTTGAAGTGGTGAATGTAATTGTGTACACTCTTACTTCGTTTCATTTTAGAAATCGTTTACAATTCGGCTGTTGAAATATGATGAATGCGGATATTCCTGAACTTGTATAGTTTTGCTCTAAATCGAACAAGACAACATGAAAGCATATGTTTTTCCAGGCCAGGGTTCTCAGTTTCCCGGTATGGCACAAGAGCTATATAACGCCTCAACTCATGCGAAGCAACTTCTTGAGCAGGCTAACGATATTCTCGGGTTCCGTATTACTGACATTATGTTCACAGGTTCTGAAGAAGACCTCAAACAGACGCGCGTAACACAGCCTGCTATTTTCTTGCACAGTGTTGTGCTCACCGCCTGTCTGGGTGATTCGTTTCAGCCCAATATGGTGGCCGGACACAGCCTGGGTGAGTTTTCTGCTTTAGTGGCGAATAAGACACTAGCCTTTGAAGATGCCTTGCGTTTGGTTTATGCACGCGCTATGGCTATGCAGAAAGCCTGTGAGCAAAATCCGTCAACGATGGCTGCCATTCTTGGTCTGGAAGACGACGTGGTTGAGCGTATCTGCTCCGAAACAGAGGGAGTAGTTGTTGCGGCAAATTACAATTGTCCCGGGCAATTGGTTATCTCTGGTGAAAACGCAGCCATCGATGCAGCATGTGCATCACTCACAGCGGCCGGTGCGAAGCGCGCACTAAAACTACAGGTGGGCGGAGCGTTCCACAGTCCTCTCATGGAACCTGCGCGTGTGGAGTTGGAAGCAGCGATTCAAGCGACGCATTTCTCGGATCCTATTTGCCCCGTGTATCAAAATGTCACAGCCTCTCCTGTGAGCGACCCGGAGCAAATCAAACTGAACTTGGTGAAGCAGCTTACGGCTCCTGTTCGCTGGACGCAAACCATGCAGCAGATGATAGCCGATGGTTGCGGCGAAGTAATTGAAGTTGGTCCCGGCAAAGTGCTGCAGGGACTGTTCAAGAAAGTAAGCCGCGATTTGCCGACGGCAAGCGCGGAACTCCATAATGACTAGTGACAAATGACTAGTGACTAATGAGTCGTTACCCCTCATTAGTCACTAGTCACTCGTTATTAGTCACTAATCATTAGTCATTAGTCATTCGTCATTTAGTATGTCCTATCCCGCCAAAATAATCCTCGCCTGGGCCGAAGCAATCTCGGGTAATAAGGACATCCGTGATTGGCTCATGCAAAACGGGTATCCTGAGTTATCGGTGTTTGTGTTTGCGTTGCACAACCAGCCCGAGCCGCGGCAGTGGTTGATGGATAATGGCTTTCCGCATTTGATGGCACTCATCAACGGGGCAGAGGGCAAGCCGAATGCGATACTTTGGTTGCGTGGCAACGGGTATGACATTCTCGAGAAAATGGCACGTGCCGCCGACAATAGCGAAGACGCTCTGCTGTGGCTATTCCACAACGGTTATTCTGATATGGCAACCGTGGCTCAGCGCATGCGCAAAATCAAAAATGACATCGAAGAGAATAACAGCGACGTGCACCGTATATCGGGGGTGTGAGGGGGAGTGGGATTGTAGGGGGATAGGATAGCAGGATTGTAGTATTATAGGGAGGGCCGCCTTCTCATTCTCATTGTGTTTCTCATTGTCATTCTTGAATTTTAGAAAGGGAATCAGAATCAGAAACAGAATGAGAATGAATGCCTGATGCCCTCCCTACAATCCTACAATCCTACACTCCTACACTCCTACAATCCTACACCCCTCAATACGTATACGTCACGCTGCAACTGCGCTTCGCATCGAAGATTTCGCCTGCTACATGGTGACAATCGCCGGCTGAGATTTCGTGGATCTTTTCGAACAATTCTTCCAGGGTATCGATGCGGCCAAAGAGCATCAGGCTCTTGGCTATGTTGAACATAATGGCGCTGCCACTGTCCTGCGCCAAGGCTATCTGACCAATTATCTGCTTCTTCGCATCGGCTAAGGCCCGACTGCTCATGCGCGATTTCTTAAACTCATTGAGCACCTGCCAAACAAGCTCTTTGCTCTTCTTGAGGTTCTCTTTGTCGGTTCCTAAATACACGGTGAAAATGCCGGTATCGGAAAACGGACTGTAATTCGAATCCACATGATAAGCTATGCCGTGCTTCTCGCGAATGCGCATGCTGAGTCTGTTGTTCATAGCAGGTCCGCCAATGATGTTGTTGAGCAGCGAAAGCGCCGGACGCATCTTATGGTCGAAGTCATAGGCGGGCATGCCCATGAGGTAATGCACTTGGTGTATGTCTTTCTTTTCAATGCGGTGCTCGAAGTGATACGACTTCACTTTTTCGCGCTCCAGTTTCTTCGCGTTTAGCTTGAAGCTTCCCATGTGCTTTTCCAACATTGTCTGCAGTTTTTCTGCACTGATGTTGCCCGCGGAAGAGAAGATGAGATTGTCGCGATGCATCAGGCGCTTACGAAAACGCTCGAGGTGCGCACGGTTGAATCGCTTCAATGTTTGTTCGGTTCCAATGATGGTGCGCCCGAAGGGATGCTGGCCGAACAATAGTTCATCGAAGTCTTCGAAAATGAGATCCGCCGGACTGTCCTTGTAGCTGTTCAACTCATCGTAAATGACTTCTTTCTCCTTCTCAATTTCCTTTTCCGGAAAATTAGAATTGAAGGAAATGTCAGCGATGAGTTCAACGGCCCGCTCATAATCTTCCTTCAAATGGGAGGCATGAATCCAGGTTTCTTCTTTGGAAGTAAACGCGTTGAGTTCACCACCCACTGCATCGAGTCGGCTCAGGATGTGAAACGTTTTGCGTTTGGTGGTTCCTTTAAACAAGCAGTGTTCAAGGAAGTGTGCCAAACCATGTTCATTGGCCGCTTCATCGCGGCTGCCGGCGCCTATCATAAGTCCGCAATGCGCCACTTCGCGCGGCAAATACTGATGCACGACACGCAGGCCGTTGCTCAGAGTGAATATGACGGGGTGGTGGTTCATTTGAAGGTACAAAGATAGAGCTTGTGGGCTGTGGGTTGAGAGTTGAAAATTGCAGGTTGGCGTGCGGCATTCATTCTGATTGTGTTTCTAAATTTTAACCGCTGAGTCGCGGAGGATGAAGAGAATTTCTGCACTCTCTGCAAATCTGTGGTTAAAATCCGAATGAGTGGCGCGAAAGTGGAAGATTGATGTCTTACAGCTCCCTACAATCCTGCAATCCTTTATTCCTGTATATTAGTCTCCATGAAACTCCACTTCTCCTTCGTTCTTTGGTTGATGGCTTCAGCAGCCATGGCGCAATTCTGCAACACTTCAGGCAATGTGATCATCTTCGCCAATTACGATGGCGGCGCCCTGAATATCACGATCGACGAGGATATACCTGACTTGCATATTGGTGTGTGCACCTATGAAGATTGTATAATTACGATTACAGGGCCGTTCGCTTCGAATGTGACGGAGGTGCAGTATGCGGGTATTCAAGGCGACAACGATAATTGTAACCTGGGACTTACAGCGACTACCATCAATGCTCCGACTGGCGTTCTTACGGAAGTTCTTTTTGCCCCTCCGAGTGTTCTTTCAGATAGTGATGGATACGGAAGTATGATTTGCGCTTATTCCTGCGGCGAAGGAAATCAAGGTGGTTGCAATACAGCCGAGCAAGTGGTTGCTTATTTCTTAAACCAGTTTGGTGGTAATTTGTATTACTACTTCACGCAATATGGATGCTGGGATACAGGCGGGTATGCTATCTCTGACGGAGGTAATTGCTGCCCGGGTGTGCAACCTTTACCGCCTGTTGCTGCTATCAACGTGAGTGAGAATCAAATTTGCGTGGGTGATTGCATTACGGTCACCGACGGATCATCGGGAGAGCCAACCTCTTGGAATTGGAGTTTGACGGGTGGTTCGCCGTCTTCTTCAAATGGTCAAAACCCCGGAGAGATTTGTTTCAATCAAGCCGGAAGCTACACTCTATCGCTCACCGCAGCCAATACACTGGGAAGCTCCTCGGCAACCGCAACTGTGCAAGTGACTGCCTGCAATGTCCCCGGCTGCATGTACCCTAACGCCATTAATTACAATCCTACCGCAACAGTCGACGATTTGAGTTGTCAGTTTCCCTGCAACGGAAGCAATTGTCCGGCCGACCTTGATTCTAATGGCTTCGTGGGTGTTTCTGATTTGCTGCTTTTCGTTGCGGAATATGGAACCACTTGTCCGAATTGATTGGTGAAGTGGTGAATAGTGAAATAGTGAAGTGGTAGGGTCGTTGATCCCGCATCACAGACATGCTTTGAATGGCAGTTCCCCGCGGTACTTATTACTTTGTAATTCTTACTAGTGAGTTGTTTAACTAAAGTGCGAGCAGGATTTTTCTACCATCGCGCTTGTATTTCCAAAAATCTCCTACATTGCGACACACCTTAATAAAATTCTCGATGAAGAAATGGATGATGATGATCGCCTGCGTAGCGAGTTTGAATGTGCTAGCTCAGACTGTTCTGACCCCGGGCGATATCGCCGTAATTGGCTTCAATGGTGATGATCCGGATGTAATTCGTTTTGTGAACCTCGTCAATATCGCTGCCGGTACTCAAGTGCGCTTCACCGATAATGGTTGGAACGGAACAGCACTTACAACGGCGGAAGGCACAGATACTTGGACAGCATCCACAGCTTTTGCTGCAGGCACTGTTCATACATTAACACCTACCACTATTTCTTTGGGAACGACAGGTGATCAGATTCTTGTTTATCAAGGATTGGCAACCGCCCCTTCTTTCATTTTCGGACTCAGCTCTAACCCGTGGGTTACAGGCTCTGTCAATACGACAAATTCACGTCGTCCCAGCACTTTGACCGTCGGTTCTACGGCTCTTGCTTTTTCTACAGAGCGTGATAATGGTGCTTATACCATTGTTAGTAATAACGCGCCGAAGGCCACATTGCTTTCGTCTATCGCCAATCAAAACAACTGGAATAGAACCGATACGCGTATTGCAACTTTTCCAGCATGGACGTTCGGTCTTGGAGGTCCGGCGGCTGAGCCAACGGCACAACCATCGAATCTATCGTTTAGCAATATCAAATCATTCAACTACAATGTGACTTTCTCTGCAGCTTCTCCCGCTCCTTCGGGTTATTTGGTGCTGCGCAGCGAGGGTTCAGCTCCAACTACTGCACCTGCAGACGGGGTTGCATACGTCGTGGGCGATGTCATCGGAAATGCGGTGGTAATGTCGGCAGGCACAGCAACGACATATTTGCAACGTTCTGTAGTGGCAAACACAACTTATCACTACGCCGTTTACTCATTTAACGGGACTTCAACTTCACGCAATTATCTGCAGCTTGCGCCGCTCACAGGTTCCATTACCAGTGCCGCAACGATGGAAGGAACATACTTCAGTGCAATCAACCCGGCTAATA
>Ga0315905_10005912_pt1 | contig 12441 bp, 12 predicted proteins | sample LakEriMetagenome_5_FD_203522 | JGI IMG/M metagenome (GOLD analysis project Ga0315905, IMG submission 203522) | Freshwater fungal communities from buoy surface, Lake Erie, Ohio, United States - Buoy 4 MA121 | ecosystem: Environmental > Aquatic > Freshwater > Lake | place: USA: Lake Erie, Ohio... | reverse complement strand
CCGAGATCGAACAGTGCGCTGACGAACAGCGCCACGGATCAGCCGCCGGCGACGGCGGGGATGATGCTGACGGTCTCGCCGGCCGGCACCGGAGTGTCCAGGCCCTGCAGGTAACGCACGTCGTCGTCGGCCACGAACAGGTTCACGAAGCGACGCAGAGCACCTTGATCGTCGAGCAAGCGATCCTTGAAGCCGGGATGCGCCGAATCCAGATTCGCCAACACCTCGCGAAGCGTGGAGCCTTCGACGGACACCGTCGAATTGCCTCCGGACAACGGGCGAAGAGTGGTGGGGATGCGCACGGTGACGGCCATGACCGAAACCCTACCGAGCGAGTCGGGAATATCCCAACCGAAGGCGAAGCGCTCGAATCACTGCGACAGACTGTCGTGGTGCGAGTACTGGCCGCGGTCGACAAGTTCAAGGGCACCGCGTCGGCGGCCGACGTGGCCCGCGCCATCGGGCACGCGTGTTGGGAACTCGGCTTCGAATGCGACGAGGTGGCCTTGGCCGATGGTGGAGAGGGCACGCTCGACGTTCTCGGCGGACCGAATCGCGAGAACACCGTCACCGGCCCCTTGGGTGATCCGGTGGTGGCCGCGTGGCGATTCCATCAGGGCACCGCGGTCATCGAGATGGCCCGAGCGTCGGGCCTGACGCTCGTCGGTGGTCGCGAACACAACGATCCGATCGCGGCTTCCACCACCGGCACCGGGGAACTGATCGACCGCGCGTTGGATCTCGGTGCCGAACGCATCATCGTGTGCCTCGGTGGATCGGCCACCACCGACGGTGGGTTGGGCGCGGTGCGCGCCATTCACGCACCGGCGCGTTTGAAGAACGTCGAGTTCCTCATCGCGTGCGACGTCACCACCCACTTCGTCGACGCCGCATCGGTGTTCGCTCCGCAGAAAGGCGCCACCAAGAGTCAGATTCGTCTGCTCACCGGGCGTCTCGAGCGATTGGTGCAGATGTACAGGGAGAATCTGGGCGTCGACGTGTCCACGATCGAGGGTGCCGGGGCCGCCGGCGGTTTGGCCGGTGGATTGGTGGCCCTCGGTGGCACCCTGATTCCCGGCTTCGAGTTGGTCGCCGACGAGGTGAACCTCGAGTCACGCATGAAAGCGGCCGACATCGTGATCACCGGCGAGGGCTGTCTGGATCACACCAGCTACGACGGCAAGGTCGTCGGTGGTGTGATGGAGGCGGCCGCGCGACTGGGCAAGCGCGTGGGGGCCATCGTCGGTCGGACGGAGTTGGACGACGAACTGGATCGCGGGTTGGCGCTTCCCGACCCGATCGCGGACATCAGCGTGTCGAACGGAATCGATCGTGCAATGAACGAGCCGTTGTGGTGCATCGAGCGCGCGGCACTCGACGTGCTGCGTGCGATGACGTCGTGACGCGGCCCCGACGGCGCGCGTGAATCAGGCGGGAACGACGGTGGTGGTCGTGGTGTCGGTGGGTGCGGTGGGCAACGCACCGGGCAACAACTTGCCGGCCAGGTCGGTGCCGAGCACCACCAGCACGGTGGCCTCACCCAAATCACCGGACTCCACGGGGGCCGGAGTGGGAACGGCCTCGATGGGCACACCGCCCAACACCTGGGCGACGGCGGCCGCACCGCTCTCGTAACCGGGCACGTAGTACACCTTGGTGGCGGTCTGCTTGCCCACGGTCTCGGCGGCGTTGGTGGGCTGGGTCACGATGAACTGCTGAGCCTGCAGCGCGGTGCTCATCTGGCCCGCCGAACCGGTGACGCCCGAGGCGTTGGCCACCATCACCTTGTATCCGGTGCGGGGCAACGTGGTGCTGTCGGTGGGCACCGAGGACTGCGTGGGATCGATGGGCAGCGTGGTGGTGGCATCGGTCTCGACGGGCACCGACGCGTCGTTGCGATCGCGGTTCACGTCGCGCAGGATGAGAAAGCCCAGCAACACCGCGATGGCGGCCACGATGACGCTGAGGGTGGTGGAGACACTGACGCCACTGGCGGCCGCACCGCGGCCCCGGCCCTCGTTGGCTGACTGATCGTTGCTCATGCCTGCAATCCTCCGGTTTCGGATGTGCCATCGAGGCGCATGCGTCGACGCCGCTCGCGCGCCCTCTGCAGGCGGCGGACGACGAGAGGATCGTACGCCAGTGCGTCGGGGCTATCCAGCAGCCTGTTCAGTTCGTTGTAGTAGTCGTCGGCCGAGCAGTTGAAGCGCTCGCGCAACATCAGGTCCTTGACCCCGTCCTCGGTCCACCAGCCCCGCTCGAAATCGAGGATGGCCTGTTCACGTTCGGTCAACGACATTGTGTAAGCCTGCCCGTTGCGGGCACCCCATTACAAGCACCCCCGCGGCTACCCTTGCCCCATGAGCAGGGCAAACACCGCTTCGGCACGCGAAAAGCCTTTCGTCATCGGGGTCGCCGGGGGCACCTGTTCGGGGAAAACAACCGTCACCGAACGTTTGGAGGATGTGGTCGGCGCCGACCGCCTGGCCGTCATCAAGCAGGACTCCTATTACATACGTCGCGATCACCAGTCCTTCGAGGAGCGAGCGGCCGCGAACTACGACCACCCGGACGCCTTCGACTGGGACCTCACCAACCGGCAACTGCACGACCTGATCGCGGGCGAGACGGTGGAAGTACCCGTGTACGACTATCCGAACCACAACCGTTCGGATCAGGTGACGGTGGTGAAATCCGCGCCCATCATCGTGTTCGAGGGCATTCTGGCCCTGTACGACGAGAGCCTGCGCAGTCAGTTCGACCTGAAAGTGTTCGTGGACACCGACGCCGACATTCGATTCATCCGACGACTGCAACGCGACGTGGTCACCCGCGGTCGAACGCCCGACAGCATCATCAACCAATACCTCACCACGGTGCGGCCCAGCCATCTGCAGTTCATCGAACCCAGCAAGCGCCACGCCGACGTGATCTTCCCCGAGGGCGGCCACAACGACGCGGCCTTCGACGTGTTGCTGGCGCGCGTGCGCGAACTGCTGGCCTGAGAGCCGGGTGTGGGGATTGAACCCACGACCTACCGCTTACAAGGCGGTTGCTCTACCACTGAGCTAACCCGGCAACGTCTCAGAGATTACTTGTCAAGGTTCGCAGGCGACTCGAAACGGTCGATAGATCCGGACTCTCCGAGGCCACCCACATGACAAGATCGAAAACCGCCTCGTTGTCGATTCTCGAAGCACCGACGCCATTGAGTTCGAGGAACACGGACGTGGCCAACCAGCCGAGCCGTTTGTTGCCGTCCACCAAGGCATGGTTGTTCACGATCGACTGCAACAGCGCGGCCGCTTTGGTGACAACGTCCGGATAAGCGTCAATTCCGAAGACCGTGGTCGAAGGACGGCTGATCGCCGATCCCAACAAACCGACATCTCTGATCGGATGCGGATCGCCCAACAGGAGGGTGGCCAACCGAAGTGCATCCTCGAGATCGAGATACTCGACCTCGCCATTCGAATGGTTCATTCGCCGAGTCGACGAAGGGCGTCAGCGTGGCGTTCGAGAACGAGAGCCGCGGCCCGATTCACTCGCTCGACGTGTTGTCCACGAGCGACCAATTCACGTACTGCTCGACGCGCGGCCTCCTGCATGCTGACACCTTCGGCAATCGCCCACTCACGGAGGGCCACTTGTTCGGATTCGGTGAGTCGCAGGGTCATGGCCACGACACGATGGTATCAGTCCGATACCACTGTTCATCCCGGCCGTGACCGATCCATCGGCTACTTGCGGTGGCGGGCGACCTCGTAGGTGGCCAACGACGCCGCGGCCGACACGTTCAGCGAGCTCAATCGCCCCTTCATCGGAATGCTCACGATCAGGTCGCAACGTTCGCGGACCAAACGCGACAAGCCCGGACCCTCGGCACCCAACACCAGGCAAATGCCCTCGGTGGCCAGGTCACCCAACTCGAACAGGCTCTTGTCGGCGGCGTCGTCGAGACCCACCACCCAGATGCCCAACTCACGCATACGTGCCAACGTGGTGGGTAGTCCACCCACCACCGCCATGGGCACGTACTCCACCGCACCCACCGATGCCTTGGCCACGGTCGGTGTGATGTGCACCGAACGATGTCGCGGAAGAATCACCCCGTCCACACCCGCGCCGTCGCAACAACGCAACAGCGCACCGAGGTTGCCCGGGTCGGTCACACCGTCGACAGCCACCAGGAACGGTGCCTTGCCGGGCCGGCGCTTCAACAATGCGTCGATGGGCACCGACGGAATCGGGTCGGCGTGCGCCAACACGCCCTGCGGCGCTTCACTGCGCGAGGTGTATTCCAACTTCTTGCGACTGACCTCCACCACCAGCACGCGGTTCGCGCGCGCCAGATCACGGATGTCCTCCACCACGTCGCTCTCGTCCAGGTCGGCCGCCAACCACACCTCGTGCACGCGGCGACGACCGGCGATCAACAACTCGCGCACCGCCTGACGGCCCTCGATCTGACGACCACCCAAATCGTCGTCGGACTCCGATGCCGCTCCACGACCGGCACCACGTCCGGCGGCCCGTCCCGGCTTCATGGGACCCGGCTTCACGGCGCCGGTGCGACCGGCACCGCGTGCATCCGCCACACGCGGTCCGCGCGCGCTGGGTCCGAGATTGCGACCCTTGGTTGCCTTGCCCGCACCCGACGACGGTGTGCGCGGCTTGGCCGGCTTGCCCTTGCCGGCCGACACCGGCTTCGGCTTTCCGGTTCCCTTGCGCGGTCCCGTTCCCTTGCGTGCGGCCATCAGATCTCACTCCTGCTGTCGACTCGATAAATCACGGCCGACGCCCAGCACGCGATGCCCTCGCGACGACCGAGCGCACCCAGGCCCTCGGCGCGCCGCCCCTTCACCGACACCGGGGCACCGGTGACGTCGCTCAACCTGCGCTGCATCGCGTCACGGTGCGGGGCCAACTTGGGCTCCTCGCACACCACGCTGCAGTCGATGTTGCCCACGGTCCATCCGCTCGCGCGCACCATCGATGCAACACGATCCAGGATCACCAGGGAGTCGACACCTTTCCACTGCGGATCGGTGTCGGGGAAATGCTCGCCGATGTCGCCCATGCCGGCCGCACCCAACAGGGCGTCGGCGCACGCGTGCGCGATGACGTCGGCGTCGCTGTGGCCCACCAAACCGCGCGCGCCCTCGAACATCACACCACCCAACACCAAACGGCGCTCGGGGTCGTCGGTGAAACGATGAATGTCGAAGCCCTGACCCACACGAATGGCGTCGATGCTCACGACGTCACCGATGCGTTGCGTCGCGCCAGCACGTCACGTGCCCACACCAGATCCTCGGGATGGGTGATCTTGCGATTGTCGATCTCACCGGGCACGGCAATGACGGTACCGCCGATGGACTCCACGAGGGCGGAGTCATCGGAGGCGTCGACTTCCGACAGGTACGCCCGCCGCAGAATCTCCGCCACGAAGCCTTGCGGGGTCTGAACCGCCAACAACGTGGCACGGTCGGGGGTGTCCACGACGCGTGGCACCACCGCGCCGGCCACACCGATGCTGGACGACTCGACAACTTCGATCACCTTCACGGTGTCGGTCACGGGCAAGCCGGGCACCGCTCCGTCCGCGCCACCACGCACCGCGGCGATCACCAGGCGATACAACTCGGCCGAGGCGAACGGTCGAGCGCCGTCGTGCACCAACACGATGGCCGCATCTTCGGGGACCGCCGCCAATCCGTTGCGCACACTGGCCGTGCGCGTAGGACCTCCGCCCACGACGACCACGCCCGGTGTCGAACCCCATGTCACCTCGTCCGCCACATCCGACTCCGGAAGCACCAACACCACGCCGTCTCCGGCCCGGCGCGCGGTGTCGACGGCGTGATCCACGACCCGGCGCTCGCCCAGGGACTCGTATTGCTTCATCGCTCCGAAACGACGACCCGAACCACCGGCCACCACCACCGTCCACACCGATCCGGTGGAATCCTCCACCCGAGTTCGTGCTCGGACATCCGACATGGGGTTTGAGGGTAGTACCGTCTGTTCGTAATGGCTTACGAAGACGTCCTCCTCAAGACCGACTTTTTCGGCGAAGCTCCCGCCGAATATGTGGCGGCCATCGCCGCCAAGGGCCGCAAGCGGATCCTGTCGCGTGGCGACCATCTCTTCGAGGCTGGCGAGGAAGCCGAGTCGATGTACATCGTCCTGTCGGGTCGCATCGCCATCGCCATCGCGAGCGAGGTCGACAAGCGCGAGAGCATGGTGGCGCTCATGGAAGCCGGCGACCTCTTCGGTGAGATGGGTCTGCTCGATGCCGGTCCGCGTTCGGCCATGGCTCGCGCCATCGAACCCAGCGAGGTGCTCGAGGTTCCCTACGACCCGGTGGGCGAGTTGCTCGACAACAATCCCAAGGTGTTGCGCGGAGTGGTGCGCATGTTGGCCGAGCGTCTACGCGTCATGGACGGCGCCCTCGCCGACTCGGTGTTCCTCGACGTGACCGGTCGCACCGCCAAGCGTTTGCTCGAGCTGGCCGCCGGCGCCGACGAATTCGTTCTTCCCGTCACCCAGGAGGAACTGGCCGGCATGGTGGGTGCCTCACGCGAGCGTGTGAACAAGGCCATCAGCAGCTTCATCCGTCTGGGATGGATCGAACAGCATGAGCGTCGCTACAAGATCGTGATGCGCGACCGCCTGGAACTGCGCGCTCGCTGATTCAGCGCGTCAACCAGTTGCGAGCCCGAATGAACGCGTCCGCGGCATCCGCGGGTCGATGCGCCGGACGGCTGGGGTCGTGCGCGAATCCGTGTTCACCCTCGACGTAGAACGCGATCGTCGCATCGGTCTCGCGCAGACGTTCGATGTCGGCTTCCGGCGTCCACGTGTCGCGACCACCGAGGATGGCCAGAACACCCGACGAATCCCCCGCGGCCAACAACGACAACGGCTCGGCCTGCTCGGGTCCGCGCCATGCCTCGGGTATCGAGATCATCCCGTACACGCTGACGATCCGATCGAAAATGCCCATGGACACGGCCTTGAACGCGTACATGCCGCCCATGCAGAAGCCGATCATGCGCACGGTCGCACACCCGGTCAACTCCGCGGCCAGTTGCAGATCGGCGAACACGTCGCTGTCGCGCTTGGTGGGCATGGACGCGAAGCGGTCCTCGGGCGACGCGCCCTCGGGGAGATTGGGGAAGGGCTCGATGGCCACCGTAGACATGCCCCATTCCTCGGCGAACCGACGCACGTGATCGTCGAACAGCGGACGCAGTCCGAACATGTCGGGATGCACCACCAGTCCGAAAGGTGCCGACGGAACGTGATGAACTTCGGCCGATGTGCCCGAGGAAAGCGTGGTGCGCATGAGTTGATTCTGTCAGACCGTCACCTGCGCGATGCCCATGGCGCTTCCACGTTGTACCCACTCGCCTCGTCCGGGCACGATGGCGTACGGACGCGGTGGCGGTGCGGCACCCAACAGATCGGCGTGTTCCACGGCGGCTCGTCCCAACAACAGGCCGGTTCTGTGTCTCCGTATCGCGTGAGCCCAGTGGTCGAACGAGTTGCGCAGCGTCAATGGATCCACCGCGGCGATCACGTCGACGTTGTCGTCGTCGAGGTTCGCTTCATGCGACACCTCGTCGTGATCCACAACCATCAAGCGTCGCGAAAGATGCGCGCGTTCTCGTCTCCAGTGGTCGGCCAGCGAACGCAACGCGGTGGTGCGCCCCGATCCCGACTCTCCGATGATCAGCACATACCACGGATCACGTGTCGACAACTCCACCGCGCGAGAATCGTCGGCGAAGACCGCGAAGACTTCGTCACGTTCGATGCGAACCGGCAGACGCAAGGGTGCCGGCGGAATCCACGGACCGGTCGACGCCACGAACCGCCCGAAGACATCCCGTCCGTCGAGGAGTGTCTCGAACCCGCCGTCACGGTCGACCATGCGGAAAGTTCGTGAGCACCGATCACGTACGACCAACGGAGTTCCCGACTCCCGCCCACACGTCGCGACAACCACGCCCGACTCCCACGTCGACAGACTCTTCTCCAATCGGGCCCACGCCGAGCGACTCGCCGCGTCGAACAGGCAAAAGGCCATGATGTCGTCCACGCCGTCGAGCACCAACGTGTCGACGGACCGCGCCTCCAACGCCAGCGCCGTCAGATGAATGGCCTCGGCGTCGCAGTCATCGGCGCTCAACACGGTGACTTCTACTCGCTCCGCGATTGATGCCAACGCCGCGGCTCGAGTTCGCGGATCACCGACGATCGACCACCAACCACCGACCGAAGGTACACACGGTTGATCGCGGCGTTCGATGTCGTCCAGCACCGCCACCGGCCCCGGAAACGCTTCCGCCACCAACGGCGACGGAAGCGGTGCACACCACAGTGGACGAGCCGGCTCGCCCGTGGCGCCGCATCCACCGGCCATGCGCGTGTTCACCACCACGGCTTCTCCTCCCGAGCACGACACCGCGGCGCGACCGGGTGAGGCACGAGGGAACGATGCCGCCACCGGCGAACCCACCACATCCACGCTGTCAGCGGCGTTCAACACCCGCAACGCCACGCGAATGTCGCTGTTGGCCACGATGTCGGACGTCAAGGACTGTGGACGTTGCGTCGCCAACAACAGATGAATGCCCAACGACCGGCCTCGCTGGGCGATGCTCAACAGCTCCTGGAGGAATTCGGGTGACTGCGCACGAAGAGCCGCCACCTCGTCCACCACCACCAAAAGTCGCGGAAGCGTCCCGACGACGCAGTCGTCGATTCCCCTCGCGCCCACGGTCCGCAGACGCTCCTCCCGATCACGGAACTCGCACCGCAACGCCGCCACGGCACGGGCCACGGTGTGTTGGTCCAGATCGGTGAGCACACCAACCGTGTGTGGCAATCTCGCGAGGACGTCGCCGGTGGATCCGCCCTTGTAGTCCACCATCAGAAAGTTCAACATCGACGAGTCCACTGTCGCGGCCATCTCGGTGATCCACCGCAACAACATCTCGCTCTTTCCCGATCCGGTGCAGCCCACCACCACCGCATGCGGTCCGTCGCGCACGATGTCGATCGACACCTCGGCGCCGTTGTCGTCGTCGCCCAACACCACCGCGAAAGAAGATCGCGGCGCGGTGGAAGGCGCGGTGTTCACGTCGTAGTCGTCGGGGACTTCCGGATCGGTCCAACGCGTCAACGTGCGAGCCACCGCGTCGGCCGTCATGGTGTCCATCGATTCCACGTGATCCGCGTCGATGATGATCGTGCAGCTCGCCGGTAGTTGATCGCGTCGCACGGCCACCACGAGTACACACTCCTCACCACGTCGACGCGAATACTCCACCCAACGGTCTGGTTCGTCGATGACGCACACCACGTGCGGTGCACTCGCGCGGGAATGAGGAAGACCGACCAGTCCGATCGTTCGACCCACCGACCGGGGCCACGACGACAAGCGCCAATCGGCCGGGCCCGAACGCACCGACAAGCGAACCAACATCGCCCGCACCACGTCCATCGCCACCGCTCCGTGAACCCCCACCACCGCGCCCGGGGCGAGTTCGACCAACCGGGGCACGTCGTCCACCACGATGCTCGCCTCCGTGCCGTCGACGCCCACCGTCTCGCTCACACGGGTGAGAGCGACCTGCCACACGTCGTGGTGATGTTGGGCGCGCCACTGCCACAGTCGTTCGTCACCCGCCGCCACCAATGCGGGCAATTCGCAAAGTCGGGGATGTTCGTGGCGAAGGCGGCTCGCACGCGCCCGATGCCACCGATCCCACCGCCGCACGTGTTCGGCTACGTGGTCGGCGCGCTCCTGTCGTCGGGCTTCGATCTCACGACCGCGACGTCGTCGTCGACGCACGGCTTCCAGTCGCCACACCGCGACGGTCACCAAGGCGGTCATCACCGACACCAGCGCGAACGTCATGTTCCCGGTCACCAGACCGAACAGTCCGGCGGTGACGATGCTCGGCACCACAGCGATCAGACGACCCGCGCCATCCGAATCACCGTCCATCGCCGATGGGCCAGACTCGGGCGGCAACACGTCGGGCACGGGTGGCGGCGTCCACGGGCGCGGGGGCGGACGATGAAAGGGTCGCGTCGTCATGGGTCCGTCATGCCACCGATCCCTCACCGCTGTTCTCCCCGGTGAGACCCCGAGTGAACCGCGGTGATCGACGGGGCGACCACGAGTGAGTTCACCGCGGTCTGGTCGGGCCATGAACAACAACACACCCGTCCTCGATCCGCCCACCACCGCACTCAAACCATGGGACTTGCCCTGCGAGGTGCGCCCCGACCTGCACACCGTGTCACGTGGTGGTCGACCCACCATCTCCGGGCGCATTCCCGTGGCCCATGCCCTGTACCTGGAATGGACCGCCATGTGCGGCAATCGTCGCTTGCTGCGCCAGGTGAACGCGTGGGAACTACCGGGGATGCCCATCGGCCATCTGGATGAACTCTTGATTCGTTCGGGTCTCGATGGTCGTTCGGATGACGACGACTCCGACCACTATCTGGCTCTCATCCAAAAGCGTGCCGCACACGACGAACTGGCCGCCCGCGTGATGTTGCAGCGTTTGATGCCGGCCATGTTGTCCATCGCCACCAAGCGCGCGCCCATCACCGACAACGGCACCATCGGCGCCTTCGAAGCGGTGGTCTCGGCGGCCTGGGTGGTGATCCGTCGCTACCCCATCGACCGCCGTCCGGTGCACGTGGCCGGAAACCTGGTGCGCGACATCGAATACGCGGCCTTCGTGCGCGACAAGCGTCTGAAGAGCGCCACCATCGAGACCGTGGTCGGCGACAAGGTTCTCGACCTGGCCGGTGCCAACCACGCGCGTGCCAACGGGGCACACGATCCGGTGGCCGCGGTCGGTGAGGTGGAGGCACTTCTGGCCGATCTGGCGCGTTCGGGATTGAGTGCGGCCGACATCCAGATGTTGCGCTCGGTGATGAACGACGTGAACTCCGCCGAGGCCGGAGATGCGCTGGGAATCAACGCCCGATCGGCGCGCAACCGCCGAGCATCCGCGTTGAAGCGGGCCCGCGAGGTGCTGACGGTCAGCGTCGAAGACGAAGACTGTTCGTGACCACGAAGACGCTCGACAGCGCCATGGCCAAACCGGCGATGACCGGATTCATGAGTCCGGCCACCGCCAACGGCAGAGCGGCCACGTTGTACGCGAAAGCCCAGAACAGGTTGGCGCGAATGATGCCCAACGTGCGACGACTGAGCGCCAGTGCACGCGGCACCTTGGCCAGATCACCGTTCACGATGGTGAGGTCACCGGCTTCCATGGCGGCATCGGTGCCGGTGCCCATGGCCACGCCCAGATCGGCGGCCACCAAGGCGGCCGCATCGTTCACACCGTCGCCCACCATCGCCACCGTCGCACCGGCGGCCTGCAGTTCGTGCACGACCGACAGTTTGTCGGCGGGCAACACGGCGCTGCGGGTCTCACTCGGGTCGATCCCCACGCTGTTCGCCACGTGTCGCACCGGGCCATCGGCGTCACCCGACACGATCATCGGTCGCACGCCGAGTGCACGCAGTTCGCGCACGATCGCCGCTGCCGCAGGTTTCACTTGGTCGCTCACGGACAGGCGCACCACCACGCGACCATCCACCGTGGCTTCGACGATGGTGGAACCGGAATCGTCGCCGTGCACGGACCGACCCATCGTCACCTGGCGTCCGTCCACCACCGCCGACACGCCCACACCGGGGGTGTTGACGAAGTTCTCGACGGAGGGTGCGGCCACCACCCCGCGTTCGCGCAAACCGAGCACCACCGCGCGCGCGATGGGATGTTCGCTGTTGGATTCCAGAGCCAACACCACTCCGAGGTGACCGGGTTCGAGTTCGTCGACGCTCTGCAACGTCATGGTGCCGGTGGTGAGCGTGCCCGTCTTGTCGAACACGATGGTGTCCACCGCGCGAGTGGCCTCCAGCACGTGCGCACCCTTGATGATGATGCCCTCGCGCGCGGCGCGACCGGTGCCCACCAACAACGCGACGGGTGTGGCGAGACCCAAGGCACACGGGCACGCGATCACCAACACGGCCACCGCCGCCTCGAACGATCGCTGCACGTCACCGCTGATGACGAGCCAACCGACCAGAGTGGCCACGGAGAGCACGATCACCGCGGGAACGAACACGGAACTCACCTTGTCGGCCAGTCGCTGCACCGGCGCCTTACCATCCTGTGCGCGTTCCACCAATCGAGCCATCTGCGCCAGCACCGTGTCGCGACCGATCCGCGTGGCGCGCACCAACAGTCGACCGTTCGCGTTGAGTGTTCCGCCGGTGACGACGTCACCCGGTCGACAATCCACCGGCACGCTCTCACCGGTGATCATGCTGGCGTCGATGCTGCTGTCGCCCTCCACCACCACGCCGTCGGTGGCCACCGTTTCACCCGG
>Ga0315905_10005911_pt1 | contig 12443 bp, 10 predicted proteins | sample LakEriMetagenome_5_FD_203522 | JGI IMG/M metagenome (GOLD analysis project Ga0315905, IMG submission 203522) | Freshwater fungal communities from buoy surface, Lake Erie, Ohio, United States - Buoy 4 MA121 | ecosystem: Environmental > Aquatic > Freshwater > Lake | place: USA: Lake Erie, Ohio... | reverse complement strand
CGATATAGATAGTTGCTGTTACTAGGTATTGGCCATTTGCTAAGCGCTCAATAGAGGACTCAATGTTGTTGATTTCAACTGAGTTCCAGTTACCAGCAAAGCCAACATTTACTGTGTTGGCTGTGTAGTTGGTACCTGTTCCGTCAACTGTGATCATCTGATCGATTAACACATTTGGACCAACAGATCCGGTGATGAACTGGTTTGCAACAACCATTCCGTTTGCGTTGAGATTTGAGTAACCCTTGGTAACACGAGCCTTACCAAATACATTGTTTGCATCAGTTACTGAAAAACCCGTTGGCACGCCTTGATTATCTAGGCCAAAGAAAGTTAGCGCTGCAGCTTTGATATTGATCGCTGCTTGCTCTGCTTTCTTTGCAGCAGCCTGGGCTGCTGCTGCCTTTGTTGCAGCAATTGCTGCTGGTGTTTGTTTAGAAATAAGTGACGGGGATGTCCCGGCAGGAGCTGACGAATCGGCTACAACTGGAACCCGAACCCCCTCGTTCCCCGTCAAAGATGTGAAACCAAGGAATGCTGTGATTACTAGGAGTAATGACAGGGCAGCCTTTGATGATTTTTGTGCAACCTCTACAGCTTTCTTGTAGGTACTAGAAAGAGCATCGAGTGCTGTTAAACCTGTTTCTTCATTGACAACCAAGGTGGAAAGAACCTTGCGCAGTGATGCCCGAGCACGTGAGACTGTGTGGCGAACGGCAGACTCTTTAATTCCAAGTTCTGCTGCGATCTCCTCAGTTGAGCGACCTTCCATTTCCCACATCACAAGTGCTGCGCGCTCTGCAGGAGAAAGAAGAGCGAGGGCTTGTCTAATAATTGCGGCATCTTCTGCAGCAGACATTGCAGCTGAGTGATCACCGTTGTTTTGCCATGCAGCTTCAACTTCAGCGGTGGCATCATCTAGAACAACAAGGTTGGGGCGACGACCCTCTAGACGGAATAGATCAATACAAAGGTTTTCGATGGTGCGGTGAAGGTAGGAAAGCGCGTGATCTTCAGATTCAAGCTCTGGGGCAGCCAGCATGAACTTGATAAGTGCATCTTGAGTAATCTCTTCAGCCTTGATCTGATCCTTCAAAACACGGGATGCATGGGCGTGGAGCTCCGCGCGGTGCTGGGTGTAGAAAGCCCCCAAGTCGCCAACAGTCCACGCAAGTGGAGCTGTGCTCTTTGATGCCATTAGATAAATCCCCGTTCGTAGAAGCGTCCTTCTATCTGCTTCTACGTATTGACCGGTCATTTGTAGCGGAAAACGGACAAAACGGACATATCTCTAAGTTATTACGCTTAAATCAATGCTGTGAGCGTGGGGAAGGGGTTGTTAAGTCCCCAAGGTTACCCGAAGAAATGACCATTAATGACCATTTACACCATACTATTGCAGTGTGTTTATAAGCCCATCAACTTTGCCTGAGTATCGAAGTCAGGCACCAAATTCCGGACTTCTTGAAAACTGCCTACGGCCTCGATCTTGCCTTGTGAAAGATAGGCAACTTTGTCGGCATTTCTGGCCGTGGACAATCTATGGGCGATTAGGACGACTGTCACCGATCCTTTCAGGCTATAGAGCACCTGATTAATCTCCGACTCGGTCTGGGCATCCAAAGAGCTCGTTGCCTCATCAAGAATTATTAGTTTTGGTTTTGTGAGTAATGCTCTAGCAATACCTAAACGTTGACGTTGACCACCACTTAAGCCAACCCCGTATTCCCCGACAACTGTTTCAACTCCATTGCTCAAGCCCTCAAGGAAGCCCTGAAGTTGGGCCGAGTGAAGGGCTTCCAGTATTTCTGAGTCTGTAAATTCGTCCTCCTGAAACCCTAAACATATATTTGAACGGAGTGAACTATTCAAAATATGAGTTTCTTGTGGAACGTAAGCAATCGCTCCAGGCCAGGTAGTTAAACAACTCTTTGGTTCCTGATTTGAAATTGAAACTGCTCCTGCTTGTGGCACCACTAGGCCCAAAAGCACATCGACTAATGTTGACTTACCTGCACCGGATTTTCCAACAATTGCGAGAAATTCGCCTGATTTCACCCTTAGATTAATACCCGATAGAACATTTTCATCTTGATCGGTGTACGAGAAGTTTAAATCATTAATTTGGATCTCAGGAATGAAATCATTGTAATTTTTATCAAAACGATAATCAATTTCAGGAAGAGCCTTCCATTCTCTGGATTCAGTAATGAGATCGAGAGTTAAACTAGATGAAGCCAAACTTACCTTCATGGAAATTAATCCTTGCTGTAAACGTAAAGCAGCTGGCGCGATTCTGCTTCCAGCAGCCATGAATATCGCAAGTGTTGCTACGGCGCTACTCGCATTCTGCAAAGAAAATTGAATTGCGCTTATAACAAGGGCGCTTACTAATACAGATGCTTCAACAATGTATTTACTAAATGTTGGCATAAAGGAAAGCTCTGCCAAACTTTTGGCCAGTAAAATTCTGTTGCTTTCAAATCTAGAAACAAGTATCTTTCTTCGATCCCTGACAAAGTATTCACGAAAGTTTTCAATGAGCTCTAGGAGAGTTTCAGCAGCACCTACCGTAAGGACGGTATTTTGTTCGGCCAGTTTTGCAGCACGTAGGTGCATGGTCAGGTAAAGCAAGAGTCCGACGGAAGCAAACATCATGAATGCAGAAATTGCAACAACAACATTGACTGCTAGTAACCCAATTAACAGAACAAGCAACAATGAAAAATCTGCAACAAGAATCACTCCGGTACCTATAACCCCGAGAGTAATACCTTGAACACCATACGTTAGAGCATACAAATTCTGCTGATTAGACCTTCTTCTTAATTCTGTAAGCCCTCTTGAGAAGAGTTTGCTGGCCAACTCGGCGGAAATAACAGCACCCCGCCTGCTAATAAATAAAAGAATTTTCCTTGAAAGCGCAATTGAGAGAATTGTTCTTGCTACGAGGAATGAAGTCGCGCCGATAGCCAATAGCGCAACTTGATGCTGAAAACTCAAATTACTAATTCCTAAAATCTTGAGAGTTCTTTCAACACGCTCAGCAGGTGATTCAGATTGAATGCCGCTCACAGCCAAAGACCCAAGAACCCCCACTATTGCCACGCCAATTAGGTCTAAAATTGAAAGTAAGAATTGGAGGATACAAGCGCCAAACACTCTTCTTCGATCCGAGACAGTGAGGACTTCAAAGCATCTATACAACATAGTTGCCTTTAGCTTATTGAACTCGCCTGTTCGCATTTTCCCATAGTAATCCAAAACCATCGATTTCCCGAGCCCAATGATGCCAAACGATTCTGAGTTTGACTAATGCAATTGATACCGAATTTAACCTATACTTCGAGTAAGCAAATATGCCTTCTTGGAGAACAGGATAGAAATGAGCGGGATTAATGATTCAGTCATAACTGTCACCGGTGGTACGGGTTCTTTTGGCAAGGTCATGTCGGATTACGCCCTTAGCAAGGGTGCCAGTGAAGTTCGCATACTCAGCAGAGATGAAAATAAGCAAGATGAAATGCGCAATCAGTATCAGAATGCAAAGTTGAAGTTTTATATCGGCGACGTTCGAGATAGAAAAAGCGTGGATCGAGCTGTTAAGGGCTCTGACTTTGTGTTTCACGCCGCAGCCCTCAAGCAGGTCCCATCATGTGAATTTTTTCCAGACCAGGCAGTGTTAACCAACGTTATAGGTAGCGGAAATGTCATAAGCTCCGCAATTGAGCACTCAGTTAAAAGCTTGGTTTGTCTGAGCACAGATAAAGCTGTTTATCCAATCAATGCCATGGGCATGAGTAAGTCGATGATGGAAAAGTATGTTCTCGCAAACTCGCGTGATTCGCGCTCGAAAGAAACCACTCTCTCTATTACTCGGTATGGAAATGTAATGATGAGCCGAGGTTCGGTTATTCCACTTTTTGTCAAACAAGCGCAGTCAGGAAATAAACTCACTATCACTAATCCGGAAATGACAAGATTTTTAATGAGCCTTGAAGAGTCAGTCCAACTGGTTGAGCATGCTTTCTTAAATGCAAACCCGGGTGACCTCTTTGTGCGAAAAGCACCCGCGTGCACGATAAAAACATTGGCAAGCGCGGTTTGGAGAATAGTTCGCCCAAACTCTGAGCCTGAATTCAATCTAATCGGAACACGTCATGGAGAAAAAGTTTTTGAATCTCTTTTGAGTTCAGAAGAATTTACCCTAGCCGAGGATCAAAAAGATTACTTCAAGGTTGGGATGGACAGCAGATCCCTAGACTATTCCCTTTACTTTGATAGCGGATCTTCTACATTGGTCAGGGATCCTTACACCTCACACAACACAAATCAATTAAGCGAAGATGAAGTAGTTAAGCTGCTTTTAAGTTTGCCAAGTTTCAACAACTTAATTGAAGGCCAGAACTGAACCTTGTCTAGGGGTGCAACGATCATGAAGACAAAGATTACAACGATTATCGGCACCCGTCCTGAGATTATTCGCATGTCAGAAATGATCAAGAGGTTCGATCAAATTTTTGACCATAAGTTAATTCACACTGGTCAAAATTTTGACAAGAATCTAAATGAAATATTCTTCGAATCGATGAACATCCGTAGGCCAGATGTGGCTCTTTCGCTAACATCTTTAACACTCGCAAACCAACTCTCAGAAATATTTGTATCGGTCGAAGAAGACTTAATTAAAGACAGACCGGATGCAGTTGTTATCCTGGGTGACACAAATTCAGGGCTTTCCGCGATCATAGCTAAGAGATTGGGAATTCCCATTTACCACCTTGAAGCCGGCAACCGTTCATTCGATATTAATGTGCCTGAAGAGGCAAACAGAAAAATCATTGATCACGCCTCAGATTTCAATTTGGTTTACTCAGAGAGTTCTCGTAGAAACTTGCTCAATGAAGGTATGCATCCTCGAAATATTGCTCTGATCGGATCTCCCATGAAAGAGGTCATAGAAGTTAATCGAATGAAAATAGATGCTTCCGATATTCTTAATGCTCTCCAGATTTTAGAAGGTCAATTCATTCTTGTAAGTGTACACAGGCAAGAAAATATCAACAATGAAGTCAGGGTGAATAATCTCTTTAACTCATTAAATCAGATTGCAAAAGTATTTGAAACTCCCGTAATCGTTACAACGCACCCGCGAACAAAGCAAGTGATCGAAAAATCAGGAATGATTTTTCAGGGTGGAGTTAGATTCCTTGAACCGTTCGATTTTTATAGCTACTGCAAACTCCAACAAAAATCGAGAATAGTGTTATCAGATAGTGGTTCCCTAAGCGAAGAAGCAGCCATAATGGGTTTTAAGGCAATAACTCTTCGAGACTCAATGGAAAGACCTGAGGCACTAGAAACAGGTACGGTGCTTATGTCTGGCTTAGACTTTGAAGCAATTAGCGAGGCGATTCTTGTAGCTGAATCAAGCAAATTCGCACCAGTTCCACCTACTGAATATGAAATAGAGGACTCGTCTGAGCGAACCGTCAGGTTTATAGTTTCTACTTTGAAACGACATGATTTCTGGAGTGGAAAGCGCTAATTATTGATTGCTAATTCTTCAATCAACTCTTGTATTGAAGGTATAGATTCATACCCTGCACTCTGCCAAATGGTTCTATTAAAATTTGGGAAGTTAGTGCGCAGTGTTCGATCAACCGGTGTTAGAGCTTCAATTGGACTAATCAAAATATCCTCTCGATCAAAGTATTTTCCCAGGAGTTCCAAAAGTTTATACTTACTAATTTGATCACCAGGAATAATGTTAAAAGTTCCATGGGCAAATATATTATTTTGAATAATCCCAGAAGTTATCTTTGCAAATGTCCGGGTAGTAATTCCGTTCCACAAATGATTCAGATACCCATCTACTTGGGATCCAATTTTATGGGAAAGAAACCAATTGACTAAAGAATAGTTCGATTCAATTTCTTTTCCAATTATGGAGACACGTAAATTCATAAACTCCTGAGAAATCACTTCGCCTTTGCTTTTTGATATTCCGTATAAATCAGATGCATCGTGTGGTGAGTTTTCACTATAGCCACCAATTAGGCCATTAAAAACACAATCGGTTGCAATCTGTAAAACTCTAGTTTTTGATCCTGTGACGATCCTCGAAATTTCGTGGGGGAATATTTCATTTATTCTCAAGGTGTCCTTTACAGATCTTGGGTTACTCTCATCAATCTTTTGTTTAATGACACCAATGCAATTTATGATCCAGTCTGGTTCTACATCCTTGATAATTTCCTCAATCGACTCATGGTTGGTGTCAAAAGTCCTAATTTTGTCTATTGCAGGTTTTCGCCAAGTTCCATACGTATCAAACTCATTTAATTGTTTGAAGTGATCAAAGCAAGCATGGCCCAGCATCCCGCCTACGCCCAAAATTAAGACTTTCTTAGTCATACACTTTTGCCATTTTGCTTAATCCAATTTCCCAACAATATTTATCGGCGAGAATCTGTGTGTTTGAAATCGCCGCTCGATCTACTAAAACATCGTCGGTTAGGGCTTTTTTGAAGATATCGGCAATTTCCTGGATGTTCCAGGGATCCACAACACCGCCGGTCAACCCATCAATAAGAAATTTGGGTGCAGCAGAATTTTGACTTTGAATTGGGAAGGCTCCATAACTCATAGCTTCAACCATCGAGGTAGAAAGTCCATCAGAGATGGCTAACCCCAAGTACACGCGCGCTTCTTTAAAGTACTCCATGAGCTCAGACTTGGGCATCCGCGGTAAAACTTCGACATCAATTTTATGCCTAAGCAATTCAGCTTGAAGTTCGACTGATTCTGATGCAGAAAATATTCTAAACTTAAATTTATTTAGATCCATCTGAGAGGAAAGGAGTTCTAGGCTCTTTAAAGCATTCAGGCCTCTTCCATGATTGTCTTGATATCCCTTGATGAGAACAAGGAGTCTTTTTGAGGTTTTCTCTAGGTTGAGATCATGGTTTCTATTACCGACTGTTATATAAATTGGTGCTAAGAATTCTCCTTCAAATCCATTGTCCGTGGCTATCTCAAGATCTTCCACTCTTTCAGAAGTTAGAAGGTCCACCCAGGTCATCGTCTGCTTAATTCTTGCTGCGTGGCTTTTAATTTTTCCATAAACTATTAAGTCACTACCCCAAGTTGATAGGATCAATCTCCCAGTAAATCTATTTTTGGGATGCCTCGCAATTGAATTGTAAAGATATGCTCCGTGTTGGGTTTCGTGAAAATGTATGTGAGTTGGTTTTAATCGTTTAATCTCTCGATAAAGGAAGTAGCTTCGCCAAAGTCGACTAGTCACAATGTCTAGAAATCGAAATGTGACATTAGCTAAGTACCCAGAAATAAAATATGGAAACTGTCTTATCTTAATTTTAGAATTCTGATACTTTCGAACCGGGAAATCTGAAGGAAATAGCCAAATTTCACTTACGATCCCTGATTCTGCAATACCCCCAATCCAGCTATGCAAATGAGGGGACTCGCTCATGCCTATAATTAGTATTTTCTTCCTGTTTCCGACTCCATGAAAAAAACTTTTTGGATTATTTGAAGTTATGTACTCCCCAGATAATGGATATGGCTCAATTCCAAAGCGTAACAACATCAAATAAAAAATGACGGACTTTTTGGCTAGGAAATTCCTCATTTGTCTAATTTCTCGATATTCATTAAAAGTGAATTTATAAGGTTAATGGACTCCTGGTTTGTTTTTGGTATTTCAATCTCAGAAATAAAACTGGAAAGACCACTTTTATTTTGGAAAGGCAGCTTTACAATTGCTGGATTAGCGGTAGGCAAGAAATCTTTTTCGTAAAGGTCTTCATGAAGTTTTTCTCCAGATTGGAGCCCGACAAATTGCAGATTTGGTGAACGTCCAAGTGCAATCCCAAGGTTATTCACAACATCTACGATTTTGATTCTCGCCCCCATTTCCTGGACAAAAACTGCATTTGTTTGCATCATGCAAGTGGCAAGAATTAAGTTTGCAGCCTCATTATGTGACATGAAAAATCGTGTGACATCTGGGTGAGTCACAGTTACCGGCAAATTATTTTCAATCTGATGAATAAACGTTTCAATTACCGAACCTCTTGAAGCAAAAACGTTTCCAAAACGCACTGAGCTTGTCAACATCTCAATGGAATTGAGTCCATGAGTAATATGTTCAGCAATCAACTTTGTCATTCCAAGCACAGATGTTGGCAAAGCTGCTTTATCTGTTGACACATTGAGTACTTGCGATACACCCGCTGCAGATGCAGCTTTCAGTACATTAAGAGTCCCAAAAATATTAGTTAAAACACCTTCTCTTGGAAATCTTTCCAGAACTACAAGGTGTTTTAGAGCAGCAGTATGAATGATTAAGTCAGGCTCAATCTCTTGGAAAAGTATTTCCAAGCCAACGACATCCCTAACGTCAGCAACTATGCATTTTGATGAATGGGATGCGGCCGTATCGGAAAGACTTAACGCAAGCGCATGTAACGTTGATTCGTCTCGATCAAGATAATAAACATCTCGAATATCTGCTTCTTTTAAGCGTCGCGCAACTGCAGATCCAATTGTTCCTCCGGCACCAGTAATAATTATTTTTCTTTCCGAATAAAACTCCCAAATTTGGGCATTAGAAAGTAATTGAATCTCTGTCCGCCCTGTTATTTTCTCAAAAAATTCTTTTGGAGAGCTAAACTCAGTTAAGAGGTACCGTGAACTCATGACTCAAGTGTAACAAGAAATGCAATTGTATTGAGGGGCCTTGTGACAATATTCAAAATATACCCCTCAGTCTCTTCGAATAAGGAGTTATCAGTTTCAAAAGATATCTACTAAAAGGAAGGGCAAAAATGAAAATAACAACTAGCGGGTTGGCAACTTCTGGCCATCTCTTGCTTTTTTGAAAAGAAGTGATCATCCACTTTTTTGCTGGAATATCCGGTGCAAAAACACCCAAACGAGCAGCAAAGTAATATGCGCTTCCAAGGCTCATTTTTGAAATTTCCTCACCGAGGATATTCGACACGAGAAAGTTTTCAATTACAGCAATTCTTTCTCGTGCCATTTCGAGATTCTTCATTGAAATAGTGGTTGAATTTTGATGGCTTCGCCACTGTGCAAGGACACCTGGTATTCGCTTGAACTCACCAAGACGACTCAATCTCAACCAGAAATCATAGTCACTCACAAATCTCCAGCTATTTCGTCCCCCTATTACCAATGCTGAATTTCTCCGAAAAACGGCACCGGGACCTGGCAGGCAATTAAATTTTCCTATGAGCTCCAATTCAGAATACTCGTCAACAACGTTAGTTCTGACCAATTTTCCCTCGGCATCAATTACTTGCCAATCAGGGTATACACAAACTACTTGAGGGGAATTTTCAAGAATAGATAATGCTCTTGGTATTAAATCTTTAGAAAGCATAGGGTCATCGGCATTTACTATTATGACAAATTCACCACGTGCGAGTTCCAGGCCATAATTGACAGTAGCTGGTTCTCCGTGATTTTCTCTATGAATAATTTTTATTCGATCTATTGTCTGAAATTCTTGGAGTATTTTAAAAGTACCATCATTTGAACCATCATTGATAACTAAATACTCGTAAGCAATATTTTCACCGAGACAATTTATTACGGATAAGATTGTTTCTCTTATAAATTCTTCGCCGTTGTATACTGGCGTAATAATTGAAATTGATAAAGTCAATTATATTTTCCCCATGGATCTATGATTTTAAAAGAACAATTGTCATTTGTCCTGACAAAATCATAGTATTTTTCGACTGGATGGGCGATAAATACATGAGAAACATCGTTAAACAGGCCTTTTTCAAGTACATTCGAATAGTAAGTGTAGTCTCTCACCTTTGGATCTACATCAAATCCAATAACATCGTACCCCTTGGAAGCAAATACGGCCAACATTGCACTTCCAACTTTTCCCAGTCCAATTACTGAAATTTTAATCTTGAAACTCCGCTTCTTTTTGATGAAACAACTTTGTATGTAATAGTCTAAGGTTATGGCCACCGTTTATCTTGGAATTTCTCCATTTTTTTATAGCGGGGCGGAAGGTCATTATGAGCGTCTTCACAGTGCGCTATTTGAATCCATTAGGTCACTCAAAGGTGACGAAAGTTCGATTCACTTATACTTGGGAGCTGCTGGTTTACCTCAAAGTGTTGGTTCGATTGCTCTGATTGATCCAGAGTTCAAAAGACCCGATGGACGAATTTCCTTTAATAAATTAAATCGCTTAGCTACAGATCTTCTACTAATTTCGAACTCGAAAAGTACTTATGTTCACATATATGAAGGATCAATTTCATTTTTACTCGCTTTTAAACTTTTAGCCAGAAAAACAAGTTCATTCAATGTAATTATCAATTTGCACCAGGTTGAACTTTTCTCGGACCTTCTTGAATATAGATTCATTAGATCTGTATATAGATTCATTCTATGGCGAGGCGCTAAGTCCCTAAAAAAGCTAACGATGACCTCTGAAAGTGAAATCAGTGCAAGAGTACTTGGGGAAAAATTAAAATTTCATTTGGATGCGTTCCCCATTTTTTCTACTTTCAATCGGCATGAAGCATTGCTTCCCTTGGAGCGCACAAATCTAGTTTTATTCAGTGGAGAGTTCGATGAAAATAGAATGATCGCCGACCTAGAGGGTCTTAACATCCCTGGACAAGAAACCACGATTTTGGATTCGCGCTTTTCTAATATGGCAAGTCTCAAGTTTTTAAATTACTTGGAGTTGAATAGTTTTAAAGTCGTGGGGGATAGATTGAGTGAAAATGAATATGAAAAAATCTTCAGAACTTCAAGAAAAGTTTGGTTCTTATATAGAGCAGAAATCAACACGCTAGGATCATCCGGCAGGCTTATGGATGCCTTAAACTTTGGCTTGCAAGTTTACGTTCCAGCCAAAAGTGCACTTGCTGATTTTGCTTCAGTTTCAAGAAATGACTTTTATCTTGTAGACATGAACGAATTAGTGATAACGATGGGTAGCAAATTTTCCTCTAGTGTTGACCTCACTCGGGATCTTCAAGTTCGCGACGCAAATTATGCAGCATACAGAATTTTAGAAATGTGGGAGCAGAACTCCAATCGGAAACTATCTGATTCTGTTATCTCTCGACATCCTCGAATATTCAGAAACAAAAATGAAAGTCTAATCTCGGTTTATCTGCAGTGGCTTCTATTGCAAGTCGCCTTATTCGAGGTTCGGGTTAGCAAAAAAATTGGTCGATTAATTTCCAAATTTAAGTAGAATTAGGGGAATACTGCACATTACTACCTCTATGATTTGCAAGACGCGACCCAAGTGTTGAAAAGGACTGCGAATGAAAAAAGTGATGGTTACAGGAAGTGAAGGCCAAGTCGGACAGTACCTGACTAAGGCACTCACTTCTCTTGGGATGGAAGTGACAAGATTTGATATCCGGCTTGGAAATGACATCAGAAAATATGAAGATGTCCGAAACTTTGTAGACCAACATGCTCCAGATGGAATTTTCCATTTAGCTGCACAAGCGTATGTTCCTGAATCCTCATTGAACTCCACGAGGGGGGTCGAAGTAAATATTAAGGGAACCTTGAACGTTTTAAATGCTGTCCGTGAGACCGGCCACGCGAGTCACATTCATATAGCTGGAACTTCAGAAGAGTATGGATACGATCGTGACGATTTGTATTTGGACGAGAATTCCGTTTGTCTACCCACGACCCCTTATGGTGTAACAAAACTAGCTTCAACGAATTTGGGTTTAGTTTACTCTCGAATGTATGGGATGCCAGTTGTATGCACACGCGCTTGGAATCATTTTGGGCCTGGTACAAGTTCCATCTATGCGACATCAGCATTTGCTAAAAGAGTAGCTCTTGCCGAAAAAAACGGGTTGCCGGTTACACATGGAAATTTGGAGGCAATTAGAAATTACTCTGACGTCAGGGATATTGTCGATGCATACATTTCACTAATTGGAAAAAATGGAATTTTTAATTTGGCCTCCGAAAGAAATGCAAGCATTCAAGAAGTACTAAATATTTTGATTGGTATGTCAAAAAGCAAAATCAATCTGGATGGAAACCCCAATCTCTTTCGTGCTCAATCAAATAAGTTTCCAACACCATCGACGGATAAGGTCTTTAAAGAGATAGGGTGGAAAACAAAAATCGAACTTGAGACAACGCTAGAAGAGACATTAAATTACTGGAGGAGGAACGTATGATAAATTTTTGTCGAATTTGTAAATCTCAAGATTTGGTCTCAGTCTTGGATTTGGGCAGTCAGTATTTATCTGATTTCAGAAATGATTTAAGTAAACCTGAGTCTTTCCCTCTGAATCTTATGTTGTGCGAAGAATGTGGGCTAGTTCAATTAGACACCACTGTCGACAGGCAACACATGTATCACGATGGAT
>Ga0315905_10005910_pt1 | contig 12443 bp, 16 predicted proteins | sample LakEriMetagenome_5_FD_203522 | JGI IMG/M metagenome (GOLD analysis project Ga0315905, IMG submission 203522) | Freshwater fungal communities from buoy surface, Lake Erie, Ohio, United States - Buoy 4 MA121 | ecosystem: Environmental > Aquatic > Freshwater > Lake | place: USA: Lake Erie, Ohio... | reverse complement strand
CAAACCTAGCGTCGTGGAGACAAACGTCTCCCAGAGCGCTGGGTCGAAGGCATCGTTGGCGGAGGTGGGCCTGATGGCGCCGAGCCATGAGAGGGGCTTCCAGAAGAGCTCGCGTGCCTGGCGTTGTCGGCCTGCTCTTCGAGGATGTTCATCTACAAGGCCGTGTGTTGGTCGATCTTGATTTTGTACCACAAAGCCTGGTACAGTTTTGGACGGCTCTCGAACTCGAGAACGGAAAAAGCCGTCAAAAACGCTGCAGGGACGTCGTGCCAGGAGGCGGCTAGTCAGACACTAAGCAGAGGGCACACCCGGTGCAGAAGTCGTTCCTTCTGTCTTTGGCCTCCGGGTCCTGACTTTTCTCGTTCAAGCCCAGGCGGCGCACCGATGGGGGCACCGGCGCCGCAACGGACGCAGCACGCCGGGCGCACAGATTGCAGTGAGCATGAAGAAATCTTCGCAACATAGAGTGTCTGCGGTCCGTGGCCAGGATGACAGACATGGTTTCTTGGTCGCTTTTCAACCTCCCTGCCGAGCCACCATGGCAGTACGACGAGACGGCTTGCGGGATGCCACCCGTCGAGACTGGCACTCGGCGCCGTCTTATTCACCCGCCGCCTCGGCACATCCGGGCAGGTCCTCCAGGGCTCGAGTTTGCGGGGTTGGACACGGCGCAGGTGGATTTGAGGAGGCGCCTCGAGGAGCAGTGGAGCGCAGACCGGAAGCGCGACGGGCAGGCGGTGTACGACGATACGGCACCCTATCAAGTGCGAAGCAGGTGGGACGAGGCAGAAGGCAATGACGCGAACGCACTCAGTTCTGTCAGAACACTCCAATTCGAGTCGCGCTTCGAAAGCGGCAATTTACAGCGTGCCGTCAAGGTCGGTCCGACGGAATATGACCTGTATCTTAGGCCCGACAAAGGCTGTGGGCACGTGCAGTGGTACTACTTCATGGTGCGAAACATGAAGCCAGGCGTGCCTTACGTCTTCAACATTGTAAATTTTGTGAAGAACAAGTCGCTGTACAATGCTGGGCTGCGGCCGCTGATTTATTCGGAAAAGGAAGCTCGGGGCAGACGCGGTTGTACTGGCTGGCATCGCACAGGGTCCAAATGCGTATACTATCAGCGGGGAGCCCGTTATGCGCTTACATTTGAAACCACGTTCAAGCACGAAGGAGATACGTGCTTCTTTGCACACTGCTACCCGTACACGTACTCCGACAGCCAGCTTTTCCTCGCTGGGCTACTGCAAGATCCGGAGCGCAGCAAATGGTATCACGTCATACCTGTGCCCCTGGCCGTTTGCCTGCCTCTTTTCGCTTGCGCAATGGCCCAGTCTCGACGTGATTTTTGCGCGTGTACACCCAGAGCATGGAGGAATGAACCATGCGCAAACCCTGAATGACCCTGCTTGACTTTTTGTTTCTCAGGTGCAAACAGAGAGAACTCTGTCGATCCCTGGCAGGTGATAAACAAGATGACTTGTGCTTTTGCCCGATAACTGCTTGAGCGGACTGTGTTGTTGAGCTGCAGATGATGAGCTTCAGATGATGCGAACGTTGACGAATTGAATGTGCGAAATGGTAGGCAACGCGGTGGATTTGTTAGAGATCGGCGAGGATGTGCATCCTGAAACTTCCGCAACGGTGCGAAGCAAGCTTCCGGAGTAAAAAATCTGTCATGTGCATGTTGCCAACCCTCACAATGTGTGCTGCTGCGCAGAAGCCGTCAATATTGCTTTCAGCTCGCGTGCATCCCGGCGAGACACAAGGCAGCTGGGCAATCCAGAGTTGCATCGAGTTTCTGGTAAGCTGTGTTATGGCTACGATAAAGACCATTCTTAGTGGCAGCACCTCGTCGGTTTTCTATTGTGCAAAATTGCTCGCAAAAAGGCAGGCGTGGAATGACTTGTGTGACTTGCAGACATCGAACCTGCCGGAGGCTAAATTGCTGCGCAGTCGGTTCACTATTTATGTAGTGCCGATGTTGAATCCAGACGGTTATGATCCCATCCACAATATTTTTGTGTGATGCTCTGTTAACCGCACAGGGGGGAGCGTGACTTGATGGATAATCATGGCGGTGCTTTTCTCATGGATGACACGAATCTTCGAGCAGGTGTTATCCTTGGACACTATCGATGCTCGCTTTCTGGACACGACCTGAACAGGGTTTGGGCAAATCCTGACAAAATAAAGCATCCATGCATCTGGCACATCCGGGATCTTGTAAGAATATCTTTTGCCTTCTTCCTGCCTTCTCGAGCTCGGCTCTCGCTTTCCTGATTTCCTGGTTTCCACACTCCGTGAACATCTTTCCTGATCTGTCGTTGTGGGATCTTGCAGGTGCGTGTTCTTTCTTCGCAAGGGCTGATCTTTTTCTGCGACTTTCACGGCCACTCAGTGAAGAAGAACGCGTTCATGTACGGCTGCAGCGAGGCCGGGAACCAGGTTTTTCTTTGATGATTGCCATGTCAATTACGTACATGTCAGCATCGTGAGGTGGATGGCCAATACGTTGCGACACGGCGACACGTTTAGCGAATGCTGCCCATGTGACTCATTCAAACGTGTTGACTTCCGCATACTCGCTTCTATAGAGCTGCAAGCCAGCGAGCTCAAAGGGGATACAGTCGACAGCCATGTTCCCCCTTTTATTGAAGGACATTTCCCCAGCATTCTCTTTCAATGATTGCAACTTCCGCGTTCAAAAGTCCAAAATGAATACGGGCCGCGTCGTTGTGAACAGGTGCACTGCAGATGACCGAGTCTTTAAAAAGTCCCCCATCCTCTCTCCTTCTCCGGGCCTCACGCAGCCCCCTCCCGCGTTTCTGGGCTGCCTTTGTGCGGGTTGAGGCATATTGAGACATATTGATGCATGTTGAGGCATATTGAGACACATTGAGACACGTTGAGACATATTGCCTGGCGCTAACAGAAATGCGCTGATGAACTCTGCAGGTCTTTTGGAGTGGCAAACAGCTATACGATAGAGATTTCGTTCCTGGGCCATGCAGTAAATGGCGCCATGGTTCACTTCAAGATTGAAGACCTCGAGAAGCTTGGCAGAGATTTTGCGGTGAGCTCTCACCGTGCTTTGCTCCAAACGTACTATGCGCCATGTCGTCAAGATTTGTGTCGCTAACCTCCGCCCATCGCCAGGTCGCGCTCGCAAAGTATCACTTTCCGACCCAGTATGAATTGACCCAACCCGCTCGGCACGTGATTCTCAATCCCAAAGGAACGAGCATCCATCAAGATGCACTAACAAGCAATCGGACGGGCAGAGGGGATCATGGGAGTGGAAATGCAACCACGGACGGGGATGTGAGTGGTTTGGACAACCGAATCGCTGAGGACGCATGTGGAGCGATCACGGGTCCGTCACAAATGCTGCACCCAGCTGAGCATGAGGACTCGATGCCATTGTGCGTAGATCCAGCGACGGCAGCACAGAATGTCATGGCTGCGCTTGCTCGCATCGCGCCGCTTGGGCCTCCTCCGGTAAATCCACAAAACACACACAGACACACAGACACACAGACACAAACGCACACACCTATCGAATGGACCACACGCGCGCACACACATTCACACGCACTGGCACACACACACACATACACACACGAGCTGCAACGCTGGTCTCTTCAGACTTCATATGTTAAATATATGCTGCTTATTTGTGCTCCTGGGAGCACAAATACTGCTGGATTGTGCTCCCGGGAGCACAAGCACTGCTTGTCTGTGCTCCCGGGAGCACAAATACTATTGCATTGTGCTCCCGGGAGCACACTCCAGCAGAATTTGTGCTCCTGGGAGCACAGACAAGCAGCATATATTTGACATATAAAGTCTGAGGAGAGCAGCGTTGCTATATATATATATACCACACACGAGCTGAATATTTAACATATGAAGTCTGAGGAGAGCAGCGTTGATATATATATATACCACACACGGGCTGCAGGGGCGGTCGCGGCTCGAGAAACCCCTGCACAAGTGGCTGGACGATGCGAGCAAGGCCAATGTGCAGCAGGCTCCCAAATGTGCTGATTATCAAGACAATTTTATAGGATCTTTTCGCGTCCGACGAGATTCTATCGCGCAGGAAATTCTCAAGTGCCAGAAGGATCTTGAAGAGTTATCCCCGACAGAACCGAGCCCGTCAGGAGCTGGTAGCTCTACCGGCTACCGGACCAGGGCCATTTCAAGGAACTTCATCGCGACGTTGGAGGCCGTGTCAACGTCGTCGACGTTGTCTGCAGCCAAAGAAATGGAAGCTATGGAAGCTGGAGAAGCTGCCATTGGATACGGCGATGAAACTGAGCCAGACTCTGGTGACTCTTCAGATGACGATATAATGCCAGACAGCCCAAGTCCCTCGAATAATGGTGAGCTCATCTTCACGTTGCATGTGTGTTTCTGATGTCTGCGTGCTGACATACGAAAAGTGGCAGGAATCGGCGGGAGAGCGAGTGAAAAAGGAGAAAGCGCTAGTGACACTGACAGCGATTCAAATTTGGACGCTGAGGTGTCAAAATTGATTGAGGCGGCAAAGGCTGGCCAGCCTACACTTCGCAACGGGCTTTCCCTGACGCCTCAGACACTTCTGCAAGGCTGCGGTTCTGGATTTTTGCCAAAGCTTGAAATCAAAAAGCTAGGAGGGTTAATACGGGAAGGGCTGATCAGTCCAAGACTCAAGTCACAAGTTGCATCTATCAAGGACAAAGAGCGCAAAGATTCACCTTTGGGATCGCCTCGACGCTTTTCTCGACCATCGATGCCATCGCGCGTAGATCCAGCGACGGCAGCACAGAATGTCACGGCTGCGCTGCAGACACTGGTACCAAGCGCAGGAGAACGCAACAAAATTGCGTGCCAGCATGAGCCCGGGTCGTTATCGAATGCTGTACAGGAACGGCTGGAGAGGAGATCAAGCTTTCTACTCAACACAAGCGCAGGAGAACGCAACAAAGTTGCATGTCAGCATGAGCCCGGGTCGTTATCGAATGCTGTAGAGGAACGGCTGGAGAGGAGATCAAGCTCAGGGCCAACTCATGCGCTCTCTGCTGCGCCGAAGATCGCACATCTTTGTGCAGCACTGGAGAGCTCAGGGCCAGTTCATGCGCTCTCTGCTGCGCCGAAGATCGCACACATGTGTGCGGCACTGGAGGGTTCCTGTTCCCCGCTCCCCAGCCAACTTCAATTCCCACTGCTTTCAAGCTCCGAACCAACCGTGAGATTAGCGCAGGCTGGGGAGGGCATGGCAGCAAGTCGGGGGGACTTTGCACCCTTCGTCTTGAAATTTGCAGCGACGGGCGTCGTCACGCGAAGTCTCGACTCAACTTCATCGCACGTCGGTGGGCGCAGGATTTCTCAATCTGCAACAGAAGAAGAGTTGCATGGACTTGCTCAACGCTTCGGACCCCAGAGAGAAGGCGACCTCACAAAGAACGTTGATGCGCGCGAAACGGATAAAAGGACCGTTCATGATGGCGAACTCAGCCAGGCTGTTTTTGCTCATCCTGCCAGTGCAGCGGGGTTTTCAACTTCAAGCCCACATCCACCCCGGCGAGTGGATATTCACCGTGACGCCGAACCAAGCAGAGGTCGCCTTATGCGAATTGCGAGGGGGCGGCCTGGAGGTTTCTCCCAAACGATGCTCGCACGGCCTGGCGCGCCAAAAATTAAGCTTCGCAATGATCGTCACCAGTCAACTGAAGAGCGTCATGGCCTGGCCATCGTCACGACAGCAAAGGAATACGAGGACGCCATGCAAGCAGGCGCTCAATCACGGGCAGGACGTAGAGCCATACAGACGACGCAGCCGTGCGCCATTCGCCTGGTGTCTCCGCCGCTGCGCCGGTTGCATCCTACGTTCATCGATACCTCCTCCCTAAACGAGAACCCGTTTTCGAAGGTGCAAGCATCGGATCAATCGTCGTCGTCGGCTCGGATATCCACGCGGGACAGACTCACTTTCATACGCATGCTGTCTGTATTGAAGAACAAGCCAAACACTCCCTAAACGAGAACCCGTTTTCGAAGATGCAAGCGCGGGACAGACTCACTTTGATACGCATGCTGTCTGTATTGAAGAACAAGCCAAACATTGGGTCGAACTGTTCTGAACCCACCCAAAGTCGCCAAAGAACTGACGAGAAATGCAGTCGCTAAGTGTTCATGAAAAAATAAAAGCCATAATTTACACCCTCATGGTTATGCTGCAGCACTCTGCAGCACAGCTTCACAACACACTTCACACGCCTGTCCGCGCGAGCACATTGTCCAGATACACGCCTGTTTCTTGCAATACCAGGTCGCGCTCACGTGTTGCAGTGGAAGGGCGTGGAGGAAGCTCAGAACTGCACAAATTCTTAAATCCTAGCATCCGGCTCGCCGATTGAGGCCGCTGTACCTGGTGATGAGGGTGATTACGGGAGGGGCGACATCGTTGATCATCGACGTATAGGGAGGGGTGCGAGCACGGGATCCGAACGTCATTGATCATCAACGCGTGCGCATGAGCACGTTTCGTGCGCACGTTTGAAATGAGCGTTTGGTAGGGGTTTGGGAGAAGTCGAACCTTGCCAAACTGTGATCCTGGAATGCAGGCATAGCTGAAGTGTGCAGGATCATTCTGCATGTCGGATTCAAACGCATGTTCGAAGCGCCCCTTCATCCCCTGCCGGCAAAGCCCAGGTTCACCAACAGGCAGCGCATTCGTGGGGCAGCTGACACAAGACCGAATGCAGAGCAGCATTGCACTGTGCGGCGAGGGAGAGATCTCAGGCCGAGGAAACCTTGCAGTGCGCCACATCAACCACCGATCCGCCCTTGAAGTCGGTATAGCCCGGCGTCTTGAAGGCGGTCTTGTAGTTTGAATTGCCCCCCATCGGATTGTTGCCTGGCTTGTTGTCCATAGGCGGTCGCACCGGACCCACTCTGCAACGATCAGCCGAGGACATCCCGCATCAGCAGTAAAACACGGCGCCAAGCAGGTGAGGCACACTCGCGGGGCGGGCGGAAGCTAGGCGCACGCGCGACGCAACCGAGGCACACGCAGGGCGAGGCGTATGTATGCCTCCAACATGCGCCGGAAGCGTATGTATGCATCAAAGCATGCGTCAGCATGTGGCATACATGTACTTATGCTCCAAGTATGCGCCAGCATGCGCTTTTCGCTCACCTTGAGACGGGCACGAGCGCCTGGCCCCTGTCGCCCACGACCTGCCCACCGAGAAGAGCCCCAGCGCACGTGAGCGCACGCACACAGCCAAGCACGCTGAGAAACACATCCGCCCTCGCTTGCGTGGTGCGCATGCTCACACGACCCTGCACACATGCAAACATGCCCACATTCTTCATAACAACACCCTCACCTGCTTGCTGAGTGGCGGCGCGACAAAGGTTCCTTTTGTCGAGTGTGCTGAGCCAAAGGTCGGGGCGCCCCCGCCGAGCGCGCGGGGCGGCGCTGCGGCACCATATTGCACGGTCGATCGCGTGGTGCTGCCCGCGGCGTGGCCTCGACCCCCGGGTAGCCCGCCACCCCGAGAGGCGAAGGACATTTTGATCTGTTAAATTGCTACGAAATCCACGAATACCGACTGACCGCGTGCTTGGAGCGTCCAACATGGGCAGAAGTTGGACGCTAACGAGCACGCGGCCACTGGTGTGCACGGCGGTGCTGCTGGGCGTGGGGACCGCATCCGCCTTCACGCCGGGTATATCCCTCTTCCCGCCCCGCCATTCGTCTTCCGTCTGTTTCCCTACACAAGTCCTGAAGCCTGTGCACAATTTGCGCAGTGGCGGCGGGGCTGAAGCTGCACCCTTCCGTGTGCTCACGTCCGCGTGCCACCTGTGTGTGTCTTGTGGTCTTGCAGGCGGCCGGTGCACTCTGCTGGCGCGGCTGCGGACGCAGTGCTCTGGCGCGACGGCAGGCAGCGTGCCGCTGTCCGCGAGGTCGTGGAGGCGAGACCGCCCGTCGGCTTCGACCCGGCGCCCGCTGCAGCAGCATATAAGGTTACAGGTGCGCACGCCCGTGGCGATGTCCGTGCCTGGTGCGGCCGGTGAGGGCGGTGGTGGCAGCAGCAGCAGCCCGCAAGTGCAGGCTTCCTGCGGCTCCGTGCGGCAGCTGCAGCAATGGCTTGAAGCAATGCCGCCAGAAGATATGGCGGTGCTGGGCCTCAAGGGCGGGGAAGTGGCCGACGCTAGAACTGCCGATGCGGGTGCGGATGTACACACACACACACACACACACACATTTCGGGTTTAGGGTTTAGGGCAGGGGGACAGAATGGGATTTGGCAGCAGCAGCAGCCGGATTTGGGCAGCCCGGCTGCCCAATGTCATCCCTCAGGGGGATAGAATAGGTTTTTGTCAGCGGGTTACACCCGGTTCTTCTGATTTGTCTTGGTCGGATCGTGGAGCGGAGTTGATGTCACGGCTCAGTGGTAGGTACAGGTACAGTGGGGAATCGACACGGTCACTCGCTCGATTCCTTATTGACGGCGCCCCCTGGAGGAGGAGGATAAAGAGGAGAGCGTGTTCTAGTACATTCTAGTACATTTGTGCTGTAAAGTCACTATTTACTGACTTGTTCAGAATTTCTTCCCGGCGATGCGAGACTGTGTAGATGAGCGCCCGAGGGCTGAGGCGCCTTTCAACACAGCGCGCTTCCATTCGCTACTCGCCGCCCAGCCCACCGCGCGCATGGGACAGGCGCTGCTATACTCGCCCACCTTGCCGTCGACCCAGCACCTTCTCTTCGATCAGCTCGCTAACCCACCGGACGGGCTGCTCTGTGTCGCCGACCAGCAGACCCAAGGCAAAGGCCGCGGCAGCAACGTGTGGACGTCCCCAGCAGGCTGCCTGTGTTTCTCTTTTACCTGGTCCGTGGCAAACGCAGCGCTGCTGCCCTTCATCCAGTACATTGTGTCCATGGCTCTGTATCGCGCCGTGAGCCAACTCGCCGGGGGCGACGCGCGAGAGGCGCTAGGCCTGCGCCTGAAATGGCCAAATGACGTCTACCTCGCGCGCGCTCCGTCCCAGGCGCCAGGTGGATCTGAAGAGAGAGTGAAAATCGGGGGCGTGCTGTGCCAGTCTTCAGTGGTCATTGGGGCTGCAGAAAAGCCGTATCGTGTCGTCGCGGGCGTTGGGATCAACGTGCTCAACGCAGAGCCGACAAAGTGTCTGCGCGACGCGTTGGAGCAGAAGGGACACGCTGCCGCAGGGTATATGTCTCGAGAACGCCTCGCTGCTGCCTTTTGTTTCCATTTTGAACAGTTGGCTCACGAACTGGAGTCACGTGGCTTCGACGGGCTTGTCAGCGAGTATCTGGCGCAATGGATGCACTCGGGGCAGGAGGTGCAAGTGCAGGTAGCAGACAAGAGCGAGAGTGCAAAGAAGGCCGTCATCGTCGGGCTCACCCGGTCTGGCTTCTTGCGAGCGACCACCCTCTCTCCTTATACGGAGCTGGAGCTGCACCCAGACGGCAATTCGCTCGACATGCTGCAAGGGCTCGTGTACGTCAAGCGCTGACGCGGTCACGTGCAAAGGCTGCGTGCTGGGTAAAGAGGGACACATTTCTCTCTTGATGGACATGTTGGGACACATTTCTCTCTTTATGGACATGTTTCTCTCCTTTTTTCTCAAAAGAAGCATCGATGGTAACTGAGTTACCATCGATGCTCACACGGGGATGGCTCCTCAGCACAGCGGGTCCTTGCGGATTGCCCTCTGTCGCGTCAGTGAAGCTCCATGTGTGTTTGTGTGTGTGTCTGAGAGAGAGAGAGAGAGAGAGAGAGAGAGAGAGAGAGAAGCGTTGCTCATGACATGGCTAAAGCGTTTCAAAAGAGACCTACTATAGAGGCAAAAGAGACCTCTACACCTTTAAACCCCCCGTTGCGGAAGTGACCTTTCCTATAAAGTCTCTCTCTCCCTCCCGTAGCCTCTAATGCCGACACTGCGCTGCAGTGCCGGCTTAAGCTCATTTCATGAATTTGAGAGGGCGGCCCATAGTTAGTAGGGGAACTCCAAACAATAACCTCTCCGGCCCCTTTTTGTTGAATTCGTTGCCGCTGTGAGTGAGAGAGAGTGAGAATGAGTGAGTGAGTGTTTGTGCGTGCGAGAGAGAGGCTGAAGTGTGTGTGCGTGAGAGACAGAGACAGAGAGAGAGCGCGACAGAGAGAGAGAGAGAGAGAGTCTGAAGTGAAACACCAAACGACAACCTCACCTCTATGGCCCACGATTGAATTGATTGCCGCTGCTAATGTGCGGTTGAGGGCGACATTGAATGGATATGCTTACATGCAGGCATACACGCATCTAACGCGCAGTCTCTTTGCGCTCCGTCCTCCCTCCCTGACTCCCCAATCCATTTTTTTTTTATATCACCCACCCCCCTCCGCGCCCCCTCTCCTCTTATACTTCTCCCGGTGCCTCTTGCTTACATTCGCTCACGCACCTGCCAATTTTGACCACGCCAGCACGAAAAGGTCTCTTTTCATTCGCAACACGAAGCTGACTCGCTGACAGGTTGTTGGCGTGTTTCAGGAGGTTCGGTTCGCATATGATCACAGTCGCCTCCTCCTTCTCCACGGCCTGCAGCAGGGATGTTGCGCTGCGAATATCCACAATCTGCGTCAAGCGCAGTGTTCTTCTAATAGGGTAATAATAGTGTTCTTCTCATCAGACATCCTATCCTGGTGCACGCCGTTGAGAAGAACACTATTATTACCCTATTATAAGAACACTATCATTACCCTATAAGAAGAACACTATTATTACCCTATAAGAAGAACACTATTATTACCCTATTAGAAGAACACTGCTCTTGACGCAGATACGCGTATAATCACCATCTGCGTGAATAATAGCGCCTAATCTAATCAGGTCTTAGATAGTACCGACGTTTGTTCAACGCGTAACCACCTGTCGGGGTCAGCTGCTGGGATGATTATTGTGCCTCCGGAGCTCAGCGCTGCGCAAGAGACAGAGGAAGAGAGATTTTAGAGGAGGGGCAGGGTCTCTCTCTCTCTCTCTCTTTCGTTCTCTCTCTCTCTCTCTCTCTCTCTCTCTCCCTCCCTCCCTCCCTCCCTCCCTCCCTCTCTCTCTCTCTCTTCTATCAGAGGAAGAGAGATCTTGTGTGATTTTAGAGTATGGCAGGAGGTGCGCATACGCACAAATGCATGGTTCAATGAATGGTGCAGACTTGCAGGCACACGAGCACACACATATGCGCATGTAGGAATCGCGCCATGGAATACCCGCGAGCGCGCCCGAGCCAAAGCCAAAAGGAGTGTCGAGCGGAGCGGCAACTACGACTCGGTCGGCATCGGACAGGCTGATTTTTGCCGCGGTGTAGACGGCCAATTGGCTCATTTGAGCTTGCGTCTGTTGCCTCTCAGACACTTTTGCGCCCCCGTACACGGCCAAGAGAATGTCTTCGTGTGCATCAGAAAGGGGAATGTCCATGGGGGAGCAGTTGATTGCATTTTCCCACATCAGAACCGTACTAGTCCCCCTGCCCTGGGCAATATCCCCCAGTCCCCTCTGCTTCTTCTGCACCACTATAGGCTTGACGACGCCGACAGGCGACATGCCTTGCAGCAACTTCGCCGATACAACCATCCCCCTGCATCCCTGCAGCACGCTGTGCTCCGCCTTGGCCGCCGTCACCACTGTGATGCCCGCTGCCGCAGCCGCGAGCTGGGCGACAATGCTCTCGACGCAATTGCCAGCGAGCACGAGCGCCAGCCTGTCACCCGCGACGTACCCGAGGTCGTTCACCAGCTTGCCCGCCAAGGACAGTGCCTGCTCGCGCAGCTCGCGGTGCGACAAGCGCGCGCCGCTCTCGCCACAAACGACCGCTGGCCGCTCAAGTCGTTGCATGTAGTAGGAGCAACCCTGTAGGAGCGACCACACGGAGTGGCGCACCGTTGCCGCGGCTGGCGAGGACAAGCAGCGCAGCTCGCAGAAGGGACGCCGGTATGTCCGCAGCAGATGATAGCCGGGTCGCCACACGCTCCCGAGTGTCCCCTCGAACGCCCTAGATAGTGCGTGCGATGCCATGTGCGCTCTATGAGCGCACGAACATGGCACCACGAACTGAGCGAAATTCATGGAGAACTTCAACGGCATCGGAATGACGCATTGAGGCAGGGCCCGCGGCCAGGGTAAACACGATGGAGGACTACACTGTGATCAAGCAGTTGGCGCAGGGTGGACAGGGTGCCACCATGCTCGTCAAGCACAATGAGGGCAGCGCCAACATGGTGCTGAAGCAGTCCAAGGTGTGCAGAGGAGTGGGTTGGATGAGAATGTCCACGAGACACTGACACACGTACTGTAACAGCCACATACACAGACATGCACGACTTGGACTCACTGTCTCTGATCTCTGATCTCTCTCTCTCTCTCTCGCTCTCTCTCTCTCTCTCTCT
>Ga0315905_10005903_pt1 | contig 12447 bp, 10 predicted proteins | sample LakEriMetagenome_5_FD_203522 | JGI IMG/M metagenome (GOLD analysis project Ga0315905, IMG submission 203522) | Freshwater fungal communities from buoy surface, Lake Erie, Ohio, United States - Buoy 4 MA121 | ecosystem: Environmental > Aquatic > Freshwater > Lake | place: USA: Lake Erie, Ohio... | reverse complement strand
TTCTGCGCGATCAGGCTCACTTGCTCTCCGAAGCCGACAGCCAGGAAATCCGCAAGCGCTGCGACAAGCTGCTGACGGACAAAGCCACGCCGATCATCGTGATCACAATCGATCGCATGGCCAACCATGGCGGAGAGGGGATGCGAATCGAAACGTTCGCCCGGCTGCTCTTTGACCAATGGGAGATCGGACATGCCCAACTCAACGGGCAGACCTGGAATACAGGGATTCTGCTGCTGGTCAGCTCCAAAGACCGGAAGGCCCGCATCGAGCTCGGCAACGGCTGGGGCCGGGACAAAGACGCCATGTGCGATCGGATCATGCAGGACCAGATTATCCCCCGGTTCAAACAGCAGGACTTCTCAGGCGGCATCCGGGCGGGAGTAGAAGCACTGGATGCGATGGCACGCGAGCTTCCGATGCCTGCCGTCGCAGTGTCTCCTTCGACGTCTCCTGCGGCGCCAGGGTTCACCAGTCAGGCGGCCCCGGGACAAAAAATCGATCCTTGGATTCTCCTGGGATTGGCTGCACTGGCTGTGTTCACGGTCGTTTCCCTCGTACGGAGCGGCACCCAGGGGTGGGCCTGGTTCGGATGGGCGATCGTCTTTACGCTTGCAGGGGCGATCTTGTACTCGTTGGCGATGGGGTCACGTTCACGGCGTTCGTCATGGGGAGGAAGCTCCGGAGGCGGCTTTGGCGGCGGCTCGTTTGGAGGAGGTTTCTCGGGCGGTGGCGGTTCCACGGGTTCGTGGTAAGGTGGCTCTTCTTTGCAAATGTTCCCCTGCGTCAGGATCCCCATGAAAACGGCATCTCAGTATTTCGGTGAGGCAGAACGTCGAGAGATCAATGACTGCGTTCGAGTCGCGGAGGCTCAGGCTTCCGCTGAAATCGTTCCGGTCGTTGCGACCTCCTCAGGGAGTTACGAGCGAGCGGAGGACATCGCCGGGCTGTGGATGGCAGTGGCCTCAGTAATGCTGACCAACTGGTTCTGGCCCCACACAGCCCCGGAAGTTGGGGCTTGGGGCGATGTTTCCTGGGGCCAGCGAACTGCAGTGCTTGGTCTGATGACAGTCGTCGGTTTCCTGATTGGAGTTGTCATCGGTTCCCGATGGAAATCTCTGCGGAGACTGCTCACCCCCAAACGACAGCTCCAGGATGAGGTCCGCGCTGCAGCTGGGATCGCCTTTTTCGACCAGCGAGTTCACCACACGACCGCGAGCGGCGGATTGCTCTTTTATGTGTCGCTGGAAGAGCGCACTGCAGTCGTCCTGGCGGACAGTCAGGTTCTGACAGCCATTGGGCAGACCGGCGTCGATGAGCTGTGCCAGCTGCTCACGGAAAAGCTGCGAGCGGGAACTCCCTGCGAGGCACTCTCGCACGCGATCCGAGGGGCTGGTCAGCGACTGGCGACGGAGCTGCCGCGCTCTTCCAATGATGTCAATGAGTTGCCGGATGCGCTGATTATCATCGATTGAGCCCGGAAGGGGACCACAGGAAGACGTCTCAGAATCCCCCTCGGTTCACTGTTGAAGCGGCCCAATCCCTCTACAATTCGGGAACACTGGCTTCACTCCATCCCGAGACACCTCGACATGGTCACGATTCGTCCCGTCCGTCGCGCTTTGATTCCGGTCAGCTCCGATGCCGCTCAGCGGACTTCGGCTCCGAACTACGACGAGTTCCAGAGCGACGTCGAAATCTGGGAATTGCTGCAGGCCCGTCCGGAGAACGTGCTGCGGATCAAGATGCCGCACTGTCACGTGGCGAAGAAGGAAGAGATCTACGCCGAGGACGATCCCAAGGCCCTTGACCACGCGGAAGAGCAGTGGAAGTGGCTGCGGTCGAGCGGCCTGATGCAGGAGGCTCCGGGGATTCTGTGGGTCTATCAAATCGTCTCGCCCAAGCGACCAAACGCTCCGCAGATGGGGCTGGGCGGATACGGGAAGACCGCAGAGATCCGTACTCCTGCGACTCCGAATGGATGCATTATCCGCAACGAGGGGATTCGCCCCGAGAAGGCCGAAGGGCGAGCCCGCCTGATTCGCCGGATCAAGGCGTACATCGGGACCGTGAATTTGGCTGTGCGGGATGATTCGGGCCAGCTGCTGGCGGCTCTCGAAGCGCATGCCGCTGCCGGTCCGTGTACTTACGAGGCGACCGACGAAGCGGGCAATATTCACCGCGTCTGGATCGTCCGAGATGCGGCACAAATCGCGAAGTTCACTGCCATGATGGCTGCGGAACCGGCGGCTTACGTGGCCGACGGAAATCACCGCAGCGCCGCAGCTGCGTCGCTGGGGTACGAAGAATTCCTGACAGTGTTCTTCCCGACCAAGCGGCTGGGGCTGGAACCGTACAACCGGCTCCTACCTGCCAATGGACTCACTCGGGACCAGTTCTTTGCCAAGCTGGGCGAGTCGTTCAACATCCAGCACTTGGGCAAGGTCCCGCCGTACCGACCGGCAGCGGTCAACACGATGGGGATCTATTTCGGCGGCGAGTGGAGCGTGGCGACTCCCAAGCCGGGAGTGTTCAACCCGAACGATGCTGCGGAGTCGATCGACTCGGACATCGTGCAGCGGCTGGTGATCGACAAGATCCTGGGAATGCCGGATGGACGCGATAAGCGCATCAACTACGTCGGTGGAAACAAGGACGCAGCCTATCTGGTGAAGTGCGTCGATGACGGTCAATACGATCTGGCGATCTCGCTGGCTCCGGTGACCATGGACCAGTTCTGTGCCGTCTGCGAGCAGAACAAGTTCATGCCGCCGAAGTCGACCTGGTTCGATCCCAAGATCCGCAGCGGGATGGTCATGGCCCAACTGGACTGAATCTGTAGCCACGTTCGCCAGAACGTGGGCCAATGCACAACGATTCCCCATGTTCTGGCGAACGTGGCTACGGGGGTAGCGCTGATGTCACTTCCCGGTCGCCTGCTGATCTGGGGAGCTGGAGGCCACGCCAAGGTCGTGGCTGATGTCGCGCGGGCGTCAGGCTGGGAAGTTGTCGCCTTTCTCGATGACGACCCAGCGAAGCAGGGGCAGCTGTTTTATGGGGCGCCCGTGCGAGGGCCGCAATCCCTCCCCCCCTGCCCCTCTCCCGGAGCGAGAGGGGAGCCGGAGTGCTCCGTCTTCGTCGCGATCGGGAGTAACGCAGCGCGAGAGCGTTGTCTGGCTCTGGTGTTGGCGAGTGGGCTCACGATCCCAGTCCTGATCGATCCCTCGGCCCGTGTTTCGCCGACAGCCGTTCTGGGGACAGGCGCAGTCGTAATGGCCGGAGCTGTGGTCCAAGCCGATGCCCACATCGGGCGGGGCGGGATCATCAATACGGGAGCCAGCGTCGATCATGACTGCCGCTTGGGTGTGTGTGCCCATGTGGCCCCAGGAGCTCGACTGACTGGGCAGGTCGAGGTGGGGGACCGAACCCTGATCGGAGCGGGGGCGGTCGTGGTGCCTCAGGTTCGGATCGGTGCTGACAATATTGTCGGAGCTGGGGCTGTCGTTGTGCGGGACTCTCAACCCGGACAGGTTTTGGTCGGAGTCCCCGCCCGCGTGTGCTGAGCCTCAGGACGCATCGGCAGATATTGCTGGTCCCAGACAACAGTCCCTCGTCGCCCCGCGTCCCCCACTCTCCCTATTGCCACAAATGGAATCCGAACAACCGCTAGATTCGGAATAGTTTTCCAAATCGCTCCGACTGGTACAGCCGATAAACGAGGTACGACCGACTGTGTCGATCGTGGCACCCATTGCGCCGAGCAATGGATGTGTTGAGCCTTCGATCCCGGAGGCCAGCCCATGGAAGGACTGCGATGACTCGTCTCTTTCGCACTGGGCTTCTCCTTGCCTGTGTGACGCTGCTCTCGAGTTGGGGTTGGGCGCAAGCCCCCCAGTTCGAAGGGTTCGCTCCCGGCATGGGTGTCCAATACAACTTTGGGCGGCAGCCCTATCAGCCGATGCCGGTCGAACCGGAGTTGCTTCCGGCGGACCGAGGTCCATTCTATGACTACGATTCGCTGCTCAATCTGGAACTGGCGGATGTGGCGCGCGGGTTGACTTTCAAGACTGAGTACCTGCACGCCACATTTCAGCGCCCCGGGGATAACCTTCTCGGAGCTCCCCTCGACGCTGTCCCCGATCCTCGCGAGCCGTTTTTCGTCACAGCGGGGGTCCTGACCGACGCTCGAGCTATCGTTCCGGATACTTCCAAGCTGGAACTCACTGCCCAGAGCGGCGTACGGACCACGATCGGGCTGTCGCAGTTTCAGGGCTTCACGCTGGAGGGCTCGTATGTGGGCTTCCAGAATATGCAGTCATCTTTTGAGCTGTTTCCCGGAAACGTCGATCCCGATCTCGCTCCACTGGTTCCCGATGTTTTCGATCCGATCCTGTTTCCGAACAACGTCCGCTTCTTTGGCACCAGCGTGCTGACCAGCGGTGTCCCAGGAAACAGCGTCATCCTGTACGATCGGTCGTACGAAGCCAACCTGACCGCCAAGTACTGGTCGGGTGAAGTCAACGTATTTCTGGACTATCACACACCCGACACTGGGTTCCGGTTTCAGCCTCTGTTTGGCTACCGCTTCAATTCTTATGACGAAGATCTGACTCAGCACGGGGAGTTTAACAATAGCTCCGGCGTCGACCCTCTGCTGGGAATCTTCACCACCCCACTGCGCAACACGATTCGCAGCTCGACCCAGAACGTCATGAACCTGGGCCAAGTCGGCTTTCGAGCTGAGATGGTCGACAAATGGTTCACGATCGGGGTAGCACCGAAGTTCGGGATCGGGGCGAACTCGATCAAGACCCATGTGTTCACCTCCGATCTGCGAGACTCGACGATCGACCTGGCTGCGAACGACGGTGTGACCAGGGCCGACAAGAACAACGTCATCTTTGGATCGACGATCGATCTGAACGCCTACTGCAACATCCACGTCAACGAGTGGCTCTCACTGACCGGAAGCTTCTTCTGGTGGTACTTGCCCAACGTCGCCCGCTCCAGCAATGTGATCGTCTACGACGATAACGGCATCGATGTGCCTTCGGCATTTCGACCACGGATCAAGACGAATTCGATGACAGTGCAGGGCTTCACAGTCGGAGCTGAGATCAAGTTCTGATCTCGAATCACTCCCAAAAGACTCAAGGCCCGCAGGAATTCCCCGCGGGCCTTGTTCATTCAGGCGGCTTGCCGTCGATTCGAATTACAGCTGCCCCTTGACGCCCATCTCATGGAAGCAGTGCGTCACGCTGTCCTGATTCTTGAGCAGCCAGTCGATTGTCGGTTCGCAGCGCATCGCCTTGCCAATCGCCTTGGCGGTCGCGGCCCGATTGACTTCGAACAGCTTGGCGTGATCGACCTTCTTCTCTTTGACGACTGACGGATCGAGCCAGACCGAGACGATGATTCCCAGATCGTTGGCCTTCTCCTTCGGAATGTCGCCCGCCCGCACCGCATCCAGAACGCCGTTGGCGATACCGGCCTGGACCGTCCCCATCAGAATGTTCGTGTAGGCCGTCGAGTCGACGGTGACCTTGCTGACCATGACGGTCGTCGGACGAACCTGCACGTCGCAGTTCAGAATGGCATAGACCTTCGAGTGGCCTTTCACCTGATTGCCGATCATCTGGGCAATCGAATAGCCGACCGGGCCGTCCAGTTCGCCGATCACGACTTCGGGTTCGCAGGCGAGATACGCGGGACCGCCCTCGACCTCGACCAGGGCTTCGCCAGTCCGCATGACGATCCGCCCTGAGGCAGGCTTTGAGGATGATTTCGACTTGGTGGGCTTCTTCTTGGCCATGTGTGGGATTCCTGTGGTGAGGGTGTGAAGCCGGAATGTGACACGGCCTGACACCGGTTTCAAGCCTGACCCAATGGGTGACGGAACGACACGCGTAAGAGCAATGCGCCTCTCGCACTCCCTGTTCCGGGGCGGTTATGATTGGCTCTGTCCCAAACCACCCCTCACGAGGCGATATGTCGGCTCGCCGTCCGATGCCTGATTTCGACCCAGCCGTCCTGCAGCGGCGGGAGTGGCTGCGCCGCAGTGGTCTGGCCCTCGCAGGTCTTGGGAGCTGGTCCAGGCCGACCTCGCAGCTGCGAGCGTCCGACGAAGCTCCCTCCATCGGTTTCGGGAAAGCCAAGTCAGTCCTCGTGGTGTTCGCCAGCGGAGGCCAGAGCCAGATCGATACCTGGGACCCCAAACCGCTGGCTCCTTCGGAGATTCGCGGCGACTTCTCGGCGATCGCCACCCGCACCCCGGGTGTTCAGTTCTGCGAGCACCTGCCCCGGACCGCCCAAGTCTCCGACAAGTTCTGTCTGCTTCGCACGATGGCCCACGAGGATCTGGACCACGGGTCAGCGTTTCACCTGGCAATGACCGGGCGCTATCACCGCCAGAAGTCATCCAATCATCCGCCCGCCGGTACCGATGCCCCCAGCCTGGGCAGCGTGCTGACGCGGGTGCGACCATCCACACAGTTCGCTCAGACCGCCATTCACCTCAATGGCCCTGCCGAGGTCCCGCTGGTTTTCGGCCCGGGTCAGTATGGCGGACTGCTGGGAAAGTCGTTTGATCCGCTGACAATTGGCGATGTCTCGCAGGGCAATCTGGCGATCCCATCGCTGGAGTCGAACGCCGATCTGCCCACCTCGCGCATGCGGCTGCGCGAGTCGCTGCTGCAGTCCCTCGAGGACGGCGTCCCCGATCCCAGCCGCGACAGCCAGTGGGCCGACAAGCAGGCCCGTTATCACAGTGCCTTCGAACTGCTGGCCCGTCCCGCCACAGCTGCGGCCTTTGACCTGAGTCGGGAGTCTTCGGAGACACGTGACCGCTATGGCCGGAACCGCTCAGGACAAGCCTGCCTGCTCGCTCGGCGGCTGGTCGAAGCGGGCGTCCCGTGGATCACGGTGTTCTGGAATCACAACAACCGAGGTCAGGATATCGATCCGAACAATTCCGATACCTACGGGTGGGACAATCACAACGATATCTTCGATGGATTGCGGACACACCTGCTGCCGCGGTTTGACCAGAGCTTCTCAGCGCTGCTTGAAGACATGGACGCGCGCGGGTTGCTGGAAGAGACCCTCGTGGTATGCATGGGGGAATTCGGACGAGCTCCCTTGGTCGCCCGCGAGCGGAACTTCAAGGGCACCAGCCCCGGACGCAAACATTGGAGCAGCGTCTACTCCATCGTGCTGGCCGGCGCCGGTGTCACTCGGGGGACGGTGATTGGCGCCTCCGACGCTCGCGGAGCCTACCCACTGTCGACTCCGTATGGACCCTGGGACGTGACAGCCACGCTGATGTCGGCCCTCGGAATTGACCCGGCGATGCATTACACCGACCCACTGGGCCGCCCCTACAAAGTGAGCGATGGCCGGGTCATCGAGGCGATCTACACGGGCCGCGGGTAGTTACTGCTCTGACGCATGTCGCAGTGCGGCATACTTTGCCCCCTCGATGACTCGCTGAAGTAACTCAGTGTGGTTCTGCCTGCCTTCGATCCGCAGCCAAATCGATTCTGATTCGTAAGCATCGACTCGGCCGGTGACAGTGAGAGAAGATGACTCAAAGAAAAGGTATTCCTTCACAGAAACCTGGTCCAATTCGGCATCGCGAAACACACGCTCCCATTCGGTTCCGGAAAATGACACACCCAGGGCACACTCCAAACCAAACAGTGCGTACCGCAGTTGCATGTCGATGCTGACTAGTTCTTCAGCGTTTTTCGGCAAGATGTCACTCGTTCAGCGCATTCGATATGGAAACTCGCTTAAGCGTCTTCAGGGCATGCTCGATTCACCCTGCTCTTCATGTCGGATAAGACGATATTTCAGCCCCCCAGCCTCTCCCTCCGCCTCAACCACTTCTGACAAGCCACTGTTGTCGTACTCTTCGACGATCTGTGCCAACGACTTTCCATTCACTCGTGACCAAAGCCCCTCTTCACCAAATCTGGAGAGATACGATAAGAGTGCTCTATTCACCCTGCGTCGCTCCAGCACGGTGGCGATTGAGGGATAGAGATCGGTCATGGCTCTGACCACATGTGCGGGGCTATCGCTCTGAACGGTCTAGTCTGACAATTCCATGCGAACTTCTCCTATGTGTGCGACTACGCTACCACGCCTCTTAGACCTCTTAGACAAGTCAATCAACGCTCCTTCGTTCGACAAACACCGAAACCACTTTCTCCCCAAAAGCGGTTGACTGACTTACGAGATTGGCATTCACTAGAATCCTGCGTGACGGAACACCCAAACACGGAGGCCTCGCCCGATGAAGATCACTCGCCGGTTTATTGACTGGCAGCAGCCAGCGCTGGTGGCAGTGGTCAATGATCTGGTCGCCAAGACGCAGGTGATGGGGTATTGCGATCTGCGGGATTACACGATCGTGTTTCCTGGCTCGCGGGCGGGTCGGCGGTTTCTGGAACTGCTCGCGGGGAAGACTCAGAACCGGAATGCCCCGCCTGATGTAATCACGGTCGGCGATCTGCCTGAGCGGCTCTACCGGCCGCAGAAGTCGTTCGCGGATGAGCTGACACAGCGGCTAGCCTGGAAGCAGGCTTTGGGGCACTTGCCCGAGGAACTCGTCAAGCAGGTTCTGCCCCTGCCCCCCGAGGAGTCCGACGTCGAGGCATGGCTGGCGATTGGCGAACTGCTGGCCAAGCTCCACCGGGAGCTGGCTGCGGAGCATTTGCGATTCAGCGATGTGCTGGAGCGGGCCCGCGAGTTTCCGAACTTTACGGAGATCCCGCGCTGGGAAGCTCTGAGCCAGATTCAGGTCGAGTATCTAAAGATCCTCGATGACCTCCAGCTTTGGGATCAGCAGACGGCCCGGCTAGTGGCGATCGAGCAGCGCGAGTGCCAGACCCGCAAGCAGATCGTGCTGGTCGGCGCGGTTGATATGAATCAGACGCTGCGCGAGATGCTCGATCAGGTGGCGGACCATGTGACGGTGTATGTGCATGCACCGAGCGATCTGGTCCGGCTGTTCGACTCGCATGGGTGCCTGATCCCCAAGGCCTGGGTGGACCGTCCAATCGACCTCTCCCCCGAGCAGATGATCCTGGTTGAGAAGCCCGCCGATCAGGCTCGAGCGGTCGCTCGTCAGCTGGCCGCTCTCAATGGCTCGCGGCGTGTGGACGAGATCACCATCGGGGTGGCCGACGACACGCTGGTCCCGGTCACGCAGCGGATCTTGTCGCAGGCCAGCGTCCCCACGCGCTGGATCGCCGGTCAGCTGTTCCGCGATACCCCGCTGGCTCACCTGCTCCGCGATCTGGTCGACTACCTGGAGGAGCGGCGGACGTCGCAGTTTGCGGCGCTCGTGCGGCATCCGGACCTGTCCGCCTGGCTGGTCCATCAGGGAGCCGACCCGAACTGGCTGACGGCTCTGGATCGCTATATCAGTGATCATCTGCCCGCCTCGCTGGGACACTGGCTCGGGCAGGAGAAGTGGTACGACTCCGTGAAGCGCGGGTACGAATTGGTCGAAGCGTCCCTCGCTCCGCTGCTCGGTGAAGCCCGCTATGCCGGTCAGTGGCATGCTCCGCTCGTGCAATGGCTGCTGGGGATTTACGGCCATCGCGAGTTCGACCCCGAACTTCCCGCCGATGCAGCTGCGCTGGCGGCCTGCCAGCACTTTCATGAGGCGCTGAAGTCACTGGCGAATTTGCCGGAGTCGTTGACGCCCGCTGTGAACGCGGTGCAGGCGCTACGGCTGGCGCTCGATCAGGTCGAACGCAAGCTGATCCCGCCCGCTCCGAACGATGATGCAATCGAACTGCTCGGCTGGCTCGAACTTCCGCTCGATGATGCTCAGGAGCTGATCATCGCCGGGTTCAATGAAGGGGCTGTGCCGTCGTCGATGAACGCCGATCTGTTCCTGCCGAACTCGCTGCGGTCCCAGCTGAGGATCACGGACAATGCGCGGCGTCTGGCTCGTGACGTGTACGCTCTGAGTGCGGTGCTGGCCTCGCGCCGCAGCGTGACGATGATCGGCGGGAACGTGAATACGAGTAACGACGCGATCCGCCCGAGTCGGCTATGGTTTGCGACCGATCCGGAGACGATCGCCCGCCGGGTGGAGCGGTTCTATGGAGATGCACCGGTCGAGGAAGTCGTGCCCGCCAAGCCAATTCCCCAGTCACGGGCCGAGGCGATCCCACAGCCTGCTGAGCACGAGTATTTCCGGCTGGACGATGAAGAATCAACACCGCCTCCGCCGAGCCGCCTGATCGTTCCGCGTCCGCTGCCTTCGCGGCAGTTCGAAGGTCCGATTCCGGTCACTGGATTCAGCGACTACATCGCCTCGCCGTATCGGTTCTACCTGCGGCATGTGCTGAAGCTGACGCCGCTCGATGACGAGGTTCAGGAACTCGATGCGCGGGACTTCGGGAACCTGCTGCACAATGTGCTCAAGCAGTTCGGTCGCAGCGGGCTGCGAAATTCGATCGACGAAAAAGCAATCGCGGACTTCCTCGATCAGCAACTCGAAGCGGCTGCGAACGATGTCTACGGCGGTGAGGCGTTGTTCCCGGTGCAGATCCAGATCGAACAGGCCCGCGACCGGCTGAGAGCGTTCGCCCAGTGGCAGGCGGCGCGGGCCCTGCAGGGCTGGGACATCATCTATACGGAACATGAGTGCGAGATCGAACTGCATCTGGATGATGGTCGCACGGCGAAAGTCCTGGGCAAGATCGACCGGATCGACCGCCATCGCGGAGAGAAGACCTGGGCGATTCTGGACTACAAGACCGGCGAGCAGGCCAAGTCCCCGCGCGAAACGCACGTCCGTGGCGGCGAGTGGGTTGATCTCCAGCTGCCGCTCTACCGGCTGCTGGCCGAGCCCCATGGAATCCGCGGCGACGTCCAGCTGGGGTATATCACGATCCCGCGCGACAACGACCGGCTCGACTGCCGCCCGACGGAGTGGAGCCTCGAAGAGCTGCGAGAGGCCGAAGCGGTCGCCCGCCGCGTGGCGAAGCAGATCCTGAATGGGGAGTTCTGGAAAGAACTCGACCGCCCGACCATGTCGCACCCGGAGTTCGGCCCGATCTGCCAGGATGGGGTCCTGGATCGGGAGGTGCTGGTATGAGACGAGAGCAGAGAGACGAGAGATTAGAGCCAAACAAAGTCGCTGGACTCTCCGAGTCCAGTGAACCCGCGCGATCCACCGGGGCTACCTCTCAAGGAACGCGGGCCGTTTTGCCCCGATGTCTACGTAACTCGCGGAATGGTTCGCTCTTGGACGTCGTCCCACTGGACTCGGAGAGTCCAGCGACTTTGTCCGACCTGACGGTGAAATCGGCCGCGATTCTGGCTCTCTTCTCTCGTCGCTCGTCTCTCGTCTGCCCTCCGTGTCTCCGTGCCTCCGTGGTGAATTGCTTTGCCTCAGTGAGAGGAGCTGCAATATGAAGCCTCCTCACAATCCCTCGCTGTTCGATGACACCTCGGATCGCGAGCCGGTCGATTCTTCCGGCGGGCTCAAGACGCGCACGGCGCGGGCAGCGAAGATCGCCGTCGCGATGGATGATCCGTACCTGGTGATCCTCGCCTCGGCCGGTTCGGGGAAGACGTTCCAGCTCACCAGCCGGTATCTGAAGTTGCTCCGCTCGGGCGGGCCGGACAAGATTCTGGCGTCGACGTTTACTCGCAAGGCCGCTCACGAGATCTTTGACCGCGTCTTGATCCGGCTGGCGGCAGCTGTGCTTCGGGATGCGGAGCTGAAGAAGCTGCAGGAGTTCGCTGGCACTCCCCCCATCACGCGGGAGGAATGCATCTCGCTGCTGGAGATCGTCACGCGTCAGCTGCACCGGGTGCAGATCGGGACGCTCGATTCGCTGTTCTCGCGGCTGGCTTCCAGCCACACGTTCGAGCTGGGATTCCCGCCGGGCTGGCAACCGGCCGAACAGGTCATGGTCGAGCAGATCAAGCATCGCGCGATCGAGAACGTCCTGCGGCGGGCCGGTCGCCAGGATGCGCGGCGGCTGATGCACTTGCTGGCCAAGGGGGAAAGTACCCGGCGGGTCCATGACCTGATCAGCGAAACCGTCGGCAGCTTCATGCAGGCGTATCAGCTGACCAGCCGCGAGGCGTGGGAGCGGATTCCCGAGCTGCCGCTGCTTGATCCGGTGTCGCTGGCGAATGCGATTCTGAGTCTGGAGACGCTGAAGCTCGAGGATGGCCGGTTCCAGAAGGCAGTCGATAAGTGCATTGAGCCGATCACGCAAGGGGCCTGGGACGAGTTCCTGCTCGAGACCTTTCCGCAGAAGCTGCTGAAGGGCGACACCACTTACTACAGCAAGGAACTGCCCGCGGCGGTCTACGCCGTCATCGGCCCGCTCGTCGAACACGCGAAAGCCTGGGTCCGGAAGACGTGGGCCGATCAGACGCGCGGAACGTGGGAGACACTGGACCGCGTGG
>Ga0315905_10005902_pt1 | contig 12447 bp, 15 predicted proteins | sample LakEriMetagenome_5_FD_203522 | JGI IMG/M metagenome (GOLD analysis project Ga0315905, IMG submission 203522) | Freshwater fungal communities from buoy surface, Lake Erie, Ohio, United States - Buoy 4 MA121 | ecosystem: Environmental > Aquatic > Freshwater > Lake | place: USA: Lake Erie, Ohio... | reverse complement strand
GGTTCGAGCGGGCCTTTTCATTGCGGCTCTAGCGCCGTTTCTTCGGCTCGGTCGGCAGCTCTGCAAATTCCTGTTCGCTCAGAATCGCGTTCTCGACGATCAGCCAGTCGCCATCCTCGCGCTGGCTCAGCTCGACGGTGAAGACGTCGCCGAGATCGGAGGTCGCCACCTTCACGACCGCGTCGCGCCCCTCATAGCGCGGGCCGTCGACCTTGCCGCCTTCGCGGCCGATATACTCAACCATCTGCGGCGCGAAGATGCCCTGCCAGGCCTCGCTGTCGGGGCCGTCAGTGAGGGCAGCCTGGATCGCGTCCATGTTGACCTGGTCGACCAGCGGCAGCATGCGAGAAAGGTCCTCGGCGTTGTAGGCGTCGACGAAGGCGCGCGCGACGGATACCGGGTCCTTCATATCGGGCGGCGCCGGCCCGCCGCCACATGCAGCGAGCGCAGCGATGGTAGCGCCCGCAAGCCATCGCCTCATGCCGCGAGCCATGCCGGCTTGGCGAACGGCAGGTCGAGATCGCGTGCGACGGCCGCGTGGGCGATCTTGCCCTCCGCCACATTGAGCCCCTCGGCGAGGTGCTTGTCAGCCTTCAGCGCCGCCTTGGCGCCCTTGTTTGCGAGGTCGAGCGCGAACGGCAGCGTGACGTTGTTGAGTGCGTAGGTGGAGGTGCGCGGCACGGCGCCGGGCATGTTGGCGACGCAGTAATGCAGAATGCCGTCGACCTCGTAGATCGGGTCGTCATGCGTGGTTGGGCGCGAGGTTTCGAAACAGCCGCCCTGGTCGATCGAGATATCGACCAGCACGGAGCCAGGCCGCATTCTCTTCAGGTGTTCACGCGTCACCAGCTTGGGCGCAGATGCTCCGGGGATCAGCACGGCGCCGATCACGAGATCCGCCTCGATCACGGCGCGGTCGATGGCGGCCTGTGTCGCATACACAGTATCGACGGCGCCGGCGAACTGGACGTCGAGCTCCTCGAGGCGCGGCATCGAGCGGTCGAACACCGTCACATTGGCGCGCGCGCCGTTGGCCATCTCGGCAGCGTGCACGCCGGCGACGCCGCCGCCGAGGATCACGACATTGGCCGGCGGCACGCCGGGCACGCCGCCGAGCAGCAGGCCGCGGCCGCGCTGCGTCTTCATCAGCGCATAGGCGCCGACATTGATCGACATGCGGCCTGCGACCTGGCTCATCGGTTGCAGCAGCGGCAGGCGACCCGCGGCGTTGGTGACGGTCTCGTAGGCGATGCAGGTCGCGCCCGATCTGATCAGCGCCTCCGCCTGCGGCTTGTCGGCGGCGAGGTGGAGGTAGGTGAACAATGTGTGGTGCGGCGTCAGCATCGCGCACTCGACGGCTTGCGGCTCCTTCACCTTCACGATCATCTCGGCGGATGCGAACACCTCGGCGGCGGTGTCCAGCATCTTCGCGCCGGCGCGCACATAGTCGCCATCGCTGGCGCCGAGGCCCAGCCCGGCGCTCGTCTGAACGAACACGTCGTGGCCGGCGCGCGTCAACTCCATCACGCTCTCGGGCGTCAGGCCGACACGATATTCCTGCGTCTTGATTTCCTTCGGAACGCCGATCTTCATGCCGCTCTCCTCAGCTTCTGAGGTTGCTTATGCCAGAATCCGGCAGACAGCCGCCAGAGCGTTGCGCGGTGAGTTCTGCCTATTTCGCGCAGGGCCTGCATGTCGCGCGCAAGAAGCAGCTTTCCGCGGCGCGTCAGCGCGGAGGCAGGCCGCGGATGAACGCTAGAAGATGCTGCACGGTCTGGTCGGGCAGCTGTTCCATCGGCAGGTGTCCGCCTTCGGGGTAGGTGACGAGGTAGGCATCGGGGATGGCGCGGGCAAGCGCGCGCCCATTGGCCGGCGGGATGAGCGCATCCTTCTCGCCGACCATCACCAGCGTCGGGGCGCGGATGGCCGCGAACGATGCTGGCGTCCATGGCGTCTCGGGTTGCGAGCGCTGCGTGAGCAGCACGTCGCGATGGCCTTCGGCCATGGCGAGTTCGGCATAGCGATCGATGACGGCGCCGGTGACCAGTGCTTCATCGACATAGGCGGACTTCAATCCGCCGCCGACCACGATGCGCGGGTCCACCAGTTTCAGGAGGAAGCGCCCGGCGCCGTTGTTCAGCAGGGAGAAGCCTCCCGGCGCGCCGCCGCCCTCTCCCGGCCAGCCGGCGGGCGAGACGAGGACAAGCCCCTGCAGCCGCGCCGAATGTTCCATGGCGTAGGCCATCGAGACAGCGCCGCCCATCGAGTTGCCGGCGAGCACGAAACGGTCGATGCCCAGATGTGCGGCGAGATCCTCGACCAGTTGCGCATTGCCTTCGAGCGTCGCGCGATACCCGGATGGCGTCTGCGTCAGTCCGTGGCCGGGCAGGTCGATGGCGACAAGGCGATAATCGCCCACGAGGCGATCGATCCATGGACGCCAGGCATGGACGGAGGCGGCAAAGCCATGCACCAGGATGAGCGTGCGCCCACTGCGCTTGCCTTCATCCGTATAATGAACACGCACGCCGGGCGACGGCTCGAAGGTTCCTGAGGCGGGCAGGCCATACTGCAGCCGAAGGTCGGCGATCGGGATCTCGCTGGTCGCGCATGCCGCGAGCGGAAGGCACGCCAGCAGGATCGCGGACAGGGCTGGCCAGGGTTTCATGCGCTTCACTTCCAGGTGGACGGTGGTCTACGCGCGTGGCGCGAGAGCGGATTACGCACGAATCCGCTCCATGCGGCAACACGGCGCGGAGCCTATGGCGCGGGGCGTACTAGGCTGTGGGTCGATGGCAAGGTTGGGACGCCGGATGACGAGTCAGATTCATGTAGCGCCCTTGCGCGCCTGGCTTGCCGAGCGCCCGGCGGCCTGGCGCATCGGCGCCGTACTGATCGGAAGCTGGGTGATCGCAGCCTCCTCCTGGGTTTCTGCGCCGATGTATCCGGTGCCGATGACGATGCAGACCTTTGCGGTGCTCCTGGTTGCGGGCATGGCGGGCGCCCGGCTCGGCTTTGCGATCGTCGCGACATGGCTGACGCAGGCGGCGCTCGGACTACCGTTTCTTGCCGACGGCGCGGGCGGGCTCGACGCCTTCTCCGGACCGACGGCTGGATATCTTGCAGGCTTCGCACTTGCCGCGTTTGTCTGTGGCTGGTTGACCGAGCAGCCTCAGCTGCGTGCGTGGGCGCCGATGCTGGTGGTGTTCCTCGTGGGGCACGCGTTGATCCTGGCCTGTGGCTGGGGGCGTCTGGCGCTGCTGGTTGGCGCCGAGTCCGCTTTCGCTTCTGGCGTAGAGCCATTTCTCATTGGCGCTGCGTTGAAGTCCGTGCTGGCTGTGGCGGTCGTGAAGCTGGCCGAGCCGCGCATGCGGGCCATGCAGGGCTAGGCGGCTTCGACCGCTGGCTTCAGCTCCGTCGCATTGTCAGGCAGGCCGCGACGATCAGCCTGGTCCTTTACCCAGGCGGTAATGCGCGCCTGGTCGATGCCCAGCCGCTGCAGCAGGTCCGTCGCCAGTTCCAGTCCGCGCGGCTCGGCTTGAGCAAGGTGGGCGCGGAAGCCGAGGGCGGCGAGTTCAGCGCGCTCCTGTATCGAGCTTGCAGCGATGAAGCAGGGCTGCTCCGCGGTCGCCGTCTTGAAGGCCTCGACGGCGCCGAGACCGCGCGCGCCGAGGACGATCGCCTTCGACTGTTTCGCATCAAGGCTTTCCATGATGCGGAGATCGCGCGCGTCACCGAACACCATGTCGTAGCCGTCCGAGGAGGCCGCGACGAAGCGATCGGGATCGCTGTCGACGCCGATGCAGGCGATGTCGTGGTCGCGCAGGGCGTCGGCGGCGAGGCGGCCTTCGGGCGTCATGCCGAAGATCAGTACGGGATGCTCCTGCGCGACTTCCTCGGCATCGACGGCGACATCCTTGCGGCGCTCGGCGAGGATGCGCGCGATGTGCAGGCCCAGCGCGGTCCAGATCGGCGCGGCGACCAGCGTGACGGCGACCGCCGCGGTCAGGACGCCGGCCCATTGGCCTGGCATGGCCGCGGAAATCGAGGCGATGCCGACGATGACCAGGGTGAATTCCGAACCCTGCGAAAGAAGAAAGCCGAGCTGCGTCGCGCCGGGGACGGCCCAGCCATTGAGGCGGGCCGCGGTGAACACGACGACCGTCTTCACGATCACGATGACCAGCGCGGTCGCAAGAACGGCGGGCCAGATATAGGCCAGGGCGGGCAGGTTCACGCTCATGCCCACGCTCATGAAGAACAGGCCGAGCAGGAGGCCGGAGAAGGGCTTCACCTCCGCCTGCACCGTGTTGCGATATGGTGTGTCGGACAGCGCCATGCCAGCGAGGAAGGCGCCAAGCGTCAGCGAGAGGTCCGCGCGCGCGGTTGCGGCGCTGGCTGCGAGCACGATGAACAGGGCGACGACGGTGAAGGTCTCGCGGTTGCCGGTTGCGGCGAGCGATTCGAAGAGCGGGCGCACGACGAAGCGTCCCGCGATGATGGCGACGGCGAGGGCGAGCACCGCCTTGCCGAGAACGATCACCACCTCGGCGCCCAGCAGGTTGGGATCGCCGCCCAGCGAGGCTGCGAAGGTCAGCAGGAAGATGGCGACGATATCCTGCGCCACCAGTACGGCGGTTGCGGAGCGTCCCATCGGACAGCCCGGCTGGTTGCGGTCAGCCAGAAGTCGCGCGACCACGGCCGTAGAGGAGAGGGCGAGCGAGACGCCGACCAGCACTGCGACAGGCCAGGGGAAACCGAACGCGACACCGATCATCGCGAAGGCCAGGCCGCACAGGATGATCTGCAGCGGCGCGAGGCCGATCATGTCGGCGCGCCGGGTGCGGATTTCCTTGAGCGAGAAATGCAGGCCGATGTCGAACAGCAGGAAGACGACGCCAAGGTCGGCAAGGAAGCGGGCGGTCTCGTTGTTCTGCACCAGGCCGAAGCCGGATGGGCCGATCACCAGGCCGGCGACAAGATAGCCGACGATCGGGCTTACCCGCGCCGCCCTGGCGGCAAGCGCCGACGCCAGCCCCGCGCCAAGGTAGATGATGGCGGGCTGCAGGGTTTCAACGGCAGTCATGAGCCTCCGATACGACAGGAGCCGCCACGTTTCCGTGGCGGCTCCCCATGTTTCCGACGGCAGGGCCGTCAGGCAACCGTTATTTCAGCCCCTCCGGGGAGGGCCCGAAAGTAGCCAAACTACATCGCGCGCTTGATCGTGAAGATGACGCGGTCGTCATAGATCGCGGCATTGTCCACGTCGGTGCCGACATAGCGGAGGTCGAAGCCGAGACCCATGGCGGAGTAGGTGCCGCCGGCGTTCCAGGTCGTGTAATCGTCTTCGCCGGCGAAGAAGCCGGTCGCGTCGACCGTCTGCATGCCGACCGCGCCCGAGAACGTCAGTTCCGGGCTGGCGACGAACGCGCCGTTGACTTCGGCATAGACGCCGTCGCCCGACTCACCGGTGAATTCCGGCGACCAGTAGACCGCGCCGCCCAGGGTGATCTGGTCGGAGAGGGCGATCGAGGGCTTCACATAGCCTTCGTAGTAGTCGAGTTCGGCGGTGTCGTCCGAGGCGCTCGGATAGAGGTAGCCGATGACGCCGACATCCATGGCGACCGGGCCGAGGGCGAACTTGAAGCCGCCGTAGACGTCGAGTTCGAGGTTGGCGCCGCCGGTGCCGAAATTGATGTTCGAGGCCCAGGCGCCGACATACGCGCCCGAGTCACCGAAGGCGGCGTCGAAACCGCCCTGCACGGCGGGGCTCAGGTCCGTCTGCGAGACGCCGCGGAAGGCGTAGTCCGTCGTCAGGGCGACGTTGCCCGAGACGGTTACGTCCTGTGCGAAGGCGGGAGCGGCCGAGACGGCGGCCAGGACGCTAAAGATCAGGAGGTTGCGCATTATCAATACCCTTTTCCCCTCTTGTTGAACCGACCCGCAGACGCGGCTTTGCAAGTTCGGATGCGCCGGGGAGCGCCTCCGTCTCGCGGTCGACCATGACGATTTGGACGAACACACCAGAAGCGGTTCGTCCGATCCGTGCGGCGGTGCAGCGTACCCGCACAATTTCATGACAGCCCTGGGGTCACTCGCCCTATGATTGGGCGCCCTCGAGGCTACGCCTGGCGTGGTAAGCGACAGCTTAATGACGGCGCCCCGGGCGATTCACGGAAAATTCCGTCTGCGCGCCGACGAAACGGACCGGCCTATTGCCGAAATTGCACTGCGGGGTCATCAAGCGGCATGAATTCACCTTCAAATCCCTCCGGACTGACACAGCTCGGCGCGCAGTCACCGTTGCCCGCATCACCTGACCAGGCGGTTCTGGAGCGGGTCCCCAATCCGCACCCCGGAACACTGTATCTTTCGCGCTTCACTGCGCCGGAATTCACATCGCTATGCCCGGTCACGGGCCAGCCGGACTTTGCTCATCTGGTGATCGACTACGCACCTGCGGACTGGATCGTGGAGAGCAAGTCGCTGAAGCTTTATCTCACTTCGTTCCGCAACCACGGCGCCTTCCACGAGGACTGCACCGTCGCCATCGGCAAGCGGTTGGTCGATACGCTCGCGCCGACCTGGTTGCGGATCGCCGGCTACTGGTATCCGCGCGGCGGCATCCCGATTGACGTCTTCTACCAGACGGGCGCCCCGCCGGAGGGGCTGTGGGCGCCGGACACGGGCGTGCAGGGGTATCGCGGGCGGGGGTGAGCGCAGAAAGCTTGTTCTGCGGAACGCGGGGCGTTTGCATCCATGGGAGCGGGCGGGAGACTTGGCATGCGCGGCACGGTCGAGAGCATCTATCGGCATCCGGTGAAGGGGCTGACGCCGGAGCACATGATGCAGGTTCAGCTCACTGCGGGTGAGTATTTTCCCGGCGATCGCGCCTATGCGATCGAGGTGGGGCCGTCGGGATTTGATCCGCAGAATCCTAAGCACATTTCCAAGCAGCGCTTCACCGTGCTGGCGCGGTTTCCGTCGCTCGCGCGGCTCAGGACGGGACTGGATGATGCCACCGGCGCGTTCCATCTTGGCGATGCGTCCGGCTTCGGCATTGAGGCGAACCTTTCGATGGAGGAAGGCCGCGGATCGATCGAACGCTTCCTGCAGGCTTTCCTCGGCGAGGATGCACCGGGAAAATTGCGCGTGCTGGAAAGTCCGCGCGGCCATCGCTTCATGGATCACCCCCAGGGCTTCGTGTCAGTGATGAACCTTGCAAGCGTGCGCGAGGCTGCGAGGGCCATCGGCGTCGAGGTCGATCCGCTGCGCTTTCGCGCCAACATCTATGTCGACGGGATGAAGGCGTGGACCGAGGATGAGTGGGTTGCGGGGCAGGCCGTGGCGGTGGGCGAGGCGACGCTTTCCGTGTTCAAGCCGATCGTGCGCTGCGTGGCGACGGATGTGAACCTGGAGACGGGGACGCGCGACATCGACATGGTGGGCATGCTGCGCGAGCATTTTGGACGGGACACGCTGGGGACGTATCTTTCGGTGGCGGGCGATGGGGTGGTGAAGGTGGGGGACTCAGTTGGCGCTTAACTGGCGTTCATGAGCCTGGCCCCTCGTGGTTAGACGGGCGCGCCTCGCGCTGCTCACCATGAGGGTCCTTCGTTACACCTGTGATGGCTGAGAGAGCCCTCACGGTGAGCAGCGACCAAAGGGAGCGTCCGTCCAACCACGAGGGCGGGCTTCGCGCCGTTCGCGCTTTGCGCGTGCCGGGGCTGGCGCCCGGCGGTCCAAAGTTACCAATGCGGCGGTGGCGGCTCTTCGCCGGGCTCGGGGCCTATCGCCTGTTCGGCGTTGGCGAGGCGGTCGGAGAGGCGCTGCACGTCGCGCCTGAGGCGGTCGAGTTCTTTCCACTGCTCGGTGATCGTCGTGTTGAGATCCTCGATCGCCCGCTCGTGGTGGGAGATGCGGATTTCGAGCTCGTCGATACGGGAGGCGTCCTGGGTCATGGGCAGGTCTTTATGACAGCGGCGGCGCTCATGCTACATGCGCGGCCATGAGCGTGCACTGCGACTGGCGGGAGATCATGCGGGAGGCGGCGCAGCGTCTGCGCGCGGCGGGCGTCGAGAATCCGTTGCGCGATGCGCGGCTGTTGCTTGCGCATGCGCTGGGGATTGAGCCGGTGGATGTGATCCTTCGCGAGACGGATCATGTCGATGCGGCGGGGCTGGCGGCGTTCGAGGCGCTGGTGCAGCGGCGGCTGCGGCACGAGCCGGTCTCGCGCATTCGCGGCTGGCGGGAGTTCTACGGTCGGCGGTTCATCGTGACGCCTGACGTGCTCGATCCGCGGCCGGAGACGGAGTTGCTGGTCGAGCAGGGGATTGCGCGACTGCCGCCGGGCGGCCGGGTGCTGGATCTGGGCGTAGGGTCCGGGTGCATTCTTCTGTCCGTGCTGGCCGAGCGGCCGGATGTTGCGGGCGTGGGCGTCGATATCTCGCCCGCCGCGCTGGCGGTCGCTGAACGGAATGCGGCGGCGCTGGGCGTCGGGGCGCGGGTGAGGCTGATGCAAGGTAGCTGGGAGAGCGAACCGGCGGGCGGGTTCGACCTCGTGCTGTCCAATCCGCCCTACATTCCGGCGGGCGACATGGCAGGGCTTGCGCTTGACGTGACTGGTCACGATCCCCACCTCGCGCTTACGCCGGGGGAGGACGGGCTGGCGGCCTATCGCGCGATTATTGCCTTTCATGCCGGGCGGGTTCGTCCCGGCGGGTGGATCGGCGTCGAGTGCGGGATCGAACAGGCGGACGATGTGTGCGCGCTGATGGCGGCTGCTGGCCTGGTCTCGTTTACGACCTACGCGGATCTGGCGGGCATCTCTCGCGCTGCATTCGGTCGCAGGCCGGAAAAGGCGGCTTAAACCATGGTTTGGGACGCCTTGCGTATCCACAGGAAACCGCTTGGCGGCGGCGATCAAACAGGCTAGCGTTGTCATCGACGGACTGCGGGCGATTTACAGCCAAGCGTCTGGTTGGTCAGCAAGATAGCGGCCTAACTCCCGTCCGATTGGGGCGAGTACTCTGAAGATCAGGAAGGTTTCATGAAGCGTCAGCGTGGGCGCGGGCGAAAGCCCGGCGGTGGCGGGGGCGGCGGTGGCGGTGGTGGCAACAACCACAATCACGGCAACCGCTCACTCGAGAGCAACGGGCCGGACGTCAAGATCCGTGGGACCGCGGCGCAGATTTACGAGAAGTATGCGCAGTTCGCACGCGACGCCCAGTCGGGCGGCGACCGGGTGAAGTACGAAACGTATCTCCAGCATGCGGAACACTATTACCGCGTGATGGCGGCAACGATGCCGCGCGAGCGCCTTCTGCAGCAGCAGAATGGCGAGGGCGGTTTCCAGCAGGGCCAGCCGATGGGCGAGGGCGCTCAACAGCAGCCGAACGAGTACGGCGTGCAGGGCGGACCCGCACAGGGCGGCATGCACGGCAATACGCATGGCGGCATGCATGGCGGCGAGCAGTCGCAGGACTCGATGCGGTCGATGGATAGCCACGCGTCCGACAACGATGACGGCGACGATGATGGCGATGGCGAAGCCGCTACGGCTCAACCCTCGAACCAGTCGTCAGGCCACCAGTCGTCTGGCGGCCAGACGGCTGTTGCGCGCTCGAGCGATGGCGAGGATGCCGAGGCCTCCGGCGAGGACGGCGATCGTCAGGGCCAGGGCGATGCGGACGGCAATGGCCGAGGCCGCCGTCGCCGCGGACGCCGGCGTCCGCAGGACGGCGATCGTCCGAATGCGGCGGGCGGCGGCGATACGGAAGCCCGCTCCGCGCTCGACAGCCTTGCTCGCAAGCAGGGCGCGCTTGCAGGCGGCTGATCGAACTTCGGCAAACAGATGATGAGAACGGGCCGCGCTGGATCAGCGCGGCCCGTCTTGTTTCGGGGCTGTGGCGGGCGGTTGATCGGCCATCCGACTGCTGCAAGATATCCGGCAAGGCGGGAGTGCGTCATGTTGAAACGCGCAATTCTGGCGGCGGTGGTGCTTGCGGCGAGCGCTGCGGCGGTCGCGCAGACGACAACCGCGGGCAAACCCGACATCGAGAAGATGTTCGGCAAGAGCGGCGAGACCCCCGGGTTCTACGCATGGCCTGACTGTGCAGCGCCCGTGGCGACGGTTGACGGCTTTGTCGAGGGACAGCGCCGTCCGCCGAGGTACAAGATCTGGCTTCACCAGAAGCCGCCGGGATACCCGAAATGGTATGGCGATTACGTTCCCGAGGGGGAGTTCAAGGTCTATGGCGAGGGCGGGGACATGATCCGGCTCTTCTCGATCCTGTCGCTCAAGACTTTCGTCGCGCAGGCTTCCGACGTGGCCGATGGCGTGCCGCAGCGGCTGACGGTGCAGCGGATTGCCACGCTCATGATGGCCGAAGAGATGCCGGTGAAGTCGCCGGCCGGCGGCACGATGACGTTCGCGCGCTGCGCGGGGTCAGCGCAGGCGCTGCTTGGTGAGGCGTGGCGCAAGTAGCCCTGAGACGCCGCCTCAGCCCGCCGTCTCAGCCCATCGTAAAGACGCAGAGCTTGTTGCCGTCGAGATCGCGGAAATAGGCGCCGTAGAAGCCGCCGCCGCGATCGCCCGGCGCACCTTCATCCGCGCCTCCGAGCGCCAGCGCCTTGGCGTGAAGTTCGTTCACCTTGTCGCGGTTTGGGCAGCGCAGGGCGATCATATTGCCATTACCGCAGTGTTGTTTGTCGCCGTTGAAGGGCTGGGTGATGCCGAAGAGCGGGCCCTGGGCGAAGCCGTAGAGCTGGCCGTGCGACAGCTCCATGACGCGCTTGCCGCCGAGGTCGGCGAGGAGTGCGTCATAGAAGGTGAGGGACCTGCCGATGTCCGTCACGCCGATGGTGGTGTAGCCGATCATGGACCGTCCTTCCCTGCGAATGCAGGGAAGGGATCATGCCGGCCGCCGGATCGCAAGATCACATTCCGACGCTACGCGCCGGGCGCATGGAAGGCGCAAAGCTTGTTGCCGTCGAGATCCCGGAAATAGCCGGCGTAGAACGTGTCGCCGCGCGCGCCGGCGGGGCCTTCGCACTTGGCGCCGTTGGCAATGGCGGCGTCATAGACCTCGTGCACTTTCTCCTTCGAGGGCATGGCGAGCGCGATCATCGTGCCGTTGCCGTACGTGGCCGGCTCGTTGTTGAAGGGCTTGCCGATCGCGATCATCGCGCCCTGGCCGTTGGCGTAGGCGGTGCTTGTCCCGAAATCCATCGCGCGCTTGCCGCCGACGGGCGCGAGCACCTTGTCGTAGAACTGCAGCGCATTTTCGTAGTCGTTGGTGCCGAGCATTGCGTAGCCGATCATGGGCGTGTCCTCCGTCCCCTGTTGCGGGAAGATTTGCGCTTCGCGTGTGTCGGGCGCAAGACGGGACCCGGCGATCTGCTGACAGCACGCCGGCTGCAGGCTGCGGAGGCAATCCGCGGGATTCTCGGATCGCCATTGAGCATTTTTCCCGGGGTGTTCCCTTTCTGTCGGCTCCACGGGACGCGGCTGCGTGGCCTGTCGCGTGGTAGTGGGATATGGCTGGCTGATCCGGAGGAGCGAAGATGCGCACAGCCTTGATGACAGTTTTGCTGCTTGTGACGGCTGCGTGCACGGAGACCGATGCGCCGGACACGGCGGCGACGCATGAGACAGTCGCGCCGGCGTCCGCTCCGGCTCCTGCCATGGCCGATGTCGGCGCCGCGGTGAACGATGCGGTCGGTTTCACGGAAGACGCAGCGGTCATCCAAGGCAAGGTTGGCTCGAAGCATGTGGTGCGGCTGCCTTCCCCGGGAACGGATACGTGGCGGGCGGCCTCCTCCGGCGAGCCCGCTGTGCGGCAGACCGGATCACGCACAGAGACGACGGCCGACGGGAAGGCCGCGCTGGTCTTCCAGTACGAGATGCTTCAGGCGGGCAGCGTGTCGCTGGACTTCGAGCGCCTCGAAGACGGCGAAGTAGAAGGCAAGCGGACCGTCACTTTCACCGTCGTGTAACGCCGCGAAGGCGACGGTGCTCGAAGCAAAAAGCCCGCCCTGGTTCCGGGGCGGGCTTTCGCGAATCGTGCGCTGTCAGCTTACGCGAACAGCTTGGCCCATTTGGGCTTCTTGCGGGTCTTCCACGCGCCGCGGTGGTAGGCGTCGGAGCCGATCAGCGGCACGACGGTGGTGGCTTCGGCGAAGACCATCTGTTCGTGCGTGGTCGAGACCTTGCCCCACGAGGCGGCTTCTTTCAGCGTGGACGACGAGCAGGCGCCGTCGCGGACGTCGGCGACGGTGATCTGCACGGCGTATTTGTGGACCTCGGCGTCGATGCCGAGAATCTCGGCGCAGACGACGGTGTCCTGCGCGAAGTTCTTCGGAACGCCGCCGCCGACCATGAAGAGGCCGGTGGTGCCCGCTGCGATCTTGATGTCGGTCAGTTCGCGGAAGTCAGCGACTGCGTCG
>Ga0315905_10005901_pt1 | contig 12448 bp, 9 predicted proteins | sample LakEriMetagenome_5_FD_203522 | JGI IMG/M metagenome (GOLD analysis project Ga0315905, IMG submission 203522) | Freshwater fungal communities from buoy surface, Lake Erie, Ohio, United States - Buoy 4 MA121 | ecosystem: Environmental > Aquatic > Freshwater > Lake | place: USA: Lake Erie, Ohio... | reverse complement strand
ATCCCAGAGTTTCGATCGGTCCGCTGGATTGTGGATGTAGATCCAAATTGAGGAGAAATTTTTTGAAGAACTGTAGCGTTTTTTGAGTGGTTTCCGTTTACCCCAAAAGAATGAACGACTAAAACCGAGTACCTATCGCCTATTCCTAACCAAAAGAGTTGAATTTGACCGACCTAGAGCTAATTGAGGGTTGCAAGCGTCGTTCAAAGATGCACGAGGAGTATTTTTTCAAAAAATACTACGGATTCCTCATGGGTATTGGTAGGTCCTATGTCAAAAGCGAGGACCTGGCCCAAGAAATCGTGCAAGATGCCTTTCTTAAGTTTTTTGATTCGGTAGGCAAGTTGGAACAAAACCCGGTCATCCTTCCCTGGTTGCGAAGAATTGCAGTCAATACGGCGATCGATTACTACCGGAAAAATCAAAAATTCAAATTGCACGAGGAGGCAGATGGAAATCGACTACTGGTGGATCAGGAAAATGCGATCGAGCAATTGGGCTACCAAGAAATCATCGCCCTCCTTGAGCAGCTGCCCGATGACCAGCAGCTGATCTTTAACCTCTACGAGGTGGAGGGCTACAGTCACAAAGAAATTGCCGACAGGCTGTCCATCAGTGAAAGTTCCTCACGGGTGTACCTCACTCGGGCCAAGCACAAATTACGACAACTCATACACCTTCATTATACCGTTTATGCAGGAAGATAAGTGGAGTACACAACTTGGAGAGCGCCTGCGCAAAATGCAGGAAGAGGCTCCCCAACCTTACCTCCCAGGAGCTTGGGAGGCTTTTGAGTCGCGCCGTAATCAAAAGCGGGGCATACCGCTCGTTTGGTGGTGGGCTGGAGGAATTGCGGCTTCCTTGGCCTTACTCTTTTTCGTGGGGAGTCTTTGGACTGGGGAACAGGAGGAGCAGGCCGCTCCCCAGCAATTGGCCTTGGAAACGCAAGTCACCCAAGAGGAATCAGCTGCGCTTCCTGCACAAAGCGACGTCAATCTCAAAACACCAGCGAGTGGGGGGGAAGTAGGGGCTAACTTTTCCAAGCAACCGACCGAAAAGCGCTACGAAAATGGGAGGAGAACCTTCCCATCTTCCAAGCAGGAATCCAATCCCTTGGTAGCGAGCAGTGCAATTGCTTCTGAGGCGCAGGTTCGAATAATGGAATCAGCAACAGGAGCAGCACCACAAGCCACAACAAGTGCGTCTTCAGCGCAAGTAGCAGTATCACCCATTGCCAGCCTTGTGGAGGAAAAGGCTGTAGCCCCAACCCATCCTACTGCACCAAGTTTCACAGAAATCATCCCTTCCGAAGCGGAAGCATTGCTTGCGGCACAAAAAGACCCGCTTGCCTTTGCTGTGGGGCTTGGACCTGGATTTGGGAGCAGCAATGAGGCCAATCAAATCACTTCAGGATCGCGAATTGGCCTAGGGATGCAGGTCGATATGGCGCTGGCGGGAAAGCTACGCATCGGTTCAGGGCTCGGGGTCAACTATTTCAATCAGGCTTCTGAAGGCCAAACATCTCTCAAATTGGTCGGTGTCAATTCCCCCATCCAAGAGACTACCCAGGTGCAGCAAGTGCAGGTAGACCTACCCTTGTATTTTCGCTTTCCCCTCAGTCCCTCACGTGCCATTTCTTTGCAAGCTGGATTCTCCAATTTGCTGACCTTCAACCAAGCCACGGAGCAGGAGCTAGTCTTTACACGGCAGGCTACGGATTTAGATTTGGTAAACTCCCTGAGTACCCAAAAAACCGTACAAGTCACGCAAAGCAGTACCCTCCCAGGACCGAGCTCTCGATTTCTTCCTTTTGCTCAGGCCAACCTTGGAGTGAATGTTCGCGTATACGAAAACAAAAAAACGAGTTACCTGCTGATGCCCTTCTATTCCTATCCCTTGCTGGATATTTCTGGAACAGGCCAAAACCCAGCTGTTCTGGGTGCTGCGGTTAAAATTACCTTCGGCACCCTCAAAAAATAGTACCCTTTTTGAATACCAAACCAACGCCACCCCGGCCCAAGAATTTCTTGGGCTGTTTTTTTATACAAAAACCCTGAGGAAATCTTTATTTCCACCCAAGGCTCCAAATGAACCCTCTCCATTTTGTTTTCTTTTGACAACAAAAAGACAAACTGTTGTTTACAGAAAACATTTCTATTTCAAAAAGTCGATTCTAATGCAAAAGTCTAGGTTTAAAATAAACTGCCCCTTTGCAAGAGGCAGTTTATTCCAATAGAAGGGCGTAGAAGATCAAATTTACTGTAAGGAATCCTTACACCTTAAGTCCTTCTTTTTCCAATTGTGGCCCAAAGGGTTGTTGGTAAAATCGCTTGCCCGTTGCCTTGTAGAGGGAATTGGCTAATGCGGCAAAGACCGGTGGGAAATAGGGTTCCCCCAGACCTGTTGGGTCCTCCTTACTGTCCACAAAGTGCACCTCGATTGCTTTCGGCGAATCTTGTTGCCGAATCATGCGGTACTGATGGAAGTTGTTTTTATTGGGTACCCCATCCTTGAAGGTCAACTCTCCGAAAAGGGCATTGCCAATTCCATCTACAATAGCACCTTCTCCCATATTGATGGCTGAATCTCGGTTAACTACAATTCCACAATCCACGGCGGCAAATACTTTTTCGACTACAGGTTTGGAGTCCTTGATGACCACATCAACCACTTCAGCTACGTAGGAATTGTGGCAGAAATAGGCGGATACCCCACGATGTACTCCTGCTGCAGGGCTGCTCCACTTGGATTTTTCTTTGACCAATTCCAAAACCCCAGCGTAGCGCTTGGCATCGTAATCGTTATTTTTACCTACCGGGTTGGTTTCGGCTCGCTTGAGCAACTCCAATCGGAAGGCAATAGGATCCTTTCCCATCACTTCGGCGAGCTCATCCAAGAAACTTTGTTCCGCTGCTGCGATAAAATTGGAACCTGGGGCGCGGAAAGCACCGACCGTGATATTGGATGCAATTTGCCATCCTTCCGCCAGGTAATTGTCGATCGCCCCGGCGGGAAATCGGTCGGCATGAACGGGGGTTTCAGGGATGCCACCTGCTTTCACATGAAATGCCAAAAGTTGGTTATTTGCATCCAAAGCTGCGCGATAGGTGGCATAGTAGCTTGGGCGATAGATTCCGTAGCTCATGTCGTCCTCTCGGCTGTACACCATTTTGATGGGAACGCCAGCCTTTTGAGAAATCAAGGCTGCCTCAACCAGATGGTGGCTGTACGCTCTCAATCCAAATCCTCCGCCCATTCGAGCCAGCTTGATGCTGATTTTTTCTTTTGGAAGGCCAATAGCAGAAGCAATTGTGCCTATAATAAATTCTGGAGCTTGGGTAGGTCCGTAAATTTCTGCTTTGTCGGCTGTCACCTGTGCAAAGCAGTTGACCGGCTCCATGGTATTGTGCGCCAGAAAGGGAGCGGTGTATGTTTTTTCAATGATTTTGGCTGCCTTTTTAAAAGCTCCTTCCGGATCCCCGTCTCTGCGGAGAACATTCCCAGGTTTGCTGATGTATTCGGCCATCTTGGCCTGATGGATTTCGGTACTTTCTAATCCTGAGGGCACCTTGAATTGGTACGGGGGTCCTCCAAATCCAGTCATGGAGAAGCTTGATTCTGGTGCCTTTTCCCAAGTAGCTTTGAGTGATTTTTTGGCTTGCAAGACTTCCCAAGTGGAATTGCCCACGATGGCAACCAGCTCGGGAAAGGTAGCGGTGTCAAAAAAGTTGCGTACGTACTCGTCCTTAAATAGCTGAATTGAAAAAACATCCAAGATACCAGGTAAGGACTTGACGGATGAAGCATCAAAGGATGCGAGTTTCATTCCAAAAGCTGGAGGATGTACGATGGCTGCATATTTCATGCCTTCTACCTGGTGGTCGATGCCAAAGAGTGGGGTGCCGGTGATGATTTTTTCCAGGTCAACATTCTTCTTGGAAGTGCCGATGAGCGTGAAGTCTTTCGGGTCTTTAAGGGCAACTTCCTCTGGTAGGGGCAGGGTAGCAGCTAAGGAGGCTAGGTCTCCGTAGCCTGCTTTTTTTCCAGAAGCCTTGTGTTCCAACTGGCCTGACGTAGCTGTAATTTCTGCGGCTGGTACCTTCCAGGTTTGCGCAGCAGCATTGACTAGCAGCTGTCGTGCAGTTGCTCCAACTGTTCGCAGTGGAGTCCAACCTTGGCGAATGCCTTGACTTCCACCTGTAAATTGCCGTTCGAACCGCTCTGGCCAAAAGTCAGCCTGCTCTACAAGCACCATTTTCCAGTCTATCCCTAGTTCTTCTGCTAGGATCATGGGCATGGAGGTTTTGGTATTGGAGCCAAATTCTGGATTAGCCGAATACAGGGTTACAACCCCATTTTCTCCAATTTTGATGAAGCTATTGAGTTCAAACCATTCCTTGGGCAAGGTCAATGCCTGTTCTGGAGTAGGTTTGCAGCCTGCCAGCCAACTGAAGCTGAGTAGCATACCTCCCCCTGCGAGAGCGGAGACTTTCAAAAAGGAGCGGCGGTCTAATTTTTTATCTAAGGTGGACATGGCTTCTTCGTTAGCTGTTTTGGGAGGCTGTTTTTACTGCTGCTTTGATTCTTAGGTAGGTGCCACACCGGCAAATGTTGCCGTTCATGGCTGCTTCAATCTCCTCATCTGAAGGGGATGGATTTTCTTTCAAGAAAGCTGCTGCGGTCATGATCTGTCCTGCTTGGCAATACCCACATTGCGGCACATCGTGTTCGATCCAAGCCTGTTGAACCGGATGGTCTCCATTTTCGGATAAACCTTCGATGGTGGTGATGGCTGAAGTGCCGACACTCGACACAGGTAAGGAGCAGGACCGGGCTGCTGTGCCATCCAAGTGGATGGTGCATGCGCCGCACTGGGCCATACCACAACCGAATTTTGTTCCCACCAACTGAAGGTGGTCACGAAGTACCCAGAGTAGGGGGGTGTTGGGGTCTACCTCCACCTGGCGGGAGGTACCGTTGATTTGAAGAGTGAATTGGGCCATGGGAAGTAGATTGACTAAAGGATAATTTCCTGTTGGACAAACTTAAATTTAGTAAAAATTAAGATCATTTTTCAACACTTTCTTTTAGGTTGTTGATGCGTGTATCGCACACTAAAAACCTGAGTACATGCATTTACCAATTGTTTTTGTAAAGTTGACTAGGCTTTTTGTTAGGAACCCTATGCTTTTCAAACAAAAAGTAGCCCAAATCAACCAAGTTGTGGAGGATTGCCTTTTTTATTCTTGTTACTCAACGCCAGTGTGTCTACCTCTGTCCACTGCTATTTGTTTGAATTAGTTCAGTGTTCATTTGATAAGTGGAGATAGATTTTGAGATATTAATCCCAATTTTGTATTCCAATAGATCTGTTTCTACTCATGCCTCGCCTAGCTACCTATTTACCTTCTACGAATCCGATTTCTGGTTTACCCAAACTTCTACTTACTACCACCCTGACGCTATTGCTCGCCTTGCATGTGCAAGCTCAGGAATCGGGTTCCAAGCAGATTGGGGGAGTGATTACAGCAACCAATAATGGGGTATCCATTATCCCTTCCTTCACTTTAGGCAGGCCAGCCCTCTTGTTTGATTTGAGCTTGAGCGGAGAGCGTTTTTCCTTTGACCCCATGCTGCGCTTTGGAATGGATGGAAAGCCTTGGTCTTTCGTCTTTTGGGGTCGCTACAAGGCTATCAAAGACAAGCCATTTACCCTTACCCTAGGAGCGCATCCTGCCTTTATTTTTGCTGAGCGGATCGTCAAAGTCAATGGACAAGAAAAAACCATGTTTGTCAGCCAGCGATTTTTAGCGATGGAGGTGGCACCGATGTACAAGTTCTCCAATCGACTGAGCATGGGTCTTTACTATTTGCGAGGGCATGGTTTCAATCCTATTCCTCCGGATAATTCCAATTTTATTGCTTTAAATACGGTTATTTCTGGTGTTCCTGTGGGTGGAGGGTTTAACATGCGGATTAACCCCCAGCTCTTTTTCCTCAAGGTGGACGACACTTCAGGTACCTATGCCACCTCCAACTTCACGGTGACCAAACCTGGATTCCCCATCGGTTTTCAAGGCCTTGTTAACCAAAAAATCAAATCTACCATTGCTGGGGATGATTTTATTTGGAACGTGGGCATCATGTACCTCTTTTCCAATACCTATCAAAAGAAGTAAATTTGTTTTCCAGGAAAGTTCAAGGCTAGGAACGGTGATACTTTTCAAAAAGCTAGTTTGCCCACTTCAACATTCAGAATTGGGAGTTCAGCATTCGATATTAAATAAGTATCAAGTAGCTAGTATCAAGACGGGAAAAGAATTCTAGTCCCTACTTCGTATTTGGTACTTTGTACCTTATATCTACTTCTTTATTCTTCAATCGGCGTTCAGCATTCGATATTACTTAATTCCCGTACTTCGTATTTCGTCATTCGCACTTTATATATTGTACCTTGTACTTCTACCATTAATCCCTAATTTTTCTTAACATCGTATCATGCTTCAAGATTCCTTCGGACGTGTACACGATTACTTGCGGATCTCATTGACCGACCACTGCAACTTTCGTTGCAGCTACTGCATGCCGGTGGAAGAGATGGAGTGGATGCCGCAATCGAAGTTGATGAGCTCCCAAGAAATCGTGAAGCTAGCTGAGATTTTTGTGAGTCTGGGAGTAAAAAAAATCCGACTAACTGGCGGCGAACCCTTAGTTAGAAAGGATTTTGGACAGATTTTGGAGGAACTTGCTCGACTACCCGTCGAACTCACGCTAACCACCAATGGAATCTTGATTCCACAGTACCTGGAGGTCCTTAAAAAGGCGGGTGTTCGCTCCATCAATGTGAGTTTGGATACCCTGCAACCCGAAAAATTCTTCAAACTCACCCTCAGGGACCAGTTTGCGCAGGTTTGGGCCAATATCCTGCTGCTGCTCCAAGAAGGGTTTCGCGTAAAAATCAATGCAGTAGCCTTGCAGGGACAGATCGAAGAAGAATTGATCGACTTCGTACGCTTGACCCGAGACCTTCCTTTGCATGTGCGATTTATTGAATTCATGCCCTTTACCGGCAACCACTGGCAAGCCAAACAAGTAATCACCGCCGCCCAGATGCTCGAATGTGTCAAAAAGGAAGTGGAAGTGGTCAAGCTGGAGGATAAAACTCACGACACTGCCAAAAAATACCAGGTTCCTGGTTATTCGGGAACCTTTGCCTTCATCACCACCATGAGCGAGCACTTTTGCGGGAGCTGCAATCGACTACGACTCACTGCGGATGGAAAGATTAAAAACTGTCTCTTTGGCAAGGAGGAACTCGATTTGCTCGGAGCACTTCGCCAAGGAAAGGAGGTCACTCCCTTTATTCTGCTGTTGCTCGCTAGAAAACATGCGGCCTTGGGCGGGCAGTTTAGCCAAGATTACAGCCAGGCCAACCCGAATGCCATCGAAAACCGCAGCATGATCACGATAGGAGGATAATGAAAGAATTTATTTCCGTTGAAGAAGCCAAGGAAATTCTCAAGGGCCTTTCCCTTGCTGGGGAAAAAGTACGGCTACCCCTACAGAATTCGCTAGGGTACTGGACTGCCGTTCCCATGTATGCGCCCATGCAGGTACCCTCCTTTGACAATTCGGGAATGGATGGATATGCCTTTGCTTGGGAGGATGGGGGAGATAGTCGGCAGTTGGCGCAGGTGGTGCAGGCGGGTGCTTATCCTGATTTTTCCCTTCAAAAGGGAACTGCCGTTCGGATTTTTACAGGGGCACCAGTTCCCCAAGGGGCCGATACCGTCGTGCAACAAGAATGGGTTCGCGTGGAAGGAGACCGTATATTTTTTGAACTCGAAAAGTTGACCCAGGGGATGAACCTCCGCCGTGCAGGATCCCAATGCGAATTGGGGCAGTTGATTTTGCCTGAAGGAACACGCATAACACCAGGAACGCTTGGACTCTTGGCTTCATTAGGTATCGAAGAAGTTTCCGTTTTTGCAGCGCCTCAAGTGAGTATCATTCTTACCGGAGATGAGGTCGTGGAGCTAGGCCAAGCCTTGCAGCCTGGACAAATTTACAATGCCAATGGACCCGCTCTTCTGGGTTACCTGAGTCAATTAGGGATCTCTTCGGTGAAGGTTTATAAGGTAAAGGATGATTCGGCTGAAGTCATCCGTGTCATCGGAGAAGCGCTAGCCTCCGCGGATGTACTGCTCCTTACCGGAGGTATTTCCGTGGGTGATTACGATTTTGTGAAGGAGGGATTGGTAGAAAACGGGGTTGAAACCTTGTTTTACAAAGTCAAGCAAAAGCCCGGTAAGCCTCTTTTGGCCGGAATTAAAGAAGATAAATTAATCTTTGCCCTTCCGGGCAACCCTGCTTCGGTGCTGACTTGTTTCATGCAGTATGTCAAGCCGAGTATAGGTCAGTGGATGGGAAATCCAGGCGCTTGGGAGCAGTCAATCTCCTATCCCTTGGCCACCAACTGGGAAAAGCAGGCGAAGTTGACCGTATTTCTTAAAGCGCGTTTGGTAGCGGGTGTAGTGGAAATCTTGCCTGGGCAAGAATCCTTCAACCTCCTTTCTTTTGGAATTGCCGATGGCTTGGTAGAAGTAGGGGAGCAACTTTCTGATGTGGAAGCCGGTACAGCTTTACCTTTTTATCCATGGAGTTAGAAGGGGTAAACTGGGAGTTTTTGCTCTATGGGTTGATGCCCTTTGCGGCATTTATGTATGCGGCAGTAGGCCATGGGGGAGCGAGCAGCTACCTGATGATTTTGGCCCTGCTGGGCTTCGCTCCGCAAGAAATTCGTCCTTCTGCCTTGATGTTGAATGTATTTGTATCCTTGATTTCCTTTTTGAATTACCGAAAAGCAGCAGTCTTCCCCATGCGGCTATTCCTTACTTTGGTGATTTTCTCCGTTCCGGCCGCTTACCTTGGCGGGCGAATTTTATTGGATGCTACGATTTACAAGCAGGTGTTGGGGGTATTGCTACTTTTTCCAGTGCTTAAATTTGCAGGACTGTTTCCTGTATCCGCACAACCCAAATTCACCCAGCAGCCCTGGATGGTAGCCCTCTTGGGAGGAAGTATTGGCCTGCTTTCCGGGATGATTGGCATTGGTGGGGGGATTATTCTTTCGCCCATTCTGCTCCTATTGGGCTGGACGGGAGTGAAGGAAACTGCTGCGGTAAGTGCGCTCTTTATTTTTGTGAATTCAATAGCTGGATTTTTAGGTGCTTCCGTCTTTCAGGTGGAGTTGAGTCCCCAACTGTGGATGATACTTCCGCTGACCGTAGCCGGCGGAGCGCTTGGTGCCTATTTCGGAGCTAAAAAATGGACTCCCAAATTCCTGACCTACCTCTTGGCTTTTGTGCTGGCTTTCGCAGCGGTGAAGCTGATTTTTGGTTAGGGGTTACGGAGAAATGGTTGAAGTACGAGGTACGAAATACGAGGTACGAAATTTAAACTAATGTCGATTATCGACGCCTATTTAAGAATGAAGAAGTAGGAAATCATTGAGCTGACTGGAAACCTGCCATGCAGGCCCAATGCCTCTAGTCTCTGTTTTTGTATCTGAATTGCCTGCAAAAGGAAGGCTTCTTTCTGCGGTTGAATGCTGAATACTCGCTCTAGCATGTCTAATTCTTAAACGATACCTTCTTCTTGACAACTTTTACAACGCCCCCCTATAATTAAGTATAGGTAGTTTTTTTTTGTTCTACTAAAAGTAGGTAAGTTGGAATCGATTCACCCTTTTTTCTCGCTCACATTACTATTTAAATTTTTAATCAAGTGACTCCTTTTCATCAAATTTTTTAAAAAAAAAGGGTCTCCTTTTGGTTAAAATTTAAAAAAGAAATCTCCTTTTGTTAAAAAAGAAAATTTCTTGTTTTGTAAATCTTAGAAAAATTATATTTTTCATAAATGATTATCCAGAACCACCCAAGCATTCAGGTTCAAATCAATCCAATGGAATCCGGAAATCATTTACGTGCACGCATGAAAATAAATTTCCACCTCCTATTTCTATTCCTTTTTGGTACTGTTACATCCTTTGGGCAAACCGAAGACTTCAGTGTTCAAGGTAAGTCTCGAACTCCGGCTGGAGATCTGCCGTATAGCCAAAAAATATCCATCTACTTATCCATTTCTTTAGATTTAGAATCAGAAGTTGGTGAAAAAATGAGATCATGGCCCCAACGCTCTGAAGACATTCTTGCATGGGAGGAGTTTGATAACATTGGGCCAGCAAAGTCTTCCAACTTTCTAGAGGTCAAACCAACTACTGCCCCCAAATTAGGCTATACCGGTGGATCTGTCACATCAACTGCCAATCTTTCAGTGAGTAGTGATACGATTTCTATCACTAACATAGTAGATACCTATACAATAGATTCAAATGATGGGGTGAGTTTTAGCGAGGCGGTTGCCCTAGCCGCAGCGGACGTCACAGGGACCCAAACGCTGGTATTTTCAGCTGCTTTTACCAACCAGACAGTAAATCTGCTCCCAGTGACTTTGACAGAAAATCTACTACTAAATCTGGATATTCCCACAGGGACGAAATTGATTGGAGGTACCCTTACCATTTCTGATGGAAAGATTCTGGAATTTTTCAATGGGTCTGGTGATACTTTTACCTTAGGTGTAATTTTAGATGGACCTGGCTCCATAAAAAAAGCTGGATCAGGTACCTTACTATTAACTGGATCTAACTCCTATGCTGGAGGTACGGTGATACTGGGAGGTATCCTATATGGTGGAACTACCACTACATCACCTGATCCTGATACACGAACCAGACCTTTCCTAGGAACAGGGACAGTGACTATCAATTCTTCAGGAACTTTGCAAGTGGACCGAGTTACACTAGCAAACCCAATTGTTTTAAACGGGGGTAGTTTAAAGGCAACTAATGGTGGTTTTCCTGCAGTCTGGAATGGCTCCATTACTTTACAAGCTGACTCTTTTTTCGAAACCACTCAGAACTTGTTTCTACGGGGACAAATTTCCGGGTCTGGGAAACTTATTTATATTGGGACTAGTACTTCCTCTAGGCTAACTTTGACTAATTCTGCCACCCATACGGGTGGAACGGATGTAAGGAACGGAATTTTGGTGATTGGGCACTCTGGTACCGTTGAAACAATACCCCTTAATGGAACGACGGGTGAGTTATTGACAGCTATTTCGACAAGTAGTACGGCAACAGTGAGGTTTAATAGAAGTAATGCATTTACTTATCCAGGAATTATATCAGGTCAAGGTAAGGTACAGATACAAAATGGTGGGACTATCACGCTTACTGGGGCACATTCCTATACTGGGACCACAGAAATAAATAGCGGCAAGTTGTTGTTAGACAATGGTTCAATAACAAGTGCCACTAGCCTTGTGCCATCAGGAACTAATCCCGTGACTTTAGGGGGAGCTGGTACCATTACCGGAAATGTAACGACTTCCATAGTTGCCGGTAGAAGTGGATTTATTGCTCCCGGTGGTCCAATTGGAACACTCACGATAAATGGAAATTTGGCGATGGCTTCTGGAAGTACCTTGTCCATAGATATCAATGGAGCTACAGTCGGAATCACCTATGACCAGGTTATCGTAAATGGAATAGTCAATGTGACAGGTGCTAACCTTCTTTTATCCCCTAACAACATTGATGGAGGAACCTCCTTTATCATTTTATCCAATGATCAAAGTGATGCCATAACGGGTACCTTCAATGGAATTGTAGAAGGGGCACGCTACGCAAGCACAGGTAATGGAGCCTTGCTTTTTGCTAGCTATACCTCAAATGGAGCGGGTAATGATTTTGTATTTGCCAAAAACAGTGTCCCTAGCAGTAAGCCGATTACTGATGGTTCTATCACCGTGGATCCTCTGGCCAATCAGATCTACACAGGAAGTTCCTTGACACCTACTTTGGTAATCAAAGATGGCAATACCACGCTGATCCTAGGCACGGATTATACAGTCACCTACAGCAGCAACACGGATGTAGGGACGGCCACGGTGACGATTACGGGTATTGGCAATTACACGAGCACGAAGACCCAAACTTTTGTGATTGTAGCCAAGGCAGCGAGTACCTTGACCCTAGATGCGATTGCCAACCAAACCTATACTGGTGCAGCACTTACTCCGGTAGCAGTCGTTAAAGATGGCTCAACCACCTTGGTAGCAGGAATCGATTACACAGTCAGCTACAACAGCAATACGAATGTAGGGACGGCCACTGTGACGATTACGGGTATTGGCAATTACTCGGGTACCAAAACCCAAACTTTTGTGATTGTAGCCAAGGCTGCGAGTACCTTGACCCTAGATGCGATAGCCAACCAAACCTACACCGGATCGACCATCACCCCAACGGTAGTGGTTAAGGATGGTTCAACCACCTTGGTAGCAGGAACCGATTACACAGTCACCTACAGCAGCAATACGA
>Ga0315905_10005899_pt1 | contig 12448 bp, 10 predicted proteins | sample LakEriMetagenome_5_FD_203522 | JGI IMG/M metagenome (GOLD analysis project Ga0315905, IMG submission 203522) | Freshwater fungal communities from buoy surface, Lake Erie, Ohio, United States - Buoy 4 MA121 | ecosystem: Environmental > Aquatic > Freshwater > Lake | place: USA: Lake Erie, Ohio... | reverse complement strand
CCAACGCTCAGGTAGGTGTGCAGGGCCTGGGTCAGACGCACCGGCCCATCGCTGTCATTACGGCTGATCAGGCGCACGGTGAGCTCGGCTCCGATCGAGATCCGGGCTTCGGCCGTGCAGGCCTCAGGCCAGTCACTGTCTGGCCAACCACCGGTTGGGGGCGTCAGCGCAAGCGTCACAAGGACCGTACCGTCGGCAGATTCCTGTGCCTGACGCAGCTCCCATCGCATGCGCCGCGCAAATCCATGCTGCACCGCCGAGGCCGCTTGTCCTTGACGGGAAAACCAGGGCCAGCACAGCGGAATGCCGCCTCGCACGGGGCGACCTGGCTGCAGGCGCGCGGGCGAGCACCAGAGCAGGTCCCGGCCATCCGGGGCCGGCACATACGAGAGCACCTGTGCGCCCTGCAGCCCGATCTCGCATCGGGCGAGCGGGGTGTCGATCAGCAGGGTCGACAGCCCCTGCCAGCGGGATTCGAGAATCATTCCGGCATCCTACCGACTAGAATCAACCCATGGTTTCTCGCGCGACTGCTGGATCTACTCAAAACTCTTCTGCCCGATCGCCCGTTGGCCCGGCGCGTGCAAGGCCAACGAGCGGTCTCGTGCCGGTGGTGCGGGTCGATACGCTGGGCGATCAGGCCTACGCGCAGATCCGTGAGGCCCTGGCCAGTGGCTCGATTCCGCCGGGCGAACGACTCACGGTCCGTGGTCTTGTGCAGGCATTGAGCATCGGATTTACGCCCGCCCGCGAGGCGCTCAATCGACTGGCTGCTGAATCCGTGCTGACCCATGGGCCCAATCGCACTCTGAGGGTACCTACGCTGACCCGTGCCAAATATGAGGAGCTGGTCGCTATTCGCAGCGAGCTTGAGCCGCTTGCCGCCTGCAAGGCATTGCCTTATCTCGCAGGTCCGCAGCTCAAGGCTCTCGAGCAGACTCAGCGCCGACTCCTGATGGCCATGAAGCGACGCGACTATCCCCAGGTTCTGGCCTTCAATCGCGATTTCCACTTCGCCATCTATCGCGCTGCCCCCATGCCGACCCTGGTCGGGATGATTGAGGGGTTGTGGTTGCAGATCGGTCCGACCCTGCGGCTGCTCTATCCAGGCTATGCGGCCAACTGGAAGGGCGGCGCCAACCATGCAGAGATCCTCGAATCCATTCGGGCCAGCGATGCGGGCAGACTGACCCTCGCGATTCGCAAGGACCTCGATGATGGGCGGGTCCCAATCGCCGCAGCGCTTGCTGAAGCCGATGGTGCAATGACACGGCGTGATTCAACGTGATATAACACGTATCAGATTGCGCGATTGACGCAACACGATTCGAGGAGACGCACGCCATGAAGGCACTGCCCCAGACCGGTTGGAGTCGCGGCGAGATTGATGCTGCACTGACCTCTTTTTCCGGCCAGGACAGCCGATGGCGTGAGGGACGTGTTCCCCTCTATGTATTCGGAGGTGAGGCTCAGGCCTCAGAGGTGGGCCGAGACGCCTTCTTCCGGTTCTTCACCGAGAACGCGCTGGGCGGTAAGCGCGCCTTTCCGAGCCTCAGACAGATGGAAGACGACGTGGTCGCCATCGGCCTGGAGTTGTTTGGTGCGCCAGGGCGCGGTGCGGGCTTCATGACCACCGGGGGGTCCGAGAGTCTTTTCCTTGGGGTGAGGGCCGCGCGTGAGCACGCCCGACGCACCCGCGGATTGCGAAAGGGCGAAGGCAACGTGGTGTTACCCGACACCGCCCATCCCGGGTTTACCAAGGCTACGCAGTGCATGGACCTTGATGAGCGTCGGATTCCTGTGCTGCCCGATGGGCGAGCCGATGTAGCAGCAATGGCTGCTGCCATCGACGAAAAGACCGTGATGATTGGCGGCTCGGCCCCCTGCTTTCCGTATGGCATTTTCGATCCCATCGAGGCGCTCGGTGAGGTGGCGATGCGCACCGGTGTCTGGTTGCATGTGGATGCGTGCGTGGGCGGATGGATAGCGCCCCATGTTCGCGCTATCGGTCGCCCGGTACCGGCGTTCGATCTGTCCGTACCGGGCGTATCTTCGTTGTCGGCTGATCTGCACAAGTTCGGGTTTTGTCCCAAGCCTGCCTCGACCCTCTTTTTTGCCAGTCCCGACCGGGCTGCATTTGCTGGCTTTGACCTCGACTGGCCCTCAGGTCGATACAGCACGAGCACGATGGTGGGTACACGCCCCGGCGGCGCAGTCGCTGGGGCCTGGGCTACCTTGCACTTTCTGGGGCAGGATGGTTATCAACGACTCGCGCAGGGCTTGATGAAAGTCCGTGATGCTTATGTGACCGGCGTGGCCGGTTTACCCGGATGGCGTCTGGTTGCCGAGCCCACCCTCACGGTGATGGCCTTTGGAGATCCTGGCCTCGACATGATGCGGGTCGCGCAGAAGCTTGGTGAGCGGGGTTGGGTGCCTGGAACAACCAGCAGGCCCGCCGGCCTGCACTTGATGCTGTCGATGTTGCACGAGCCTTCCTGCGCTGATTATTTCAGCGATCTCGCTGTCATTGATCGTGAGGTCAGGGCTGAGGCTCAGCAGGGCGCGAGCGGCCCTCGGTTGACCGCGACCTACTAAAACGGATGTTGACCGATCGCGTGTTGACCCACTTGGCATGAGTCGACCAGGAAGGTGGATTGAAAATCGTCATGAACTCGACGGGCGATTCTCGATAGGCGGTTTTTGACATCGCTGCACAACAGGAGACCGGAATGAGCTTTCGGGTGGTTGCGGCCAAGATCAAGCACGAGACCAATGGGTTCAATCGTGTACCCACCACATTGGATGATTTCCGTGCCCATGAATTGCACTCGGGTGCAGCCGTACCGGCTTATTACAGGGGCACGCGGCTTGAGATGGGCGCCTTTGTCGATGCAGCCGATCGCCACGGCTGGAAGATGTCTTATCCGGTGGCTTCGTTTGCCAATCCGAGCGGCATCGTGGCCGACGATGCATTTGAGACCCTGTGCGGGCTTCTGATTGATGGCCTGCGCGCGCAAGACCGGATCGATGGTGTTCTGCTGGCCTTGCACGGCTCGATGTTCACTGCCAGCCTCGAAGATGCCGAGGGTGAGATCCTTGCACGAGTGCGACAGGTGATAGGCCCCACCATACCCGTAGCAGTCACGCTCGATCCTCATGCCAATGTAACCCGCCGCATGGTCGAGCAGGCCGACATCCTGACCGCGTTCCGCACCAGTCCCCACACCGATCATTATCAGACCGGCGAGCGCGCGGCTGAGTTGCTGCGCCAGATCATGGAAGGCTCACTGCGACCGGTGCGCTACTTCGCGCGGCGCAACATGATCCAGGGCTTCGATGCAGCGCGGACCTACAAGCCCGATGGCCCCATGCCCATGGCTCTGGCCAAAGCGCGTCAGTGGGAACTGCAGCGACCCGAGGTGGCCTGCATCAGCATTGCGGCAGGCTACTGCCGATGCGATGTGAGCGAGTTTGGACCCACGGTGACGGTGATGGCCAACGGCGAGCACCCGGAACTGCAAGCGCTCGCCGAAGAGCTGATGGACGATTGCTGGCGTACGCGCCATGTGGCAAGCGACCCGGTGGTGCCGATCGCGCAAGGCGTGCAGGCGGCATTGGCTCATCGCCCTGGCACCCCGCCCGTTGTGCTCGGTGACTATGGTGATGCGCCCGGGGGGGGCTCCTATGGCGACAGCACGCGGCTGCTCGCTGCATTGATCCATGCTGGAGTGCGTAACGGCGCACTGGCTGCGATCTGGGATCCCCAGACCGTAGCGCAGGCCTTGACGGCCGGGGTGGGGGCGACGATCGAGGTGGCGTTGGGCGGCAAGTCGGATCCGTCCTGGATGGGAGACCCGGTACGAGGCAAGGCCATGGTCAAGGCGGTGTCGAGCGACGGCGATGTGGTCTTTACTGGCCCCTACGGGACCGGGACGCGACGCAGCTTCGGACCGAGTGCCTGTCTGAACATCGCGGGCTTTGATGTGGTGGTGGCCACCCGCAATGTGGGTATTTATGACCTTGAGCAATTTGGCAAGTTCGGCATCGACCCCGCGCACAAGTCAGTGGTGGTGGTCAAGTGTATGCAGGGTCATCACGCCGCTTTCGACCCCATCGGCTCGATCACACTCGACATCGATACCGGGGGTCTGACCAGTTCCGATCTGTCGCATTTTTCGTTTACCAAGGTCGCGCGGCCCGTTTGGCCGATCGACGATATCTGACCTCAGACCGAGGAGCTCCCATGTCGCGTTCGTTTCCCCCTGCATCGCCGGGTTCTCATCCGCAAGCACATCCCGCGCCGGGTCGCAGAGCTGATGCAAATACCGCCTCTACCGTGCGTCGAGGTCTGCTGAAGGCTGCGGCCGTCGGGGCCTCCGCCTCGGCCCTGGTTCACCAGGGGATGGGCAGTGCCCGTGCCGCCACGCCCGTCGATGCCCTGGTGATTGCCCGTGAGATCAGCAGCATCGCAGAGTGGGATCCGGCGGTTTCGCAGATCCTGGACACCCAGGAGATCAATGGGGATCTCTATGACCGGCTGATTGGTTTTGACCCCCGTAAGCCCGGGGGTGAGCTTGGGCCGATGCTGGCCGAAAGCTGGACCTCGACCCCTGACAACACGCAGTTTGTCTTTCGCATCCGGCGAGGCGTGAAATTTCATTCCGGCAATCCGCTGACCGCTCACGATGTGGCCTACACCTTCAAGCGGGTGGTGGGGCTGGATCGCGAACCAGCGACCAACCTGCTTCAGATCGGAATCACCAAGGCGAATGTCGACATGGCGGTGCGCGCGATGGACGACGTGAACCTCGTGATCACGTTGCAGGAGATTTTTGCGCCCAGCTACATCCTGGGTTTGCTGTCGTCCAATTACCTGGGAGTGGTCGACTCCAAACTGCTGCAGTCACATGAGCAAAATGGCGACTTCGGCTCGCGCTGGCTCTCGCGACGCACCGGACAGGAGGTCAGTGCAGGATCAGGCCCGTTCCGGATCAGCACCTATCGGGCCTCGGACCTGTTGGTGCTCGAGCGCAACGAGACCTACTGGCGGTTCAAGCCGCCGATGCGCAGGGTGATCTTCCGACACATTCCGGAGTCGGGCGCGCAGCGCCTGCTGCTCGAACGGGGTGACGCCGATCTCGCGTTCAACCTCACCACCCAGGACATCGAGGCGCTGGGTGGGCGAGCGGGCGTGAAAGTGGAGTCATTTCCGTCGAGAAGGGTCATGTATTTTGGCTTCAACATGCTGCACAAGCCGTTTGCGGATGCACGGGTGCGCAAGGCGATGAAGTATCTGATCGACTACGAGGGCTGGGAGTCCACCCTGATGAAGGGTCTGGGTCGCGTGCATCAGACCTTCATTCCATCGGGCAACCTCGGTGCCGCGACCGAAAGGCCGTTTACCTTTGATCTTCCGCGGGCAAAGGCGTTGCTGGCCGAAGCAGGGCATGCATCCGGTCTGACCTTTCGGCTGCATGTCGCCAATCGACGTCCTGAAACCGACATGGCAACCGCCTTTCAGGCGTCGGCCGCTCAGGCAGGGGTCAAGGTGGATGTGGTGACCATGCCCGCTAGTCAGCTGATTCCGATGTACCGCGAGCGCAAGACCGAAGCCCTGATGCTTTCGTTCTATTCGCCCTACGGCGATCCGCATGCCACCGCCAACAAGTTCGCGTTCAACCCCGGCGCCTTGCCAGGAGGAGACCCGAACAAAGCCTATCCCGCCGAGTTGACCTGGCGTCTGGGCTGGGCGCCTGGGGATCTGTCCCAGAAGGTGATCGCAGCCAGCAAGCAGATCGATGCCAAGAAGCGTACGCAGATGTATCAGGAGATCCAGAAGATCTACTGGGATCAGTCGCCGTTTGCGCAGACCTTTCAGGCCATTCAGGCAATCGGTATGCGCAGTAATGTGACCAACTACCGCTATGGCAACCGTGGTGCCGACACCAGCTTCGCGTTTACCAGCAAGCGCTGACGGTGAGCATTCAACGAAGCAAATGCTAAAGGCGCAACCGAGATGAGTGCTTCAGCAGGCATCGATACCAGAGGAGCGGGTCGCTCGGCTCGTGCTCTGGGTACGGTGCTTCTCGAACTCGGCCTGACCTTTGCGGGGTTGCTCGCAGTGACCTTTTTGATCGGTCGGCTGATGCCGATCGATCCAGTGGTCGCAGCCGGTGGGGCCGACCTCAATGCCGAGCAGTACGCGCGCCTGAGAGCCGAACTCGGTCTGGATGCGCCCATCCTTCAGCAGTTCGGTCAGTTTGTGATCCGGCTGTTGCAGGGGGACTTTGGTCAGTCTTTTCTGACCGGTAATCCGGTGGCTCAGGATATCGCCCGGGTATTTCCCGCCACCATCGAGCTGGCCTCCCTGGGTACTTTCATTGGTGCCGTGATCGGGATCCCGGCAGGCATTGTGGCTGCCGTGAAGCAGGGCGGACCGATCGATGCCCTGGTCCGGATGCTCACGCTGATGGGCTACTCGATGCCGGTATTCTGGAAAGGACTGATGCTGCTGCTCGTCTTTTACGTGATGCTGGGATGGGCAGAAGGCCCGGGACGCTATGGCATTGCCTATGAGGGGCTCGTGCCTGTGGTCACGGGCCTGCTGCTGATTGATGCAGCGATTGCGGGCGATTGGGGGGCCTGGCGTGATGCCGTGGCCCATCTGGTGCTGCCTGCCATCAGTCTGGGTTATGGCGCAGGGGCGTATCTGGCTCGCATGACCCGCAGTTTCGTCCTCGAGCAACTGCGCCAGGAGTACGTCATCACGGCCCGGGTGAAGGGGATGAGCGAGCCTCGCATCGTGCTGCATCACGTACTGCCCAACTGTGGCGTGCAACTGGTCACCACGCTGGCGCTGACCTACGGGCTGCTGCTGGAAGGCGCGGTGCTCACCGAGACGGTGTTTGCCTGGCCAGGTCTGGGGCAGTACATGACCCGGGCCATGTTCAATGCAGACATGAATGCGGTGCTGGGCGGAACGTTCGTCATCGGAACTGCTTTCGTGCTGCTCAATCTGCTGTCCGACGTGGCCTACCGTTGGCTTGATCCGAGGGCGCGATGATGTCGCTGCGTGCCTGGCTGCTCGATGCTGCGCCGGCTTCACGAGCCCAGGCCCGAGCGGGTCGGATCTACCTCACCTGGCTCGGGTTCGTGGCAAGCCCCGCTGCGCTGGCGGGCCTGATCATCATCGGGTTGCTGGTCTTTTGTGCCGTTCTGGCGCCCTGGCTGGCCACGCATGATCCCTATGCCCAGAATCTGAAGCAGATGCTGCAACCGCCCTCAGCCCAGCATTGGCTGGGTACGGATGAGCTTGGCCGTGACATTTGGAGTCGGGTCATGTATGGCGCTCGCGTCACCCTCGGCATTGTCTTCATGGTGGCGGTTCTGGCGGCACCGATCGGTCTGCTGATCGGCTGTACCGCCGGCTATCTCGGTGGCGCGGTGGATCGCGTGCTGATGCGGGTGACCGATATCGCGCTGGCGTTTCCACGGCTGGTGCTGGCGTTGGCCTTTGTGGCGGCCCTGCGCCCGAGTCTTGAGAACGCGGTCATTGCCATTGCGCTGACCGCCTGGCCGCCCTACGCGCGACTGGCCCGTGCCGAGACGCTGGTCCTGCGCAACAGCGACTACATCGCCGCAGTCCGGCTGGCCGGCGCAGGTCCGTTACGCATCGTGCTGCGCCAGATTGTTCCGCTTTGCCTGCCCTCGTTGATCGTACGCGTCACACTCGACATGGCAGGTGTGATCCTGATTGCAGCGGGGCTGGGGTTTCTTGGATTGGGCGCGCAACCACCCACTGCCGAATGGGGCGCAATGCTGTCCAACGGGCGCGACTTCCTGCTCGATGCCTGGTGGGTCGCCACCATGCCGGGTATCGCGATCTTCATCACCAGTCTGGGTTTCAATCTGCTGGGCGATGGGCTGCGGGATGCGCTTGATCCCCGCCGGAGCCAGTGAACATGCTCGATGCTGCCAGCAGGCCCGACGCGATGGCATCGCCCCTGATCTCGGTACGTCAGCTGTCGGTGGACTTCATGTTGCGACAGGGCTCCGTCGCGGCGGTTCGGGGCATTGATTTCGATCTGGGTCGCGAAAAACTGGGCATCGTGGGCGAAAGTGGCTCGGGCAAGTCGGTTGCGTGCCGCGCCTTGCTGGGCCTTGTTGCACCACCCGGGCGGGTGAGGGCCGAGCGACTGGCCTTGTTTGGTCAGGACTTCCGAACCGCGGCATCGCAGCAGTGGCGGGCGATCCGTGGGGTGAAGATCGGTCTGGTCATGCAGGATCCGCGCTATTCGCTCAATCCGGTGCAGACCGTAGGTGCTCAGATGACTGAGGCCCTCATGCGCGTCGAACCCATGGGTCATGCAGCCCTTCGAGAGGCCGGACTGGCCTTGCTCGAATCCGTGAAGCTGCGCGATCCCGCCCGTGTCTGGGAAGCAAGGCCACACCAGCTTTCCGGGGGCATGGGGCAGCGGGTGATGATCGCCATGATGCTGGCCATGCGCCCTGATGTCCTGATTGCTGACGAGCCCACCTCCGCGCTGGATGTCACTGTTGCGGGGGAGATTCTCGATCTTCTCGATGATCTGGTGCGCGAGCGCGGCATGTCCCTGATCCTCATCAGTCATGATCTGCGACTGGTTCAGGGTTTCTGTGACCGGGTGTTGGTGATGTACTCGGGCCGGATTCTGGAAACCTGCCAAGCCGATGCCCTGGAGCGCTCGGTGCATCCCTACACCCGGGGGCTTCTGGAGTGTGTCCCCTCGCTCGATCGACCCAGACTGGTGCTGCCCACCTTGCAGCGCGAATCCTCATGGAGCGAATGACCGTGGGTAGCCCAGTAGCAGAGGGCGGTACGCAGCAGGCCCTGACTGCTCCCTTGCTGGAGATCAGTGACCTGGTGGTGCGCTTCGGTCAGGGTGCCCAGTCGGTAACCGCTGTCGATGGGGTCAGCGTGAGTCTGCTGGCGGGCGAGTCCCTCGGCCTGGTGGGCGAGAGCGGCAGCGGCAAGTCGACCATTTTGCGCGCCGTGTGTGGCCTTGTCCCGGCAAGTGCAGGTCAGATCCGTGTCCAGGGTCGGGCGCTGCACCAATGGCCCGCGCGGCAACGGGCTCGTCTGCTGCAGATGGTTTTTCAGGATGCATACGGCGCACTGCATCCGCGTCAGACGGTGGATGCCCAGCTTGCCGAACCTTTGCTGCTGAATGACGAGCCTGATGTCGATACCCGGCTGCTCGAGCTGATGAAGCAGACTCAGCTTGGTCCGGAGTTGCGGTTTCGGTATCCCAGTCAGCTCTCGGGCGGACAGCGTCAGCGGGTGTGCATTGCGCGGGCCATGGCCCTCAACCCCTCGTTGCTGCTGCTCGACGAACCGACCTCCGCACTCGATGTGTCGGTACAGGCCGAGGTGCTCAACCTGCTCGCCAGGCTCAAGCGTGAGGCAGGCCTGAGCTGCCTTTTTGTATCTCATGATCTTGCCGTGGTGAGCATGCTTTGCGACCGTATCGCTGTCATGCAGGCGGGCCGGATTGTTGAGACCACAACCGCCGAAAATCTGCGTCGAGACCAGTGCGCGCATCCCTACACGGCCAGCCTGCTGGCGGCTGCCCGTCGTCATCGGGGGTAGGCAGCCGGGTTATGGAGCCTGGCTTCGCTTCACCGTGGCAAAACCTCGTTCCACTAGAATCGGCTCATCGAGACCCTGCCTTCGTCTCTCACCCGGTGCTGCACGCAATGCCCCCGACCTCGTCCGTTCGTACCCGTTTCGCGCCTTCGCCCACTGGCTTTCTGCATATCGGTGGCGCCCGTACGGCGCTTTTTGCGTGGGCCTTCGCACGCCACCATGGCGGCACCTTCATCCTGCGGATCGAAGACACTGATGTGGAGCGGTCAACGCCCGAGGCGGTTCAGGGCATTCTGGATGGCATGCAGTGGCTGGGCCTCACGCACGACGAAGGCCCGTTCTATCAGATGCAGCGCATGGATCGCTACCGCGAAGTGATTGCGCAGATGCTGGCGGCGGGTACGGCCTATCACTGCTGGGCTACACCGCAGGAGCTCGACACCATGCGCGAGGCACAGCGGGCCCGAGGTGAGAAGCCCCGCTATGACGGTCGCTGGCGGCCCGAGCGCCGTGCAGCCCTGGGCCTGGTGCCCCCCGCGGATGCGCAGCCGGTGGTTCGCTTTCGGAATCCCGATGACGGCGTGGTGAGCTGGAATGATCTCGTCAAGGGGTCGATCAGCATTGCCAATGCCGAGCTCGATGACCTCATCATCGCCCGCTCTGATGGCACGCCCACCTATAACTTCTGCGTGGTGGTCGATGACTGGGACATGAGCATCACCCATGTGATCCGGGGCGATGACCATGTCAACAACACGCCACGTCAGATCAATATCCTGCGTGCGCTCGGCGCCACATTGCCCGAGTACGGCCATGTGCCGATGATTCATGGCCCCGATGGACAGAAGCTGTCCAAGCGCCATGGCGCAGTGTCGGTCATGCAGTACGACACCGATGGCTATCTGCCCGAGGCCGTGATCAACTATCTGGCCCGCCTGGGCTGGAGCCATGGTGATGACGAGCTCTTTTCACGCGAACAGTTCGTGCAGTGGTTCGATGGCGCCCATTTGTCGCACTCGCCCTCGCAATTCGACTTTGCCAAGCTGGCCTGGGTCAATCACCATTACCTCAAGGCCATGCCCGATGCCTGGCTGGCCGAGCAGGTGGCCCCCCGTCTTGCACGGCGCGGCGTTCAGCATCAGGCCCCGGGCTCGCCCGATCTGGCTGCGGTCTGTGCGCTCTTCAAGGACCGGGCCGAGACGCTCGAGGCACTGGCCGATCTGGCCTGCATGATGTGGCACACCCCCGTCGAGATCAATCCGGGCTGGCGCGAGGAGCTCAACGGCCACCTCAATCCGGTGATCAACACCGCATTGGCCGAACTTGCCTTTGCACTCGAGGCCTGCGAGTGGACCAAACCCGGTATCAATGAGGCGATCAAGGGCACGCTGTCGATGTTCAGCCTGAAGATGCCTCAGCTCGCGATTCCGGTGCGCCTGATGGTGTTTGGCCGAGCACAGACTCCGTCAGTGGACGCCATGCTGGCGCTCATGGACCGCGAGGTGGTCAAGAAGCGTCTGATGGTGCTGTGCCCCTTCCATCAGGGCTGATTTCAGACCCAGTGAATTTCGCCGGCCACATGCTGCTGGCCGTTCTCACTGCACGTGAACACGGTGCTGCGGCCGTCGCCCAGATCCTTGCCACCAAACACCAGCTGTCCGCCCACGAAGGCCGGAGCGAGGTTGCGGAACTCGAACTTCACGGCCCGTTTGCCCGGATGCGCGTCGCGCCAGGCATCGAACATCAGGGTGGCCATGAGCGGGCCATGCACGACCAGATCGGGGTAGCCCTCAACCTTCGTGACATACGGATGGTCGTAGTGGATGCGGTGGGTGTTGAAGGTGACCGCGCTGTACCTGAAGAGCAGGGGCTCGCGCGGCACGCATTCCACACGCCAGTCTGACGGCGGAAGCGGCACGGGTGCTGGCGCCGGGGCCTGTGCGGCTGCTGCAGCCTGTTCGGGCGTGGGTGCGGGTGCGGCCTCCCGGTAGACTGCCGTCTGCAGTTCGTCGATGGCGCAGGTGTCGCCCTGCATCCAGCGGTTGCGCGAGACCACGAAACCCAGCGTGCCGCTCTTGCCGGTTTTGATCTGCACCGATTCGATCGAGATCTGCAGTTCGGCCTCCCGGTCGAGCTGAAGCTCGGCCAGCCAGTTCACAGTGCTGCCCGCCCACATGCGCCGCGGCAGCGGCCAGGTCGGAATCAGGGGCCCACGGGGTGCATGACCATCTTCGCTCAGGGTGTGCGTGGGCCAGGCGGGCGGCGCAAAGATCCACATCCAGTGCCGCAGCGGCGCAAGCGGGCTGCCGGCCGCCGGCACGGCGCGATCGAGGCTCGCCTCATGCAGGCCAGCCTGACTGCTGTGCAAGGCAATCCGACGCCGATCAGACTTGCCGACCCAGGCCGTCCAGTCGGTGGCGGCCAGTTGATCGGCCAGCGAGGCGGCACTTGATGTGGGCGAGGGTGCAGACATGGACGGTCTCCTGGCGTTGATTACAGGGTGAGCTTCTGGCGTTTCACAACGTCCTGATAGACCTTGTATTCCGCCACGATCTGCTCGGCGAATTCCTTGGGGCTGTTGCCCACAATGAGGGATCCGGTATCGGCGATGCGTTTGGCCACTCCTGCATCGGCGAGACTCTTGCGCGCAGCATCGTGCACTTTATCGACCACCGCCGCGGGCAGGCCCTTGGGGCCCAGGAGGCCGTAATAGGCCATGCGATTGACCGGCTCGAGATTGACCTCCTTGAAGGTCGGCACATTGGGCAGGATGGGCAGACGGCTGGGAGCAGCCACCACGATCGGTACCAGGCGGCCTTCGCG
>Ga0315905_10005897_pt1 | contig 12449 bp, 13 predicted proteins | sample LakEriMetagenome_5_FD_203522 | JGI IMG/M metagenome (GOLD analysis project Ga0315905, IMG submission 203522) | Freshwater fungal communities from buoy surface, Lake Erie, Ohio, United States - Buoy 4 MA121 | ecosystem: Environmental > Aquatic > Freshwater > Lake | place: USA: Lake Erie, Ohio... | reverse complement strand
TGATTTTTTCAATTTCTTGTATGTTCTCATTCAATTGACTGAAAGCACTTTTTTGTTCCGCGGTCAAATCGATGTATCCATTTTCTTGACTGTATTGATCGTATTTATTTCCCAAGGAATCAATTATAGTGGTGATTTCAGAAATTTGTTTGTCAATGTATTTTAAAGTCTTTTCATTTACTTCAACTTGATTGTAAATGGTTTGTTCGATGTATTCTTTAGTCAGGGTGTCAAGGAACTGCTGGGCATTTTGAGCAAGTCCATCGTTGATTGATAAGGTAAGAATACTTGAGTTATTGCTGTTGCCAATTTTAATGGCGGAGGCATATTTGTTGATGAGATAGTCTCGTTTATGAACAATGAATTTAAATGTTTGCTCCTTGATGGTTTCCATTTCCTCAGCGGAAATTCCAGAAGCAAGATTTATTTTTAGTGTATACCAGTTTTCTTCATACTCTTTGTTGAATTCATACTCCTTGAAGTATTTAACGCCGCCTAATTCAAATGAGAGTTGATACTTTGTCTCATCAATAAGTTTTACAAAAAATGGAACATTGTATAAACGAGGCATAATTTGCTTCCAATCGAGCTGCAAGTCAAGTGCCCCAAAATTCTCTACTTGCGCGGTTTTAATTCTACCTACGATGAAATAACTAATATTGAATTTTAATTTATCAATTACTCTTCCAACTAGATCTTTTGACGTAATTACTCTTTTTTGGTTAGTTAAATCCTGAACGACGTCATAATATCCAACACTATTGAGAATTTTACTCTGATAGTCATGGGTTTGATTGGTTTTTAAAAGTATCTCGGCTTGTGCTCCATAAATATCTGCTAATCTATGGCTATAGAAATAAGCAAAAACAAAGGAGATGCTGCAAAAAATGGGTAAAAATATCCAGTTTTTACTAAGAAATTTGATGACCGGTAGGAAATCGGTAATATCAAATAGGCCTGTCTTTTTTGGCTTTATACTTTTATCCACATTGACTTTTCTTAGAACAAAGAACGATTAAAAAAAATAACGGATCATCTCGACATGGGTTCAATAACCAACAAAAATTTGTTTATATTTGTCATTAATTAGCACTGATGATGAGTAAGAGAATTGCCCTTGTACTTTTAGTTACATTCTCCTTTTTTCGGTTCGTTTCTGCTCAAGATGGGACCAATCCCGATCCTGGTGGAGGAGAGAGTCCAACTGGTTTTGCTTGTGACCCACCTTGTCCGGTCAACTATGAGTGTGTTGATGGTCAGTGTATTTGTAACAATTGTAATATTCCAATTGATGGTGATATTTACATTCTTATTTTTTCAGGACTTGCAATTGGAGGTTTCCGGTGGATGAGGCACCAGCAACGTGCTTAACACATTATTCAGAAAATCGGAGCTTTCTAGATTTCTTTTTTTTGTTGTGGGAGGTTATTTTATTTGGCTGTTACTGTATGAATTAGTCATTTTACCCTTCACCAAAATTGATGAGTATCTGATTCATTTTTTGGTGCAGCTGAGTGCGAAAATTCTCTGTTTCTTCGGTAATGTTATTACACTCAATGAAGGGAGTTTCTCACATACTATCGTCATGGATGGCAAGTATAGTGTATTCGTAAGTCCAAATTGCGATGCTCTTTCTGTGGTGGCCGTTTTCATCATTGTTACTTTGTCCTTTTCTGGCCGTAAGAAGGCGCTATTGTATTTCATTCCATTTGGTGCGATGGTCATTGAAACTATTAATCTATTGAGGATCGTTGGCTTATCTCTCATTCATCGCTTTTATCCCGGCTGGTTGAAATTTAATCATGATTATACATTTACAATCGTAGTCTATGCAGTGGTTATTTTGTTGTGGTGGTGGTGGTTTCAAAAAATGAATGTGAAGCTAAAGCCATGAAGTCATTATTCCTATTTATTCCGATGTGTATCGTGTTTGGATTTTTAAATGAATGGGGAAAACTAAATGTGAATTTTTATTTAAGGATCACTGCTGAGGATCATTGGAATGATTATTCTTTGGATCAAAAGAAGTTGATTGTATCAGAGGAAATGGCTAAGCTGAAAACGGCTTATTATTTTCAATTAGTTGAAAAGGAAAGTTTCATTTCTATGACAAGATCAGATTGGATGTATTGGAAGTGGATAGTTCCCATAACAGGCACGATTATTTTTTTCATTTTAGAGTGGTTTTTTCTGCCTTTGATTTTTTCGGGAAATGGGATATCAAGAGTTTATATTATATACTATTACTCGTTTGTTTTTTTTCTAGTAGGGATGATGTTTATGTTGTTCAAGGTCACGGATCATCATTCATGTTTGACGCTGGCGAGAAGAATATGGCTAATTTTGCAAAGTCCCTCTTTGTTCGTGTTATTGTGGTGTTACCAATTAATTAAGCGTAATGAATGATGTTATAATTGAATCTTCGTTTTCTGATAAAGCTCATGTGTGGTTTTATTTTGCACCTGGCACTTTATCGAATATTCAAATTGACCAATTTGAATTCCAAAGAAATGAATTTCTTCGCTCTTGGAATACACATGGAAAACCGAATGCAGGTGATGTTTTTTTGTTAGAAAGAAGACTCATCATCATTGTTGGGGAGAACGGAGTGGAGGGTATTTCTGGTTGCAGTATCGACAAGAGCGTAGCTTGGATCAAATCTTTGTCTTTGGAATGGGGCATGGATTTAATGGATCGCAATTGGGTGATGTTTGAGAAATTACCAGGGGTGATTGAGTTTTCTCGTCTGAATTTATTCTGGGCCTTGAGGAAAGCTCATGAAGTTACGGATGACTCCTTAATCTATGATACCTCTTTGCAAACATTGGGTCAATTGAGGAGAGAATTTAAAAAGCCTTTCAGTCAATCTTGGCATGCACGAATGTGGTAATCATGGAAGGGGAGAGAAGTGTTGATCAATTAGATATACGAGTGAAGTCATAGCAGCGGCTCCTAGTTGCAATTCTCTTTTGTTGACGTTTTCAAATACATCATTATGAGTGTGATGGTAGTCGAAATATCTTTGGTTATCCACTGTTAATGCAAATAAGGCGACTTCATCGTTTTTGAGGGGTGCAATATCTACACCGCTCCAACCTCTCTTAAAAGAATGGAGTTGATAGGGTTCAAAAAGAGATGTCCATGTCATGAATTCATTAAATCTGTTATCTGGAGATTGGCTGCTGAATCCACGTGGAGTGAATCCACCGCCGTCGCTTTCAATGGCAGCCAAGTGTCGCTCTCCTTTTTCAACTGTTTTTTTGGCATAGATGATACCACCATCGTTTCCAAATTCCTCATTGATGAAAAGCACCACTCTGATGGTGCGTTTCGGTTTATATCCCATAGCCACCAGGGTGCGAAGCACTTCTATCGATTGAACACATCCCGTTCCGTCATCGTGTGCACCCTCTCCCACATCCCAAGAATCCAAATGGCCGCCGATGGTAATGATTTCGTTGGGAAAGTCCCTGCCTTTAATCTCTCCAATCACATTGGCTTGCATTACTCTTGCGCTGTTTACACAATCCAATTGAATCTCGATTTGGACATCATTGTTTTGTGTTAAGAGCTTAGAAAGATTTTTAGAATGAAAACTACTCAACGCGGCACTGGGAATACCTGCGGGGTCCATGGCGCCGGTGTGTGGAAATTGATCATCTGCCAGTGTTAACGAACGAATGATGCATCCAATGGCGCCTAATTTTTCTGCCTCAGCAGGGCCTCTTCTTCTGATTTCCCCGCCACCGCCATAGGCTGCGCCTGTATTGATCAATGCAGCATCGAGTGGTTTATTGATAAAGACAATTTTCCCTCTCACCTGCTCTGAATTTAATGCTGAAAGCTCTTGCATTGACTTAACTTCAATAATGGCTCCCTTGATATGACCTCCAACAGAACCACCTAGTGCCACAACGGGAATATCCTCAGTTTTTCCATTCGAGATGATTTTCCCCCACTCATTTTTCCCCCTGCTCCAATGCGGTACTTCTACGGGCATTAAATAAGCGTTATCTGCTCCAAGCTTTTCAAGTCTTTCTTTTCCCCAATCTATGGCTTTATCTGCTGAAGGTGAACCTGCTACTCGATGTCCAATGTTTTTACACAAATATCTTAGCTCTTCATAGCATGTACTATTCAACAGAATTTCGTTATATATTTTACTAATAAAAGCCGAATCCTCCTTGATTGTTTGGCCTAAACAAATGTTGTGGTAAAATACAATTATTGAGATGGAAAATATCTTTATATACTTCATATCATAAATGAACCATTGTTGATATCAATTGCCTGTCCAGTCATACTGGTTTGTTTTTCACTCATTAAAAATTCAACCCATTGTGCGATTTCCATTGGTTGAGAAAACTTATTGAGGGGAACGAATGATTTTTGTTGAATGATTTCCTCTTCCAATGCTTTTTCACTTTTGTCCGCAAGGAGTTGAATTCCAGCCATAGCCATATCAGTTTCTACCCACCCTGGACAAATGGCATTCACAAGGATTTTTTCTTCTGCCAATTCTACCGCAAGTGATCGCGTCAAACCTAATAGACCTGTCTTGGCTGTGCAGTAGGCAGTGTATTTTGGAACGCCAAACCTTGCGAGACACGATGAAGTAATAACAATGTTTTTATAGTTTTGGGGGCTATTTCTTAGTAAGGGCAGTAAGTATTCTATGGTGAGGTAAGTGCCAGTTAAATTAGTACTGATGATTTCTTCCCAACGATCATTTTCTCCAAAGTGATTTTCTCCCCCTACTCCGGCATTGGCGAAAATGGCATTGAGTTCAGTAATCTGGCTTTGCTTCAAATGACTTTGCCAGGCGGCATGATTTCGAATGTCCATATTCCAATACTCATGCGTTTGATGGTGAGCCATCAATTTTTTAGTTTTTTCAAGTTTGTTCTGATCACGGCCAATGCAGATGATTTTATTTTCCGATGTTTGAGAAAGTAAAACAGCCGTTGCCTGTCCCATTCCTGATCCCGCTCCAGTGATAACAATGTTTTTCATAAATAGTAATGTTCAAAGGTAATATATGTGTGATTTCGATTTAGTTTTGAAGGCAAGATATGCAATTTAATTTAAGTGAAATTACAGAACTGATTCGCAGCAGACGGTCTGTTGCTCCTGAATTTTTTACCTCTAGAAAAGTGCACAAGGAGCAAGTGGAGCTTTTGCTGAATAATGCCATTTGGGCACCTACACATGGAATGACGCAACCTTGGAGGTTTATTGTCATCAATGGTGAGGAGAAGGAATCTTTGGCTAAGATTGCCCAATACGCTATGGTAGAGGGAAAGTCAGCGGATTTGATAAATCCAATGAAGGTGGAACGAATGGTGAGTAGAATAATAACGGCTAGTGTCGTCATTGCGATTATTCTGAACAGAGAAAAGACAGCAAAAGTGCCTGAATGGGAAGAGGTGGCGGCTATCGGCGCTGCGGTGCAAAATTTACATCTCTCCGCACATGCTTATGGTCTTGCTGGATTTTGGGCTACACCAGGGATTTTAAAGCATCCAGCGGTAGTAGATTTTCTTTCCTTGGAGGAAGGCCAAACTTGTCTTGGTTTTTTTTATTTAGGGTATCCTCAAACTCTTGATTTGAAAAGTCATAGAAAACCCATTGAGTATGTGGTGAAATGGAAGTGGAATGAGTAAATATTTTCTTTTTTTTGGTTGTTTTTTAAGTCAATATTTGTTTGCTCAAGAGCGTATAACTGCTCTGGGAATTCAAGTCAAGCCTATGGTGCCATCTCATTTTTTTGGTACAGGCCCGTTGACTCTTGAGGGTGATTCATTGCGTGCTACTTTTACCCATAAGACAGGTTGGAGCGGTGGTATGGTAATACGGAAAGGATTGAATAAAATGTGGAGTATTGAGTCTGGAATTTCCATGATGCAGCGCAACTACCAGTTAGACTTTTACAGTAAGAGATTTGGTCAAGGCGGCAAAACACAATATCGTTTTATTGGATATGAAATTCCTTTCCAGGCTTTGGTGTATGTTCAACTGGGAAAGCAGGTTTACATGAATGCAAGTGCAGGTGTTAGTTGCAATTTTTATCCAAGCAATTTATTGAAACAGGGATTTGTTCAAAAGGATACAACTGTAGTAGATTATTCTGTAAAGACATATAGGGCTAGGTGGAATCAAGTGAGCATTATACTCAATTATGGGTTTGAATTTCGATCTAAGAAAAATGGGTACTACTATTTAGGGGCCTCCTATAATCGTCCTTTGAGCATCATTGGGATTTCAGATCTGAGAATGGAGCAAAATGGCGCTGGTAATAATTTACAGATTCCGATCAATGGAAGTTACTTAACCGTAGATGTAAGGTATTTTTTCCATGAGGATGAAGAGACTTTAAGAAAAAGAATAAAAAAAGAGGGACAGTAGTCCCTCTTAAACGTGCTTGTAATCGAGAATTAAATCTTTGCTTTTAAGTCAAACTTCATTTTGACTTCATTTTTGGCCGCGTATTCGCCCGCGCTTGGGTATTTTACATTGAACAATGATCGGTCAAATGTCAAGTCGCCAACGACATGGATGCTTCCCCCGTCACTGTCAATTTTTACTGGAAATGCAATTTCTTGGCTAATGCCTTTAACCGTTAATTTCCCTTTGATTTGGTGGGTGGTACCATTATTCCCCTTTGCGGGTGAGCAATTGGTGATCTCAAAGCTGGCGTCTGGATATTGAGCGGTATTAAAGAAATCTTCGGCCTTTAAATGGTTGATCAACTTCGAATTCGTACCTGGATCTTTAATATCTGTGCATGTCATCTCATTCATGTTAATCTTCACCCTTCCTGAGGCGATATTGTTTTTTATAACCACAACATTACCACTGGAGATGGCTACCGTACCGTCATGGCCACCACCTGTTAAATTTTCTCCTCTCCAATTCACCACCGATCCTTTGTAATCTACGATGTACTTTCCATCTTTCATTTGTGCAAACCCAGTGGTTGCTAGCGCAGTGAGCGCAATCATCATGATTTTTTTCATTTTTTTGATTTTATTGGTTTATGATTTTTGTGATTATTTGATTCATTGTAATCTCTAAGCTCATCTAATAGTGAATTAAACAGCTTCGCCTCTTTAACATCGATTTGAAGAAAAGGTTCAGTAGCCCTTTCAATGGGTTCCTTCAATTTATCCAATAGTGCTAGTCCAGTAGTGGTGATCTTAATATCCATTTGTCTTCTATCCGAACTGTTGATTTTTCTCGTTACCAAATCTTTCCCCACCAATTTATCGATCAGTCGAGAGGTATTAGAAGACCGATCGATCATTCTGCCACTAATTTCCCCGAGATTCATATAACGGTCTTTACTTCCTCGGAGAATTCTTAAAATGTTGTACTGAGGTGGTGTAATTCCTTCCTCTCGTAGGTGGTAAAGCTGCATTCTATTGAGCCAGGACGATGTGAAAAGAATATTGAGCATGAGCTTGTGTTGCTCGCTCTGAAATTGTACTTGCTGTAGTTCTAATTCTAATTTCACCTGACAAAAGTATGTTGAAACATTAAATGTAGGTACAAATAAATGTTAAAAAAGATATTTAGTATATTTGACCTATGAGGAAATTTAGTCTCTTACTTCTTTTTGTTGCTTTGAGTTCGCAATTTTTGTTGGCCCAAGGGGATCCTAAAACAGCAAAAAAAATGATTCAACTTTCAGGAAAAATCACTTCTGCCATTTGGCCAGATACTTTGGGTAAAGGCATAAAACGCGGATTAGTTGAAGCGTATGCTGATGGAAAGAAAATCGCTATGGATAGCGCTAGTTCCAGCGGTCAGTACAAATTTAAGAAATTGCCTTATTATCCGACTATTCAGCTTGTGTACAAAGGCGATGGTCATTTGCAAAAAATCATAGATGTTGACATGACAGAGTTTGGTGAGGACAATGCTCAACAATTACAATTGGAATTGGATGTAGTGTTGTATCGAGATAACCAATATTTGGGAGTTAATTTTTTGAAAACGATGCCCTTTGGTCGGGGCCGATATATGATTAAAAAGAAGCAGTGGAATTGGGACAAAAAATACAAAGAAGAAATGCGAATTAGGTTGGATGAAGTATTGAGGGCTTATCATGAGGAATAAAGAGAGCGAGGAGAAGAAACAGAGGATTTCAAAGCAAGGATTAAAAAATTCTTTACGAGTTTTTCGATATATACAACCCTACGGTTGGTCGTTTTTTTTCGGCATTATTTTACTCTCCTTGTCTGGAATATTGGTCATTACGATCACGGCTCTTTTGGGGTTACTCATGACACCAGGGGACATACTTACTGTGCCAGGAGGGGGCATTACGCAAAAATCTCTGAGTATTTTCATCGGAGGGCTAGACTTTTCTTCTAGTCAAGGGGTATTGGCCGCATTGGTGTTTTTGTTGCTTATCCAAGGTGTTTTTTCTTTTATCAGGGTATACCTTTTTGCCTATGTAACTGAGAATGCAATGCTCGAATTGAGAAGTGATGCGTTTAAGAAAATGATCGCAAAGTCAATGGATTTCTATCACACATCGCGAGTTGGAGATTTGGTGACTCGTATTTCCAGTGACATCACTTCCGTTCAAGAGACCCTAACTATTACATTGGCGGAGTTTATCAGACAAACGGTCATTATTGTTTTTGGTGTCGGTTGTTTAGTGGCTTTTTCTTTAGAGCTAACCTTAGTGATGCTTTGTTCTTTACCAGTTATTATCGTGGTAATGGTATTTTTTGGGAAATTTATCCGAAAATTAGGCAAGGAGACTCAAGATAAAGTGGCCGATAGTGGGAATATAGTGAATGAAGCCTTAATGGGAATTGTTAATGTAAAAAGTTATGCCAACGAGTGGTGGGAATGGAGGAGATTCCGAAGCAGTGTGGAAAAGGTGAAGTCTTTTGGTATGCGAGGCGCTATTTGGAGAGGAATGTTCGGTACCTTTATCATCATTTTTTTGTTCGGTGCTTTAGGTTTGGTCATTGGATATGGTGCACATTTGAATCAGAAGGGCGAACTCCCCAAAGAAGTGTTACCTCAATTTATTATGCTTACCGGTTTGGTGGCAGGATCAATCGGTGGACTTGCCAGTCAATTGGGAAGTTTACAAAGGGGAATTGGGGTGATTGAAACCATTATGGAGCTCATAGACTCTTCCGATGAAGGGGTGGAGTTTGAGCCCATGACAGATCAAGGCGAAATCAAGCCTAACATCGTTTTTAGCAATGTTTCATTTTCTTATCCCACAAGACCAGATATTGTGGTTCTGAATGACATTAGTTTTGAAATTCCTGAAGGAACCAAATTGGCCATCGTAGGACAAAGCGGTTCAGGGAAGTCTACCATTGCCTCTTTGGTTTTAAGATTCTTTGAACCCACGAGCGGTGCCATTTTTTGGTCAGGTCAAAATGCCCTTCAATTTTCTAAGAGTCAGATCAGAAATCAGATTGCTTTTGTTCCCCAAGAAGTTATTTTATTTGGCGGGACCATCAAGGAGAATATTCTGTATGGAAATCCATCAGCAGATGAAGATGCTATACAAAAAGTAGTGAAAGATGCCAATATTGCGGAGTTTGCGAATTCCTTTCCTGAGGGATTGGAAACCCTTGTCGGGGAGAGGGGGGTTCAACTTTCTGGTGGGCAACGTCAAAGGATTGCCATTGCAAGGGCCATGATCAGAAATCCAAAATTGTTGATACTAGATGAGGCGACGAGTGCCTTGGATTCCAACAGCGAAAGACAAGTGCAGGAGGCCCTTAATAAATTGATGGCGGGAAGAACCAGTATAGTTATTGCACATCGACTTTCTACAATCCAAGATTGTGATCAAATTTTGGTTGTAGAAAAGGGAAAAATACTGGAAATCGGAACCCACGAGGCTCTCCTATCAAAGGAAAAGAGTGTCTATGCAGAGATGCTTAAGATGCAAAATTTTATTCAAACGAATGAGCAAGGTTAATTCTTCTTTTTTATTTCCTACCAAAACTACTTCGTGGCTTTACTCTGTGCTTTATCCATGGGTAGCAAAAGGGATTGATTTATTCGTAGATGATTTGGAAGTAGATGGTCTGCAAAATATTCCAAAAGAAGGACCATTAATGTTGGTGGCTAATCATCAGAATGCTATGTTTGATCCTCTCATTTGTTGTCGAGTATTCCCAAGACAATTGCATTGGCTGACCCGTTCAGATGTATTCAAAAATAAGAAAATAGCCTCTTTTTTACACGCTATTCATATGTTGCCCATTTATCGGGAAAAAGACAATGTGGCCGATCAAATGGAAAGGAATGAAGAGGTTTTTAAAGTTTGTAGAGAGAGGTTATCGAAGGGGGCTGTAATTGCGATGTTTCCAGAAGGTTCACATAGAGGTAAAAAACAACTCATGACGCCACTGAAAAAGGGATTCGCGAGATTGGCGTTTAGTTCGATAGAGAAAGATTCAAGGTTGATGAATCTGAAAGTTTTACCGATGGCATTGGATTATAGCAGTTTTGTGGAATACCAGCCGAAGATATTACTCAAAATTGGTCGACCGATTCCGGTGAGAAATTTTTGGGATCAGTATTTGGAAGATCAGAGCAAGGCGATTAATCTCTTGGTGAAGGAAACCTCGGAATCTCTCTCTTCTCTGATGATTGATATCAGAGATAATGAGCATTATGATGACTTGATGCTGTTGTCTCCACTATTTAGCATGCCTCGCTCTGAAAAGGCGATACTAGGATTTACAAGGTATCAGAAATTCATCCAAGAATGGCCGAGCATGAGTGAATCTGCTAAGAGCAATTGTATGCGCTATCTTGAAATAGCCCATGAAATGGAAATACATCCCCAATCCATGGTTCTTTATTCATCTCGGAATTGGAAGATTCAAATTGCTTATTTCGTGGAATGGTTTCCTGCCGCATTGGGAAGGTTGATTTTTGGTCCTTTGTATTTTCTAACTGAAAAATTTATTCGAAAGAAAGTGAAAGATGAGTTGTTTTATAATTCAATTCGTTTGGCTTTTTTCACCTTTTTGACTCCTTTTTATTGCTTATTGATAATGGGAGTGATAATGAGTATACTACCCTTCAGGAACTCCCTAGAAGTAATGGTCGGTTTCTTGTTTTTAGTAGCCATCGGTTTGTTCAGTATTTCTTGGAATAAAACAAGAAGAGTCAGAAGAGAAATTAATAAGGCGAAGAGAGCCCAATTACAATTTCCGCAATTATGGCAGGAGGCCATGGAATTACAAAGTAAAATTATATCCCATGATTAAAAAGGTTGCAAGAGTCAATGGTATGCAGCATATCGGAATAGCGGTTAGTGATATGGACGTTATGTTGCCGCTATACAGAAAATTGTTTGGTCTGGATATTCCTTTTTTCGATTCGGTTCAACCTGCGCCGCTCATGGATGTTTATACGAGGAATCAAACCATTACGAAAAGAGCGTCGATGGTGATTAATTTACAAGGAGGGTGTGCCATGGAGGTGATTCAGCCTACTTCTTTTGTACCCACCGCCAATAAGCAAGTATTTCAATGGGGCGACGTGGGTATCAATGCTGTAGTGATGAAGTCAAGGGATGTCCATAGAAGTCACGAGGTTGTATGCGGTGTTGTGGAGAGTTGTTATCCAGTGGAAGAACGTCCGGATGGAAGGGCGGTGTTCAGTTTAAAAGATCCTGATGGAAATATCTTTCAGTTTACAGCGGATGAAAATTGGTATACGAATAATGGACATCACTCTGGAGGCGTGCTTGGTTGTGTAATGGGCGTCAGTGATATAGAGAAATCTTTGCGCTTGTACTCGGATTTGTTGGGTTTTGATCAAAAAGTGTGGGATGAAACAGGGGTGTTTTCGGATTGGCAACATTTACCGGGAGGAAATCAAAAATATAGGAGGGTATTGCTAACGGCATCCAAACCGACAGGTGGTGGATTTGCTCGGGTAACTGGGAGAAACTATATTGAATTGGTGCAGGCTTTGGATAGAACGCCCAATAAGATTTTTAAAGGGAGAATCTGGGGTGATTTGGGCTTTGTGCATCTTGGTTTGGACGTTAAGGGAATGTCAGAGTTGGGTCAAAATTTAGCCGAAAAAGGTTTTCCATTCACTTGTGATAGCAACGCTGCACTGAGCATGGGGAAAACAAAAGTGCATTGTGTTTATATAGACGATCCCGATGGTATCTTGATTGAACTGATTGAAGTATATAAGGTTCCTATTGTGGAGAAATGGGGTATTTTCTTAAATGTAGAAAAACGCGATCCTCTTCAACCGCTTCCTGATTTCATGCTCAAAGCATTGCGCTTTAGCAGAATCAAGGATTGATTATCGAGCGCTTTGCCTTTTTAATATTTTTCTGAATAAATGAGGGAAGTATTGGTGCAAAAACAGACTGAACAACTCCTTCCCTCCCACTCCGAATTCAATTTTATTTTGTTCCACTCCTTTAATGA
>Ga0315905_10005896_pt1 | contig 12450 bp, 20 predicted proteins | sample LakEriMetagenome_5_FD_203522 | JGI IMG/M metagenome (GOLD analysis project Ga0315905, IMG submission 203522) | Freshwater fungal communities from buoy surface, Lake Erie, Ohio, United States - Buoy 4 MA121 | ecosystem: Environmental > Aquatic > Freshwater > Lake | place: USA: Lake Erie, Ohio... | reverse complement strand
CGTATGACCTCCTCCAGCTCCGCCAGCTGCTGCACGCGCACCATGTCGGTGTAGGCACGCTCGTAGGACTCACCCACCAGGGCAGCCAGGTCGGTGGCCATCAGCTCTGCACCAGGCACGGACAGGCGCAGGAGAGGTTGGGCACACACATCCGAGCACCCGCAACCCACTCAGCCGGGTGGGCAGTGCAGCCCCAAGGACATTGCCAGGACTGCCCTAGCTGGTGCATGCATGCCCCACCCACCTCTGGCGCGTTCAATGTTTGCACGGGCGGCGTCGAATTGGTCATGCCGCACGCACAGCACGCTGCGCAGGAAGGCGCCTGTTGCAGCGCCCATGCTGGTCATGCCGCCTGCGTGCGCCTGTGCATCAGAGCGGGTGCTGCTCGCGCCTGCGGGCACAGTGCGGCGTGTACCAAGTTATGTCTTCGGTGCCGGTCATGGACATGCATGCATCCACCACCACCACCACCACCCCCACCACCGCACCCCTCCGGCGTAGCTGCCCCCCCCCCCACACACACACGCACACGCACGCCCGTGCCACCCTGCCACCCCACCTGCCCCTGCGTCCACGCCGTCCACGTAGTTGGCCATGTCGCCCCACTCGCTCATGTGCCAGGCCGCATGGGCTGCGATGAGTGCCATCTCCTTCCTCATGTGAGGCTCAGACAGGCGCCACTCCCTGCAGGGCCAAGCGCCGAGCACATGCCTTCACCAGCTGGCAGCCTGCTGCAGGCCTCGGCGCTTGCTGCCGACACTGACAGGCATGCGCCGTCTAGCATGCTGCACCAGGTGGGCACATGCTGCACCAGGTGGGCACAAACATGCAGGCTGCGCAGTGCTGGGTGCCACCCACGATTTGCATAGCACGTTGAGGTGCTCCCACTCTGCCAGGCTGGCCAGGCAGCGCATCTTGCCCAGCAGCGCGGTGGCGTAGTCGGGCGAGGTGGCGGGCGAGCTCTTGAGCTTGCGCTCGTAGGCGGCCAGCGCCTCATCCCACCTGCGCAGCCACGGCAGGGGCGCACGGGAGGGCGGGGTGTCGGCAGCAGCTGTGCCGTCAGCAAGCAGGGCCAGAGAAGGGCCACCCAGCAGAGCCTGCTCGCCAAGCTGTCTTGCCTCCGCCGCCCTCGGCCTTCCCATGCTGCTCCCTAAGGGCCAAAAGGCAGCAACACCGCGCGACGGGCAGCAACATGGCAACTGGCAGCAGACCACAGACGGACGGCGCATGGGCCAGTGCTGCCGCCCAGGAAGGGGGTCGTCACCCACCGGCACAGCTTCTCGTACCAGCTCTCCTTGAGCTCCATGTGCAGGTTTTTCTGCACACAGCAGCAGAGGGAGCCCGTCAGCAACCATAAGCCGTCCATCACCCTGAGCATGCACACGCAGTGCGCCTGCGCCTGTGCCTGTGTCTGCAAGCTGGCTGCACATCAGCAGCATGCCACAACTGAGCATGTGCAGCACGCCACAGCTGGGCGAGTGCTGGGGCCCCACACACCTGCGCGTAGATGAGTGCGCCAATGGCTGCCTCTGGCTGCCGCAGCTGGTTGTTGATGTGGATCAGCGACTCCACAGCGCTGGCGGGGCTGGTGGTGAACTCCATCTCCTTGTAGTGCAGCGCCTGCAGCGCGCAGCGCACCAGGGGGGGGGGGCTGTGCGCCCAGGCCGAGGCACGCCGACACGACAGGCAGCAGTAGGGGTGCAGTCATATGGTAGGCCCCACCATCAGCCCACACCAACCCAACGCAGCACCTTTGCAAACGCGTGGCACTTCTCCGCCAGTGCGCCCAAGGTGCGGGTGTCCAGGGGCAGGCGCTTGTCGTCGTGCTCCATGAACTCCGCCAGATTGAGCAGTGCGGTCACAATCTCGGCGGGGATGGTGGGCGCTGCAGGAGGAGGGGCACAGGAGTCATGTTGGGCTGGCAAGGCACATGTTTGTGAGCTGGCATCCAAGGCAGAAGCCGCAGTAGCCCCATGGCCGACCCACACCACGATGGGGCAGCCGCCGGTGGCGACGCACCTGCCAGCGCTGCCTCCAGCGAGCGGACCAGCTGCGCCTGGCTGCCCGGCTCCAGCTCGGCCCAGCAGGACACAAACCCAGCGGCAAACAGCTCGCGTGCCATGTGCGGGTGTGACTGCAGGGCAGCAGGAGAAACGGCAAGGCATAGCAAGAAGTCAGATGGAGGCAGGCCCTGCTTCACAGCTCACCGGCCAGCGCAGGAGGTGGCAGCAGCTGCAGCCACGCGAGCGCCAGCACCAGCACCCCTCGCCGCTGCAGGAATGCGCACCTGGGCCAACGCGTGGCAGGCACGCAGGGCTGGGGATGGCGACTGCGCCAACAGCTCGACGCTGAAGTGGCGCATCCACTCTGCCCAGTCCTCCTTGGTCACACGTGCGCTGGACTCCCACGCCTGCGGCGGGAGCAGGGTCGCACACCTCGAGCTGCTTGATGGGCACACAGTAAAGGCACTAATCATGAAGTGACGCCACCTGCACATGCGTCATGCCCCAACACCAGGCAGCCGTACCTTCTTCAGCAGCCCGATCTGCCCGCTGTACTTGACCATGCCCATGCTGGCGTCAGGCATGGGGGGCAGCGTGGGCGCAGCAGCCTGCAGCGCGCGGGCCACACAATGCAGGTCAACTCAAGTGCGCGGGCATGCAACCAGGGGTTCACTGCAGCAACTGAAATGCTGCGGCGAGGGCTGGGCAGCAGTGGCCATGTGGCGGCGCCTGCAGCTGAGCAGCTTCAGGGGGGCAGACCTGCACGTGCGCAGAGCCCTCGCCCTCACCTGCTGTGCCAGCATGTTGAGCTCCGCCACCCAGCCGCTGCTGCGCTCCCAGTCCTCCGCATCACTCATGCAGGGCGGCTCTGCTGCCAGCAGCTTCGCACTGATGCGCTCAAACAGGGGGTGGTGCAGGCGCTGCCTGCATGCCGCACAGCAGCGCGGGCGTCATGGGGCGTCATGGGGGAGATCCAGGGGGCGTGCATCATGGGTGCAGGTGCGACAGCAGGCACGAGCCAAGGCTACACCTGCCAGCAGCCTCCCGCCCCCCCCCTCGCTTCCCAAACAGGCGCGGCATCTTACTTGGCCACCGCTTTGTGGATGGAGGGCACAAAGATGGTAAAGTCGCCGCCAAGCGCCAGGGCGCAGGCGCAGATGGTGTCCAGCGCATCACGGCGCAGCTCCTCGGGCGCGCCCTCCCCAATCACCTGCACAGCCATTTGTCGGTGGTGCGCATGGAACGTACGCATAGCACCAGTGTCACAGGTAAGCAAGGGCAGGATGACGCAATGTGGATTGGTCTGCATGGTGTCTGAATGCACACCCGCCGGTCCGCCGGCACACCCGGCACCGTGACCCGGGCGGGTCCCCACCTTGATTAGTGGGTGCAGGATGGCGCTGGCGTAGCCGGCCAGCTGCATGCGCGGCAGCAGCCGCTTCATGGAGCGCAGCACCGCCCGCCGGATATCCAGCGGTGTGACGGACACCGAGGGGCTGATCAGGCGCACCAGGGCGGGCAGGAGCAGGTGCAGGTGCTCCTCCACGCTGGGACCCAGCGCCTGCAACAGGCCAGGCGGCACAGGGGCAGCAGCACCAAGTGGGTGGCGAGGGCAGAGAACTGCGCGTGCAGCTGCGTGTGGGCTTGACCTAAGGCGCTTGCGCAACGAGGCGCTTGCGAGCGCACAGCCCTGCACCCAGCCTCAGGCCTGGCGAGTAACCCACCTCCAGCGCGGTGAGTGCTGGCCTGACCATGTCAAACTTGGCGGTGCGCTCCGCATCCATGAACAGGCCCACAAAGCGGGGCAGCAGCTCGGGCACATGGACCCGGAAGTCGTCACTCAGCGCCAGCGACAGCTCCGCCAGCAGCTGCAGAGCGAGGGCGTGCCAGGGGGAGGCGGGGCGCATGGTGAGCACAATGGGCCAGCAGCAGCCGACTGTGCGCAAGAAGCAGTTGGCAGGCACATGGCATTAGGTCTAGCCGGGGGTGAGCGGGGCGCAAGCGCGGGCAGCAGGGAAGGCACGCAGCCTCCCTTGGGCAGTCCGTCACCTTGAGGCAGTGCCCGGCTATGCGCACGTCGTTCCAGCACTCGTGGACCAGGGACAGGATGTCGGGCAGGAAGCGCCGGATGTGGGCGCGCACAACCTGCACGGCCAGGCAGCAGGGATGCTGGTTCTGACCCCTGGGAGCAGCGCTCCACACCGGCGTCCATTGCAGGCAGCGCCGCGCTGGTCACATCCTGTGCACGCAAGCTGGTTTGAGCAGGCAGCAGCCATAGAAACCACGACACTGCTGCGTGGCATGCTTGCGCATTGGACATGGCGCTGGCGTGCAGGTGCATGGTTGCGCGGCCAGCTGCTGTCAAACGCCTGCACCCGACTCAAAGCGCAGCCGCTCACCCGCGTGAGGACGGTCAGCTGGTCCAGGATGAACTCGCGCAGGGAGTCGTCGCCGGACCCTCGCAGCACCGCGAACAGCACCGGCAGCACCTTGGGCAGGTAGGGCACGGACGCCACGCCCAGCGCCTTGAAGATGCTCATCAGCGCAGACACCACCTGGCAGCACAAGTTGAGGGTGGTGTGAGTGCGTGGCTGCAGGGCTGTGCAGCCTGTTGCAGAGCTGAGCAGCTGAGATGTCCACCACGTGCCCGCCGGGCGCTGCTGTGCCGCTTATGCCTCCGGGGCGGTGTGTCCCATCCGGGGCGGTTCGCCTTACCGCCTGGTGCTGGCTGGCCATGCCCGGGTCCCTCAGCACCCGCATGAGGGCATTGATGGCCACGGTGGGGTAGTAGTCCTCGCTCGAGGTGACCAGCCCCTCGGCGGGCAGCAGGTTGCCTGCGGCAGGTGGGCAGGGCAGGTCAGGGCTTAAGAGTGCAGATTGCTGTGGTGTCCTCGCACGATGCGTGTGGTGCACACAAATGCTCGCATGTTGAGCGTTCAAGGCGCTGTGCAGCCGCCGTTGCATCCTCACCTTGGTCGGTGTCACCATGCCCGCCACCCAGCGGGTCCGCCACGCTGGCAGCAATGTTGCCCTGCAGTAACGACGGGAGCAGCAGTTGAGCAGCAGCACATGTGACAGCGGCCTGATCCCACCGCAATAGACCGCTGTTGTTTCAACACGTGCAACCAGACATGCACCACCAGTGACATGCCGCCACCCTGGGTGCACCCACCATGAAGCTGCTGGGCGCATTGTGGCGCAGCGGGCGCACACCCTCCAGCTCCAGCTTTCCCTCACCAGACAAACTGGCCTGCAGGGGAGCGGCACAGGCATGACCTGGGGTGGTCGCAGCATCCCTGCCAGCTGCGGGCTGTGCATGCCATGCAAAAGGACATGACTGCCCCCCGCCTCGAACCACAGGTGTTGCCTCGCAGCCAGGGCGGCTGCTCACCTGGTTGAGCTTGTGGGTGTGGGGGTCCAGGGCACCGATGATGCCCAGGACACGCATGACCTCGATGCGCTGCTCTGCGCTGTACGCCGTGTTGGCGCCGGACTCGTGCAGCATGCGCAGCAGCAGCGCAAGCAGCTGCAAGGGCGGGCATGGCGGACATCCAACCATCAGCCTGTCAAGTGCTCGCATCCAGCAAGGCATGCAGGGTCAGAGGCAGCTACAACACCAGTCCGCAGGTGTGCAGCGAATAAGGCAGGGCGTGTGCCCTGCTGCTGCAGGCAGCCGCCAGGGCGGCAGTGTGTGTGGGCAGTGGCCGGCCCGCACCTGGGGGAACTCCATGTAGGGCATCATCACCGCCCCACTGCTGGCCGCAATCTGCCCCAGCGTGCGCACCGCGACGATGCGCTTTGCTGGCGCCGACACATCTGCGAGGAGCAGGGAGCACGGCAGCGAGCACGGTGCGGGTTGAGAGCCTGGTGCAAGCAGCTTGATGGGCAATGCAAGCTCAGCAATGTGGCTACACAGTGGTGCATGGTGCCCACCAGTGATGGCCTCGATGACCAGCGGCAGGACCTCAGCCACGTGAGGTTTGAAGGCGGCGGCGCTGACGCGCGCCAGCTGGCCAAGCGTGGCCAGCACATTCACCACCACCGCCGTCTCCACCTGCCACACGGGTCACAGCAGGCAGCAGGCATGGTCGGCGCCATGCAAGGCATGGTGCGCGCGCTGGGTCAGGGCATGCTCTGCCGACCATGCAGATGACCGCCCCGGTTGGACTCGCCCCTCAACCCTCACCTTGACCGCCTCCTTGGCTCCAGCAGCATTTGCGTTGCCGCCCACTGCCCCACTTGTCAGCATGGGCACGATGCCGCCGGCCGCACCGGGCCCATTTGCAGGGCTCATGCTGGCGGGCGACGCGGCCTGCAAAGCGACCAAGCAAAGGTGTTGGCTTGAGTTCACATCCATCACACAACCCACAGACCAGGTGCTGAGCGTCTGTCCGGCTGCGAGGCCAATGCCCACCTTGAGCTTGGACACAAGCGCCTTGTTGATGGGCGACACGTAGGGCTGGATGAGGCGGGGCGCCGAGGAGATGAGGCAGTCCAGCAGGGCAGCGCTCTCCTCGCGGTGTTTGCTGTCCGGAGAGTGCTCCTGCAGGTGCCAGGGACCACCGCGTGTGCATGTGTGCCGTGCCGCTGCCAGCACAGCACTGCTGCTACCTCTGCGGTAGCACCGTATGGCCCCCAGCACGCCCAGCTGCACACACATGCCGGCGCTCACCATGTCATTCAGCAGCTGCAGGAGGTGGCGACGCAGGGCTGGGGCCACGTAGGCAGGGTTCAGCTCTGCCAGCCGGCCGACCTGCAGCGGCAGGCGAGCAGCAGCAGCTGGCACATGAAACCACAGGGGGGCAAACTGCTTGCTGTGCTGATGCACGAGGCCATCATGACACGCCAACCCTGAAGCTCAAAAAACCGTTGCGCCCCCCCCCCCCCAAACCCACCAGGCGCACAGCCGTGGCCCGCACAGCTGCAGAGTCGTCGTTCAGCGCCACAAACAGGGGCCGCAGGCAGTCAGCCTGGGCGAGGTAGCCGTCCAGTGAGCGAGCAGAAGCCAGCGCCTGCGGGGCACACGGGCCAAGGTGTGTGCCAGGGCGGGAGTAGGCCCAGGAACCCGCCTGGTCGGCGCAGGCAGTAGGCTGTGTGCACGCAGCATGGAGCGGCAGGCATTAACCAGGGAGACGTCGGCCGGGCAGCCCCACCTGCAGGACTGTGCGCCGCACGCGCTCGCTGGAGTCGGCAACCGCAGTGATCAGCAGCTTGTACGCCACCGACTCGACCATTCGCTGCTTGCGCACGTGCAGGCCGCTGATGCCGGAGCGTGCGTCCCCGCTCTTCTGCAGGGCCATGCTGACCTGCTGCTCCAGCACCTGCATGCCGTTGACCCGCCGAGTCAGCATGGTGCTGTCAACTGCGGGCAGCCAGCGCTTGTGAGTGACACTGTGGCAGCAGCAGGACGTCAAAGCTGTGCTGCGCCATCACACTGCACACGATGAAGGTGACTGCTGGCGTATTGGCAGGCAGGCAGCAGGCAGGTGCACTCACCCTGGCTGCTGCCAGGGCAGCTGCCTGTCGTGTGGCTTTGTCGTCGCAGTCGATGTAGCTGCTGCAGGGGCACAAAGGGAAGAGTGCAGGCGGCGTTCAGCGTGCCCTGCACAGGTGGCCAAGGCAGGCAGGCGCACTAGTGCATGCGTGATACACCCACCTGATGCACTCCTGCAGCAGCTGCAGGAGGTTGTGGCTGCCAAAATCGAAGCTGCCCAGCGTGGTCAGCGCCAGCTGCGTCAGTGCGGCGCCTTGCACCTCCCCAAAGCCGAGGGCGTCGTTCAGCGCCTGCACAGCAGGCAGTCGGTGTCCATGGTCGGACAAGTCGACGGACGCTGCAAAGGTCCTCCTCCGCGCGCGCGCCACATGCGGGTGGCAGTTTTCCGCAGAGGTCAGGCAGAGATGTCCCAGTCACACAGGTGAGCACCGGCAAGCGCGAGCCAGAAGCAGCCTGCTCCCGCGGCTGCTGCAACCCACCATCCACTTGTGCTTCCCGGTGTTGGGGAAGAAGGGCCGCCTGCTGAGGGCCAGGCTGATGAGGTCCAGCAGGGCCTGCTGGATGGGGCCCTGCATGAGGGGCGGCTTCTCCTGCGCCCAGCGGCCCTCCATGCGGGCCTTCTCCTCCAGTGCCATGGCCAGCGCCAGCAGGCTGCGCAGGCTGTTCACCATGACCTCACTCAGGCCTGCAGGCGGCACAGCCAGCAGCGGGCTGGGTCCCCCTGCCGACACGCCTAGCCATCACAGCAGCAAAGCCGTGCACTTGGCGTCAATCAAGACAGCAAGTGGTGCCTGGCAGCGGGCGATGGCAACTGCTGCCACAGCAGGCTGGGGCGGGTGTGAGGTCACCTGTGAGCACCATGGGCTCCAGCAGAGCCGCAGCATACCCCGCCCAGGGCTCCCCCAACGCCAGGGCCAGTGCACCGCAGCATTGCAGGGCCTCCGGAGAGATGGCCTGCCGCTGACGCGTCTTGGGGTGCTCGCGGGTGATGGAGTCCTTCATCTGCAGCCAGGCGCAGGCGGGGGCGGGCAGCTGGCACACTGCTGCAGCTGGCCTACAGGACCCCTGGGCCCAACTTTGTTGGTGACCGGGTGCTGGTTGACAGGCCACGGCACGCGCCAAGGGCACCCAGCACGCAGCTGCAAAGCAGGCCGCGGCTGCTACCTGCTGGGCAATGGCGTGCATGTGGGCGTGGAAGCCATCAGCGCACTGGACAGCCGCCAGGCTGGTTGCCATCTCTGCAGCCAGCCAGGGACGGGCGCAGTCGGGTCGCCACACGTCTGCTGGTCAGTGACAGGGCTGCGGCACATGCCGGGGCTGGCGGCCCTGGTGCGGGTTTGGACCAGCCAAGGTGTGAAGGTTGCTGCCTCTGGCAATGGCTGGCGCTGAGCGCACCTGCCAGCGCTGAAAATGCCGAGCCCCGCTCCTGTGGCGTCTTCAGCATGCTGATGAGGTGGTTGATGCACTTGGCCAGGTAGTCTGCAGGGCAGGGCAGGCACCACACGTGGCCCAGTGCAGGCCATGTAGTCTGCAGGCCAGGCCCAGCATGTGGCCCAGTGCAGGCCACGCCCACACGCTGCCGACTTCGCAGCGGCTGCCTGCTGCAGCCCCAGGTAACAACCCCCAGTTGCCATCCCAGCTCCCATAGGATGGCTGTCCAAGAGCTCACCCTGTGCAAAGCGCTCGGGCGCAAACGCCGCCATGCTGGGCAGCAGGCCGACCACCGCCCGCCGGATCAGCTTGTCCTTGCTGTCTTTGAAGCGCAGCACCGTCTCCACCACCTCCCTGCGGCAGTGTGTGTCAGGCAGGCGTGCAGCTGCCCAGTCAGGCACTGCCTTGACATCCACGGGATGCAGAAGGCATTGCCTGCTGCTGCGCAGCAACCCACCTATAGCGAGCCAGCAGGAACTCTCCGCTGTGGCAGAGCAGCTGTCCCAGCGCCAGAAGGCTGCCGTGGATGCACTCCGCGGTGGGCAGGGCAGCAGAGCGGGGGTCCCTGCACAAAAAACAGCATGCCTGCACCTCAGACGACGCCAAGCCCCAGCAAGGAGCAGCGGCTCCCTGCACAGTCGTTGGCTCCCGACGGGTGGCACAAAGCATGCTGCAGCCGACAAGCAGGCGGCAGATGCGCGCTAGCACACCTGCTGAGGCCGCGCATCGTCTGCTCAAACAGGCAGTAGTACCACTGCACGCGGTAGCGCGTCTCGCGCTGCTCCACCAGCACCAGCACGCTTCGCAGCGCAGTGACTGCAGCCTCGCGCACGTGTTGCTGCAGACCACCGGGTTGCAGAGGCGGTCAGATCGCTGCTGGCATGCCAGGCGGCGCGCTGGCAGGCACCCAAGACGGCCGGCAGGCAGGCAGGCAGGCAGGCAGCGCCTTGCGCTCACGGCTGCTGGCGGGTGTCACCTTGGGGTCCCGCAGAGCTCCCCAGATGGAGTCAATGAACTGCTTGACGTGCACGTTAAACACTGCTGGCTGCGCCTCTGCCAGGCGGCGCAGCATGAGCACGGCGGCGTAGCGGCGCGACTCGCTGGACTCGGGTGCACGTGAGTTCAGCCAGGGGAGGCAGCGTTGCAGCTGCACGGCAAGGGCGGGGTGTTGGGGTTGAGTGCAGCGCAGCACTCCCCAGTAGTGCTGTGCAATGGCAACTGGCTGCCTGGCCAAGCCCTGTGCCCTGCAGCAGCTACCTGCAACCACTGGCGTGCGTCAACACGTATGCCAACAGCGTGTCCCGTCCGCGATCCGCGTCTGCTGCGCCGGGCTTGTGTGGGGCTCACCTCCTTCTCCACGATGTCCGCTGTCATGGCTCCGCCGGAGCGAACCAGGTGGCCCAGCGTGTCAGCTGCGCAGCTCAGCAGTGCCATGTCGTCTGCATCTGAGAACACGCTGTCCAGCAGGCTGGCGATGCGGCCGCTCTTGACCACATCATCTGTGGCGGTCTGCAGGCGCGCAAGGGGAGGGAGTGCCGCAGGTGCCGACTGCAAGAAGGGGGAAGGTCGCATGCCCCGCCTCCTGCAGCAGTGAGCGCGGCTGCCATGGGTAGCACGCTGCCGATGGCCACGCACTGATGGGCTGGGCACCCGCTCACCTTCATGTCAATGAGCTCATCGATGGCCAGCACTGCTCCCAGGCGCCTGTGTGTGTCATTGCTGCAAGCAGGGCGGGCGGCGCCGACTGTGGCAAGCTTGCCAGCAGCAGACTATGCATAAAGCTGCTGGCAGCATGCGCTGATGCCACGGCAGCAACACGCGCTGGTGCACGTGACCAGGTCAGCCGCCGTGCACCCGCTGTGGCTGTGTGGGCAGCTGGCACCGCTGCTTACCCTTTGGCGATCAGCAGCTGGATGCGAGCGTACACCTCCGCCATGAAGCGCGCAAACGCCTCGCCTGCATGCACAAGCGCCGGCACGCACTTCCTGAATGCGCTACTGCGAGATGGTCGCACGCTGAAGTGTGCAGGACATCTGCCGCAACGCAGTGAGCGTGCATGCTTGGTTGCTTGGTTGACAGCTGCTGTTGCAGCAGTGCCAGCAGGGGGGCAGGCTGGGCGCACCGCTGAGCTCGCGCGCCTCCGCCTCCACGTACTCCAACAACCCACGTTCACCATCACGTACACGCTCACGTGCACCTGCAGGCCATGGGATGTGCGACGACACGCAAACCCGCCATGCAATTGACCTGCATGCCCGCAGCGATGACCCAGCCTGCCCAGCATCGTCCCCCATGCATGCTGGGTGTGAAACCAGGGCCAGGCCATGTGCCTGCCGCGACACCCACCTGGCCGGCACAGCTCGTCCAGGAGCCGGATTAGCGTGGTGTTATGGCTCTCTTTGCGCTCCTTGGGCCCGGCGGCGGTGCCGTTGGGCGACTGGGTGCCCATGGCCGCGCCGGCTCCCCTTCCGCCGGTGCGCCCTGGCTGGCGGGCGCGGGGGTGTGTTGCCTCTTGCTAAGGCGTCATGCGCGCACCGCCAGGTGATCCGCGGACGGCCTGCGCCTGTGATGTCCTGTGGCTACTATTGTGGGTCAGCCAGGCCCTCGCCAGGTGCCGGGAGGGGCAGGTGCGTGGGCTGCATTCGCGGTTCGGGCCTCTGCACGCACACACTGCCCGGCAAATCCCATGATTTGCAGCAGTGGTCAGCCTGTGCGCGCGATCGGGGCCGGGAGGTGCGCCACTCCCCCCGCCCCCGCTGCCCACCAGGGTGCCCAGATCGGCGACCCGGCACAGGCGGCGCACCAGGGTTCCGCATTCCTGTGCGCATCCTCGCCTTGTTTGTGGGCTGGATTTCGTAGGCAGCCGCCGCTGTGCTGCCTGATCACCGGCCCCAGCCGTGCATGCACGCTGCCGCGCTTCGCAGCAGCCCAGCCCCTGCATTCTGCAACCCTTGCATTGGCCTGCGGCGCGCCAAGGTGAGCCGCGCAGCCCGGCCGGCCACGATTGCCGCGCCCAGGCGACGGCGGCGGCGATTGCCGCCCATGCACCGCGCCGCCCGGCTCACACGTGCAGCTGCTCGCCCCCCGCTGCCTGCGATGCTGCAGGCAGCCAAGAGCGGTGCTCAAATCATCTGCAGCAGCATGTCAGGGACGCGCGTGGGGTTCATCGGCGCCGGGCAGATGGCTGAGGCCCTGGCCCGAGGGTTCATGAGCCGTGGCGTGGTGCGGCCGAGCGACGTGTGCTGCAACGACCCGGCGCCGGCGCGCAAGGACCTGTTCAAGCAGCTGGGCGGTGCAGCATATGACACCAACGTGGAGGTGCGCACCGGCAGCCGTTGCCCCGGCGATGCCAATCCAGCCCCTCTGCCTGGCGTCTGTCGACGCATGCACACGCGCAGAGCACCCAGCTGGGGGGGGGGGGGGGGGGGGGGGGGGGGGGGGGGGGGGGGGGGGGGGGGGGGGGGGGGGGGGGGGGGGGGGGGGGGGGGGGGGGGGGGGGGGGGGGGGCGGGGGGGGGGGGGC
>Ga0315905_10005895_pt1 | contig 12455 bp, 11 predicted proteins | sample LakEriMetagenome_5_FD_203522 | JGI IMG/M metagenome (GOLD analysis project Ga0315905, IMG submission 203522) | Freshwater fungal communities from buoy surface, Lake Erie, Ohio, United States - Buoy 4 MA121 | ecosystem: Environmental > Aquatic > Freshwater > Lake | place: USA: Lake Erie, Ohio... | reverse complement strand
ACACCGAAATAACTGCACAATCTTCACTACGTTTTTCTTGCGGCGCCACCTCAACCGAATCCGATATCGATTTCGCCTTATCTGTCCTTCCCACCGTTATTAATCGCGGCAGAGCGGCGGCCTCCAAGTGAAGATAATCGCAGCGATGAGCGGCGGCGTTGATTCTGCAGTTGCAGCAGCGCGCGCAGTTGAAGCAGGGCACGAAGTAATTGGTGTGCATTTAGCTTTAGCTTCAAATCCACAGAAATATCGTTCTGGTGCGCGCGGTTGTTGCACCATTGAAGATTCACACGATGCCCGTCGCGCCGCAGACAAGATCGGTATTCCTTTCTATATCTGGGATATGGCTGAAGAATTTCATCAGGGCGTTGTAGAAAACTTCCTCGCTGAATACGCAGCAGGTCGCACACCTAACCCATGTCTGCGTTGCAATGAAAAGATTAAATTTGCCGCAGTGCTAGATCGCGCAAAGGCGATGGGATTTGATGGCGTTGTAACTGGTCACTATGCGCGCACCCAAGAAGGTCCAATGGGCAGAACTCTGCACCGCGCAATTGATCCGCTAAAAGATCAATCTTATGTTCTAGCGGTTTTAAACACCGAACAAATTAGCGGTGCGATATTTCCACTTGGCGATACAGAAAAAGTTGATATCCGCATCGAGGCTGAAGCACGTGGTTTAGCAGTTGCCCAAAAGCCCGATAGCCACGATATTTGTTTTGTTCCATCCGGTGATAACGCAGGTTGGTTACGTGATCGCCTAGGAAGTGAAACAGGTCCGATCGTTGATCAAACAGGTGCCAAGATCGGTGAACATAAAGGCGCTTACACATACACAATCGGCCAGCGCAAAGGTTTGGGACTTACCGTTCCTACTGCCGATGGCTCGCCACGCTTTGTTTTAAAGATCGAACCGGTCACAAATACTGTGGTTGTTGGATCACGTGAAGAGCTTGCAGTTAGCCAATTGCAAGGTGAGAAAACAATTTGGTGTGGCCCAGCAATTGATGAAAAGCCACTTCGTGGTTTTGTTCAGGTTCGCGCTCATGGTGCACCGCTTGATTGCACTTATTACTATGCAGATGGCCGTTTAGTTGCAGATTTAGATAAGCCGCTACTTGGTATCGCCAATGGCCAAGCGATGGTTATTTACGACGGTGATCGTGTGGTGGGCTCAGCAACAATTTGCGAGAGCGCATGAGCAACCAAGCACGCCACCGTATTACCGAGCTAACAAATGAAATCCGTGATCACCAATTTAAATATTATGTTTTAGATGCTCCAACAATTACCGATGCGCAATTTGATGCGCTGCTAAAAGAGTTAGGGGCGCTAGAAGCTAAGCACCCAGAACTACTTGCACCGGATTCACCATCACTCGGCGTTGGTGGGGGATTTGCCACAACCTTTGATCAACACGATCACATCGAAAAGATGATGAGCCTTGATAACGTCTTTGATACCCAAGAGCTCGCCGCATGGTTTGATCGCGTTGAAAAGGAGATCGGCGAGACCTCTTACCTCTGCGAGTTAAAGGTGGATGGGCTAGCAATCAACTTACTCTTTGAAGATGGCCAATTAACTCGTGCGCTTACCCGCGGTAACGGTGTTACTGGTGAAGATGTAACCCTGAACGTTAAAACTATTAAGGGTTTGCCACATTCACTTAGTGGCAAGAAAGTGCCAACGCGTATTGAAGTCCGCGGTGAAGTCTTCTTCCCGCTGGCAGCATTTCAAGAGTTAAATGATGGTTTAGAAGAATCTGGTAAATCACTCTTTGCTAATCCCCGAAATGCTGCCGCAGGTTCACTTCGCCAGAAAGATCCACGCGTTAGCGCATCTCGCCCACTTAGCGTTGTTGTGCATGGCATCGGTGCACGTGAAGGACTTACCTTTACCGAACAATCTGCAGCCTATGAAACTTTAAAAGGCTTAGGGCTACCTACAAGTGAGCGTTTTAAAGTCTGCGGCTCACGCGCTGAAGTTGAGAAATTCATTGAGTACTACAACGAACACCGTCACGATGTTGAACACGAGATCGATGGCGTGGTTATCAAAGTAGATTCAATTGCAGAACAAGAAAAACTTGGGTTTACATCGCGCGCACCGAAATGGGCGATCGCCTATAAATATCCGCCGGAAGAAGTCACTACAAAGTTATTAGATATCAAGGTCAGCGTTGGCCGCACAGGTCGCGTCACACCTTTTGCATATATGGAACCTGTCAAAGTTGCTGGATCAACGGTTACCAATGCGACCTTGCATAACGCGCAAGAAATCGAACGCAAAGGTGTTTTGATTGGCGACGTTGTAATTATTCGTAAAGCTGGCGATGTAATCCCGGAAGTCCTTGGCCCAGTTCTTGATAAGCGCACCGGTAAAGAGCGCGCCTTCGTTATGCCAACGCAATGTCCTGATTGCGGTTCTGCGCTGCGTGCTATCACTGAAGGCGATGTTGATATTCGTTGCCCAAATACCCAGAGCTGTCCGGCGCAGTTACGTGAGCGCATTTACTACATCGGCTCACGCGCCGCGCTAGATATTGATGTGATGGGTTATGAAGCAGCAAACGCGCTATTAACAGATGCGATCATCGTTGATGAATCTGATCTATTTGGTTTAACAACAGAGAAGTTAATGCGCTCTGAATTCTTTACCAAGAAAGATGGCAGCGCAGGGAAGAATATTGAAAAGTTACTGGCCGCTCTGGAAGAGGCGAAGTCACGTCCACTTTGGCGGGTAATAGTTGCGCTATCTATTCGCCATGTTGGACCAACAGCAGCACAAGCCTTAGCAAATACCTTCGGCGATATGCACGCAATCGCCAAGGCAAACGCGCAAGAGCTTGCTGACATTGATGGCGTCGGTGAAACTATTGCGCAATCAATCATCGAATGGTTTGCCGTTGATTGGCACCGCGAAATTATTAAGAAATGGGAGAAGGCTGGCGTATTAATGCAGGCGCAAGCAACCGCTAATCTTCCGCAAACTTTGGCAGGGCTTACCTTTGTTGTTACTGGCGGGCTAGAGAAATTCACACGCGATTCGATCGCCGAAACAATTACCGCCCACGGCGGAAAACCTGCAAGTTCGGTCTCTAAGAAAACAGATTATGTCTTGGTCGGCACAGATCCCGGATCTAAGTTGGCCAAGGCCCAAGAACTCGGCGTCACTATCATCGATGAGGCGCGCTTTTTAGAATTACTAGACGGGCGGGGGTAGTCTGTACCCATGATTAACCAATCGGCTTTGACCAACCTAGCCTCTGAAACCGTACGCGAACTTCCTGCATCTCCGGTTGCTTTCGGCGTCGGCACATTTATCGTCTTTGTAGTCTTTCTCTATCTAGTACTTCGTCTAGATCAATAATTTTTCTCACTAGGGAAATTTCATTTGGCAAAGATCGCTATCTACGGCGGAACATTTGATCCTATTCATTTAGGTCACCTTCACGTAATTACCGAACTATTAACTCGCGAGATAGCAGATCGAATTCTTTTAGTTCCAGCAGGACAGCCCCGCTTGCGAGATCAAGAACCAGTTGCAGCAGGTTCAGATCGTCGCGCAATGTGCCAGGCAGCGTTAAAGGATTTAGCTCCTGAAATTGCTAGCCGCGTAGAAGTAAATCCAATTGAAATTCTGCGCTCCGGCCCGAGTTACAGCATCGATACCGTCTTCGCTGTTGCCCAGACTTATCCGGGAGATCAAATACTTTTGATTTTAGGCACAGATGCCTTTAGCAAGATCGCAGATTGGCATCGCAGCAAAGAATTACAGGATATGGTCGACTTCATTGTTATCGATCGCCCAGACTTTCCAGGTTCGCCGAATCTGGATATCAATGCGCTCAACGTATCTGCAACTGCGGTACGCGCTGGTGAGATAGAAAGTGTTTCACCGCAGGTAGCCGCTTATATAAAGGAGCACAACCTCTATGCCCGCAAGTAAGAGCGTAACCGAGCTAACTCAAGTAGCAGCTCGCGCTGCTGCCGAAAAATTTGGCACAGAGATGATCGCCATTGATCTTTCAGATCAGATGGTTCTCTCAGAAGTATTTCTCATCGTCACTGGTGCAAATATCCGCCAAGTCGATGCCATTGCAGATGAGGTTGAAGAAAAACTCCGTTTGATAGGTGAAAAGCCGGCCCGCCGCGAAGGTACCGACGAATGGGTATTGCTTGATTATTCAGATCTAGTTGTACATATCCAAAGTAGCGAGCTGCGCCGTTATTACATGCTCGATCGCCTCTGGAATGATTGCCCAACAATTGAACTCGATGTCGTAAAGGAAACTGTGGCAGATGGCAGGTAAGAACAATCGCATACTTCTCTGGCGCCATGGCCAGACTGATTGGAACGTTGTAAACCGTTTTCAGGGACACTCTGATATCGAGTTAAATAACGTTGGAATTTATCAAGCGCAGCTTGCCGCACCGATTATTGCCGGCATGGAGCCAACTGCAATTTTAAGTAGCGATTTATCACGTGCTCGCGTTACCGCATCAAAACTTGGCGAAATCGTAAATATGGAAGTACTAGTTGACCAACGTTTACGTGAAACCAACGGGGGACACTGGGAAGGTAAGACCGGTGCTGAAAATCGCGCTGCAGATCTAGAGAATTTCGTGCGTTGGATCGATGGCAACGATAACCCTGCAGGAACTATTGGTGAGAGTCGGAGCCAAGTTGCAGCGCGTGCAAGTGCAGCAATCGATGAGTTCTTAGGCGATAAAGAGAATCAATTAATTGTTGTTGCAACTCATGGCGGTACTGCACGTTGCTTAATCGGTCACTATTTACATCTACCGATGGCGCATTGGGGAAAGATCGGCGGGCTTTCAAATGCGCGCTGGTCTATTTTGCAGACTAGCCCTAAGGGTTGGCACTTAGCCGAACATAACGCCGGTTCGATCCTAGAACCAGTATTCGGTGAAGAATCTGGCGCTGATGTGCCAGATCACGTGCGCTAGAGTTACCCTCTCGTACAGCACGGGGATATGGCGCAGTTGGTAGCGCGCTTCCATGGCATGGAAGAGGTCAGGGGTTCGAATCCCCTTATCTCCACTCAAGTTATTTAAAATATTTAATTTAAATGAAAAGAATGGAAAGTAAATGTCTATCGTCACCACAATTCCACGTGGCTGGAACGCATCAGACATTGGTGATCTCACTGGCAAATCTTTCCTAATCACAGGTGGCACCAGCGGTATCGGTAAAGAGACTGCGCTTGAACTTGCTCGTGCAGGTGCACACGTAACAATCACTGCACGCGATGCCGCCAAAGGCGCTGCAGTTGTTGCTGAGATCGCTAAAGAGCGCGTTGATTTCAAGCTACTTGATTTAGCAGATCTGGCTTCAGTTAAGAAATTTGCCAAGGAATTTACCAAACCCATTGATGCCTTAATTCTTAACGCTGGCGTGATGGCTACGCCATTTTCGCTAACTAAAGATGGCTTTGAATTGCAGATGGGTACCAATCATTTAGGCCACTTTGCGCTAGCTGGTTTACTGCGTGACAAGGTGAGCGAAAGAGTTGTCGCCGTATCTTCACAGATGCATCGCGCCGCCCGTATCTCTGGCATGAGTTCAGATGATCTGCGCAATCGCGCCCGCGGAATTGGCGCATATAACCCTTGGTCGGCATATGCCTTAAGCAAACTCGCTAACTTACTTTTCATCCATGAATTCGAGCGTCGCAGTAGCCGTAATAATTGGAATATCGAAGCAGTGGCTGCGCACCCAGGCTATGCCGCAACAAATTTAATTAGCGGGGCAACAGTGCAAGATCGCGCCGGCGCACTTGCCAATACGTTATTTGCGCAGAGCGCCGGACGTGGTGCGCTACCAACGCTCTGCGCTGCAACTTATCCGGGGCTATATGGCGCCTCATATATTGGACCAGATGGATTTATGGAGATGCGCGGATATCCAAAGCTCACCCGCGCCGCTGCAATTGCATACGATCAACAATTAGCGGCGCAATTATGGAGCGTTAGCGAAGAATTGACTGGCGTTACTTGGGGCTAAAGCCCGATAAACTAAGTTAATGACCACTCCTCGCGATGAACAAACGCATGCTGCGTATGACTTCGCCTATGTGCAAGAGAAGTGGCTTCCAGTTTGGGACAAGTTAGAGCCATTTAAATCAGGTCGCGCAGATGATAAGCGCCCTAAGAAATATGTCTTAGATATGTTTCCTTATCCATCAGGTGATCTACATATGGGCCACGCTGAGGCATATGCACTTGGCGATGTAATCGCGCGTTACTGGATCCAAAAAGGTTTTAACGTCATGCACCCAATCGGTTGGGATGCCTTCGGTTTACCAGCTGAAAACGCTGCCATTAAGCGCAATGAAGATCCGCGCATTTGGACCTACGAAAACATCGCAACGCAGAAAGCATCGATGCGCCGTTATGCCTGTTCTTTCGATTGGGATCGCGTCTTTAACACTTGCGATCCTGAGTACTACAAATGGAACCAATGGTTATTTATCGAACTTCACAAGCGTGGCTTGGCTTATCGTAAAGATAGCGCCGTTAACTGGTGTCCAGGCTGTCAGACAGTTCTTGCCAACGAACAAGTTGTTGCCGGCCTTTGCGAACGCTGTGACACTGCAGTAACTAAGAAGAAGTTAAATCAGTGGTATTTCAAGATCACTGATTACGCCGATCGTTTGCTCGATGATATGAAAGAGCTCGAAGGTAAGTGGCCAGATAAGGTCCTTACGATGCAGCGCAACTGGATCGGTCGCTCACAAGGCGCCAACGTTAACTTCGTTATTGAAGGCCGCACAGAACCAGTAACGATCTACACAACCCGCCCAGATACTTTGTACGGCGCAACCTTTATGGTCGTAGCCGTTGACTCTGAGCTCGCAGCAGAACTTGCTAGCGGAACACCGGCTGAAGGTGAATTTAAAACTTACCTCGACTCAGTTAAAGCTGCTTCTGATATCGATCGTTTAGCAACAGATCGCCCGAAGAGCGGTGTCTTCTTGCAGCGCTATGCGATCAACCCAGTAAATGGTGAGAAGTTGCCGATCTGGGCATCTGATTATGTTTTAGCTGATTACGGAACTGGCGCGATCATGGCCGTTCCAGCACACGATCAACGCGACTTAGATTTTGCCCGCGCCATGAAACTTCCAGTGCGCGTTGTTGTGCAAAGCGATGAAGAAGATCCAAGCGTTTCAGGCGTTGCCACAACTGGCGATGGCAAGCTGATTAATTCCGGTTCACTTGATGGACTTAACAAGACAGATGCAATCACTGCAATCAATAAGCAGTTAGAGGCAGATGGACTCGGAAAATCAGCGCGTAATTACCGTCTGCGCGATTGGCTGGTTTCACGCCAGCGTTACTGGGGCACACCAATTCCAATCGTTCACTGCCAAAAGTGTGGCGAAGTTCCAGTTCCCGCAGATCAATTACCACTCACTCTTCCTGATGCTAAAGGTCTTGATCTTAAGCCAAAGGGACAATCACCACTTGCTGCGGCAACCGATTGGGTTAATACCTCTTGTCCAAAGTGCGGTGCGGCAGCGCTTCGCGATACCGACACGATGGATACCTTCGTAGATTCATCTTGGTACTTCCTGCGTTATCCATCTTCAACTAACCACAACGAACCATTCTCGCGCGCCGATATCGACACTTGGTTACCGGTTGATCAATACGTTGGCGGCGTTACCCACGCAATCTTGCACCTGCTTTATTCACGCTTCTTCACAAAAGTTTTACACGACATCGGAATGCTCGGCTTCACCGAACCATTTACCCGCCTGCTAAATCAAGGCATGGTTGTAATGGACGGTTCTGCGATGTCTAAATCTCGCGGCAACTTGGTTCGCCTCTCGGATGAACTCGAAAACCACGGCGTAGATGCGATCCGTTTATCAATGGTCTTCTCAGGCCCACCAGAAGATGATGTCGATTGGGCGGAAGTTTCACCATCTGGTTCTGTTAAATTCTTAAGTCGCGCTTGGCGTTTATCAGGTGATGTAACTTCAAAGCCGGGCGTTGACTTCGCAACTGGAGATATCGCACTACGTAAAGCAACTCATAAAGCGTTGCATGATGCCGCCTTTGCCGTTGAATCTTTCCGCTTCAACGTTGCTATCGCGCGCGTTATGGAGTTAGTAAATGCAACGCGTAAGGCGATTGATTCAGGTCCAGGGGCTGCAGATCCTGCAGTGCGCGAAGCCGTTGAAGCAATTGCGATCATGCTCTCACTTGTTGCTCCATTTACATCTGAAGAGATGTGGGAGCGCCTAGGCCATAAGCCAGCGATTGCAACTGCCGGATGGCCAGTTGTGGATGAAAAGCTATTGGTTGCAGATGCCGTCGAAGCCGTTATTCAGATCAATGGCAAGATCAAAGAGCGCATCGAAGTTCCACCAACTATTACCGATGCCGAGATCGAAGCGTTAGCGCTGGCTCACCCAACGATTGCTGCAGAGTTAAATGGTGCAACGCCAAAGAAAGTTATTGCGCGCGCACCAAAGATCGTCAATATCGTTCTTTAGATCGTTATTTAGCCACAGCCCAATTAACTTCTTAAGGGCGAAAAGTTAAAGCCCTGCACAATCTGGGCCATGAATTCCATACTTGAAAACTTTCGCTCCTGGTGGAGCCATATCTCCTTCACCTCGCCTCAGAAACGCTCGCTCCTCGCGCTTTCTGCAATAGTTGTTGCAACATCTGCCTTCTTTGTGGTTCGCGGTACGTCACAGGAAATCGAAGTCGTTGCACCTGAATTAACTATGGTCGAAAGCGTTGCGCAGGTAACCGTTGATGTCGCTGGCGCTGTTACAAAACCTGGGGTGTATTCACTTCCAATTAATTCGCGAGTAATCGATGCGATAAAGGCGGCCGGCGATACCGTAAAGGGCGCTGATGTTTCAGATATAAATCTGGCGCGCATCATCAAAGATGGCGAACAGGTTTACATATATCCACCGCAGAAAGGTGGCAGCGCTGCGCGCGTATCACCACAGCGCGCCAAGGCGAAGGTAACTGGACCAATTTCGCTAAATCGCGCCAGTGCAAAAGAGCTCGAAACACTTGATGGAATCGGTCCAGTACTTGCCGCGCGCATCGTTGCCTATCGCAAAATAAATGGACCGTTCTTAACAGTTGAAGATCTCTTAAAGGTATCGGGCATAGGCACTGCAAAGTACGGACAATTTAAAGAGAAGTTACGCGTCTAATTGATTACCGCGCCTTAGCTTTAGGAGGTGCGGTTTGGGTTGGTGCACTTACCCAAAGTTGGATGGCGCCGTGGCGAATTTCCCTCGGCGCCATCTGCTTTGTTCTGTTGGCACTTTCACAGAAGAAGCGCCGAGTAATCGTTCTGGTAATTGCCCTGACCTTGGGTTCAGTTGTTATGTCGATGCGCCAGCAGAGTCTGGAATCAAGTGCGGTTGCTAATTTCTTCCAAAGCACTGTTGAAGTTAAAGCGATAGTAACTACCGATCCACAGCGAACCGCAAAGCGGGTCAGCGGACAGAACTTCTTGCCACCGAGCTATAGCTTCCTGGCTTCGCTGCGCCAGATTGATAGCGGCAGCGAAAAGTTCAATCTGCGAACTCCGGTGCGGATTATTACTTCAGATAAGAACGTGGTTGGACTGCTTCCAGGTCAGCGGATTTCCTTAAGCGCCAGCGTCTTGGAAAGTAAAGAAGCGCGCACTGGTGCTTTGTTAATTGCTCGTGGCCCAATCACTGCAACTACCGAAGCAAGTACATGGGCAAAATCGTTGGCGGCGATTCGTTTAGGACTTCGCAACGCAAGTGGTTCAGGAGATGGCGCATCTCTTATCCCCGGAATGGTGTTGGGGGATACCTCACTGCAGAGCGATCAATTCAAGAGCGATATGCGCAGATCTGGGTTAACGCATCTAGTTGCAGTAAGCGGTGCCAACTTTGCGATCGTTTCGGCCTTTGTCTTGTGGTGCATGCAATTTCTCTTTCGCAGTATGCGCTTTCGCATCATTGCCACAGCCATTGCACTTATCTGTTTCATTGCACTGGTTCGTCCATCACCATCTGTTCTACGCGCCGCCGCCATGGCTGCGGTCTTACTTATCTCTTACGGAACCAGGCGCGGTGCTGACTCACTGCCGGCGTTGGGATTTGCGATCGCACTCGTTGTAGTCGGCGATCCCTGGCAGGCGCGCGAACCAGGTTTTGCACTCTCAGTTCTAGCAACTGCCGGGTTGCTGCTCTATGCCCCGCGGGTTACCAATTTCTTCGCACGCGGTGTGCCGAAGTTATTGGCACAAGCTGCTGCGCCACCGATTGCAGCGATGGTCTTCTGCGCACCAGTAATCGTTGCTTTATCGGGCTTTCTATCTCCCGCATCGTTATTTGCAAATCTCTTTGCCGCACCTGCCGTTGCACCGATAACTATCACCGGCTTTATCGCAGCGCTGATTTCACCACTCTTTCCGCAACTTTCTACCTTGCTGATTACCTGCATTAAACCTTTAGCGATCTGGATCGCCTGGGTTGCCGATTGGGCCGCTGGTTATCGCGTTTTAACTCTGCAGAAAGGATTGATTGGCTTTCTAGTTATTACAGTTGTAATTGCGCTCTTCTTGCTAGCGCCAAAGCGGTTGGTAGTAACGGTAGTTATATTGGTCCTGAGCCTTTCTTATCTGCAACGCTTTCCAGCAGGGGATTGGCAAGTTGCTAATTGCGATATCGGACAAGGCGATGGGGCGGCAATTAACTTAGGCAACCATCGCGCAATTGTTATTGATACCGGCCCCGACCCAGAGTTGATCGATCGTTGTTTAAAGCAATTAGGTGTTCGCGAGATTCCACTTTTGATAATTACCCATGGCCATGCCGATCACATCGCGGGTTGGCCAGGTGTAACCAAGGGGCGCAAAGTTGGCCAGACTTGGTATCAAAATGTAAAGCGTGGTGCACGTTCACAATTACAAAGCACGCAAGGCCCAGTTGATATTGATGTGTTGTGGCCAGATTCAGGAAGTTACGATCCCAATAACTCAAGTATCGCGGTGCGAATTACAACTAAGGATTACACGCTCTTTGCAGGTGGCGATATGGAGCCTTTATCGCAAAGCGCGATCGCATCGACTACACGCGAAGTAGATATCTATAAAGTCTGCCATCACGGTTCGGCTTATCAAGATGAGATCTTTACCAAGGCGCTTTCGCCTCAAGTTGCGATGATTAGCGTTGGCGCGGGAAATAGTTATGGCCATCCCGCACCTGCCACCCTTGAACTATTGGCGCAGACAGGCGCTAAAGTACTGCGTACCGACAGAGATGGCGCGATCGCAATTAGCGCCCGTAACCATCGCCTTAAGGTACGAACCAGCAGATCGAAGTTAACCTTTCTCCGCTGGGAATAGTTAAAAGATAAGGAGCCGCGCGATGAACGATTTCTATCTCATCCTTGGCTCTGAAGCAGCGCTGGCCGATCGCGCGCTTACAAAAATCTCGGCGCAGCTAAAAGAGGAGAAAGCAGAAGTAACCACTATCTCTGCCGCTGATGCGATCGTCGGAGATATCTCTGACGCACTTGCCCCATCGCTATTTTCCGAACGCCGCGCGCTGATCATTAAAGATCTGCAAGATCTACCTGAAGAATCTCGCGATGAAATTACGCGCTATCTACCCGAACCTGATGCCACAACCACAGTGATCTTTATTCATAAAGGCGGCGTAAAAGGTAAGGCGCTCCTTGATGCGATTAAGAAAGTTAAGCCCGAGATAATTGCCTGCGAGCCTTTAAAGAAAGATGCCGAGAAAGAGCAATTTGTTAAAGATTTGTTTTTAGATTCTGGCCGCAAGGCATCACCTGGCGCAGTGGCAGCCCTTGTCGGCGCACTCGGCGGAGATATGCGCGAGCTACAACAAGCAGTTTCCCAGATCGCACTCGATGCACCTGCGGGCGTAATTGATGAAAAGTACATCGATGAATTCCACCAAGGCCGCGTTGAGACAACTGGTTTTGATGTTGCTGATGCAACGATCGATGGGAACTTACCTACTGCGTTAATTTCACTTCGCAGCGCAATTGAAACCGGCACAGATCCAGTGATGGTGACATCTGCAATCGCTTCCGCTCTTCGCAGCCTGGCAAAAGTTTCAGGCTCTGCCACCGGTGCTAAATCTTTCGAACTTGCCGGACAACTTGGTATGGCGCCATGGCAGATTGATAAAGCCCGTCGCCAATTACAAGGCTGGACACCGCGCGCACTTTCCAAGGCAGTTCAAGCGATCGCTCTGGCAGATGCACAAGTAAAGGGAGCAGCGACAGATCCGATCTATGCCCTCGAAAAAGCCTTGGCCACGATTACCGCTGCAAGAGCGGCTAGGTAACTCGCAGATAAGACCTGTGTCAGGCGGGGATTTCAACCCAATTTGAGCCTGCGCCCCCTGCGCTGATAACCTACGCACCTGCCTGATTACCAAAAGG
>Ga0315905_10005894_pt1 | contig 12455 bp, 9 predicted proteins | sample LakEriMetagenome_5_FD_203522 | JGI IMG/M metagenome (GOLD analysis project Ga0315905, IMG submission 203522) | Freshwater fungal communities from buoy surface, Lake Erie, Ohio, United States - Buoy 4 MA121 | ecosystem: Environmental > Aquatic > Freshwater > Lake | place: USA: Lake Erie, Ohio... | reverse complement strand
TTTGGAGATTGGTGAGTGCAAATCCATTTTGTCCAAATGTGGTATCCACAGTTCCATCGGCAAGAACCTTTGCAACCCCGTAATGCCAAGGCCCAAAAAAGTAGGTACCTGCGATTCCAGCAAGAACGATTGAATCATCCTGTAAAACTGTGCTTGCTGTGAAGTAAGCATCAGACTCAGATGCAAACGGGATAAAAACCACACCATTTCCGTTTGAAGCACCGTCATAAGTCAAATCGAGGAAGCCATATTGGTTCATTTTTGTGAGAACGATTTCTCGTACACCATTCGAGTAGGCAGAACCAATGCCAAGAAGCGAGCCATCACTAAGAAGTTGGATACTGGACAATGTTGAAATTGCACTTGCACTCCCTGAGATGGGTACTACTTCTTCTGCCCCTCCGTTGCTCCATTCGTAGTCAAGTTGACCATCTGCATTGAGGGTGATGAAGTAAAAGTTATTGTTGTTTCTCTGAGAATTGTCGATGTTGAAACCCATATGTATGCGGTTGTTGGATTGATTCACAGCAAGAGTGAGTGGGTAGTGGATGTTTTTTCCTGGGAAACTGGAAACGATGTAGGCGCCATCGACGCCAAACGTTGTGTCAATCTGACCCGTTAATGTGAGTCGATAGACCGCAATTTTTCGCTGGTCATTTGAGAATTGAAAACCGCTGATAATGATCTTCCCGTCGGCTTGGAGTGCAAAATTCGCACCGTCGAGATTTAGTTCTTGTGAACGGCCATTTGTGCCGAACGCTGAAACGGCAACTCCGTTACTGGAAAATTTTGCAACTGAGACGATGCTTGAATCAGCACCACCGGATGCACTCAGTAGGACGAAAAGATTTCCACTGGGATCACTGATGATGTCGGTTGCCACTGACTCTGAACGCTGCAATGGCAGATCAAGAATGGCTAAGCCATTCGTGCCAAACGAAGTGTCAAATGGCGATGGAACTGTGGCCTGCGCAGGGAGCGCTTGCGATAACAACACGGAGGTCGCAGTAAAGAGCAGTGCGACAAAAAAGCGGATATGCCGAGTGAACATGTGAGCCCATTTCTAGAGAACTATCTAGAAATGTATCTGAAAACTAGAGAGTTCTCTAGAACTAGGACTGGGGATTTAGTAGATACCGAAAGGTGGTCACTGTGGCTTCGTTGACTGAATCAGATAATTCAGCGTCTCCGGTGATATCCACCAAGATTCGGCCCAAGAACATGGCCTGCATGAGATACACCAAGTCGTCGAGAGGAACTCGAGGATCGATCATCCCCTTTTCCTTGGCTAACACAAATGACTCAACTAAGAAGGCTGAACCTTTCATTTGAGACTCGGCTATCAGCTTCTTGAGGGCTTCATCTTCGACTGCAGCAGCCAGGGTTCGTACACGCCGACCCCTCTGCTCACGCAGTGCCTCGGACCCGTTGATCCGCGTGAAACTAGCCAGCAGCTCGAATAACTCCTTACCGCTTTTGCCTGAATCAATGACTGTGCGAATGAACTCATTCTCAGTCTTTAGTGATGATTTCAGAAGGACAGCTTCACAATGTGAGATCAGACCGTGACGGCTTCCAAAGTGGTGATACAACGACCCGCGAGCGACGCCAGATTCACGAAGGACGTTCTCCAAGTTGAAGTCAATGGAGCCGCTTCGCTGGAGTTCCTCCACACCGAAGCGGATGAGAGTTTCCATGGTGCTGGCACCGTTGGAGTTCTTTCTCGCCTTGTTCACCTCAGACACATTTTTAGTTTGGCACATAGCCGACTTCTGAACGACAAGGGATGGAGCCCAAGATGAGAATCGAACTCACGACCTACGCATTACGAGTGCGATCGATTGGAACATGGGGGAACGCTGTGAGCCATATTTACCTTGAAACTAAATAAGTGGTCTCAAGGGACATAGTCGTGAACATCGCTGAATAGCAGGGGATGTTCAATGAATGTTCAATGCTTCCTGGGCTATCTGATGGCAAGACCGAGCAGGGAGATAATGACTGTGGCCACCATGGCCCATTTCGCTTGTCGCGTGGAGTGTTCCGTCTTTGCAAGTTGAAGCATTTCGTAAACTCTGCGCTGCTTTTCATCATTTCGGATCATCATCAGCCATGCAGCCTCATAGGGCTTGGCCATCGTCAACTGGCGTGCAATCCATTGATAGGTGTCCTCATTGGGACGTTGCTCAAATTCAGATATTCGTTCTGGTGCTATTTGATATCTATTCCCACGAGTTTTTATATACATAGTGGGATTTTGAATCAGAGGTGTGTCAACAGAATGACTTCATGTTGGCCTGTGGGCCTATCCCTGCACTTTTGTGAGGGTGAACTGAATCTTGTAGGTGTAGAAATCCACATTGTTCACCATGGAAAGGGCATGCCTAATTCGTGGGTCGTCTTCATGAGCCACGATGAGACCCTTGACGGTCTGGTTCTCTTCTTTAAGGGTGTTTACATATCCCATGTAGCGGAGAACTTGGCCAAGAACTTCATCCGTTCCCTTGCCCTTTTTGAGTTCAATTACCAGAAGTGTCTTCTTGTCCTTACTGATTGCAAGGATGTCGATTCGGTCTCGCCCAAATGCTGAGAATTGCTGACCTGTCTGGACGCCGTTCTCATCGTGGTAGATGTCGTATTCAGATGCGAACGGAGTGAGTTCCCAGTTCTTGACCATGAAGTCTTCAAGATGCTTTTCGAATACAAATTCGGAGACATTCTCAATGGTGTCTCCATCACCGGTCGCCATGACCTTTATGTCAGAGCCCGATACGAGTTGTTCAAGTTCGTCGGTATGGCCGTCGAGCATGCACGTAGTTCCGATGGAACCAACTGATCGCCTCAGTTGCTCCGACATGTCGTCTAACTGGATAACTGTGTCGCGCCATTTGACTGGCCGTTGATGAGGAAGGTTGTCACCTTTTACGAATCTATATGGGCCAGTTATGTCGCCCACATAAAACGTACGGTCACCAGTGGGCGCCAAAACAACGTCGCCAATTTGGAGACCTCTACATACTTGCCATGTCATTCCACATGCGAGACCTGCTGACACTTTCGATTTCTCAGGGAAACGGGTCAGGAACTTAGGAACAAATTCCTTGTTGAATTCACGCCAGTCCTCGTAGAGATTTTTAGTGAGGTCGTCTTCGAAGTCAAAATCAACTCCAACAAAACCCTTCTCACGACAATCGGCCGCGAATATGTGGCCTTTGCCAAGAAAGATGCGGCAATACCTGGTCATTAGTAGTTCTCCCTGATGTAGGCGTACGCACGATTGAAGAGGTCACCTTCTGGGGGTAGCCCACATTCGTGCAGCACAATTCTTAAATTGCGACGGACAGCCATGTCTCCTGGGTGGCTTGATTGCCAGCCAGTTCCGCGCACTGGCTGTACAAGGGCATCAACCTTCTCAACAACAGTTTCAATAATGACTGGGGTGCCTTCAGGCGCGAACTCGTTGAAGATTTGAGTGAGAGCACCAGTTCGAGGGTCAACAACCTTGATGTCATCAAGATGGCCTTCCTCGTCTGCCTTTTCTGCCTCGAGAAGGTCTTTGGCAAGCTGCAGCAGTTCTTTAAGGAAGTCAACTGATGCTTGTGCATCTCCAAGTTTCTTGGCGCGCAGTAATTCCAGACGTTCAGACAACGATGCCCACACTTTGTGACCTTCGCCCTCTAGGCGCAGTCTGATGCGTTCTGCGAGGCGATCCAGAACTTCTTGGGCTGTTGGTGCCGGCTTTGGCTTGTCGGGTGGTCCTGCTGTCTGCCATCCAAGTGTTTCAAGAACATGCACGAACTCTGCGTCAAGAGCGACGCTCTCTAATTGTTTGCCGTCGATAGTGACACCGTGCAGATGCTCATGAACGATGGCGATTGTCTTGGCACCCAGGCGATGCCACAAAAGCAGGTCGTGGTCCTTGCTTGGCTTGATGGAGTCATAGATACGAGCCAGGAACTTGTAGTTGTCTTCTATAGGTGTGAGGGCAGGGTCTGGCCACAAGAACTCAAATAATCCTTGGCATGTCAAGAACACTCCAGCGAAGTCATTTCGTTTGTCTTTGGTATCCAGAATCTGCTGTGCATCATGAATCTGTTCAAATGTGGTGCGTGTGCGGTCAATTGATGCGAATTGTTCAACTGCTCGGGAGACTTCATCGCGCAGAGTTGCCATCAACACTGCAATGTCCTGGTCATTCTTACCAGGACGCAGTTTTGGTTTGATGGCAACGGCCTTAGCAAGTTCTTCACCGAGACCGACATAGTCAACGATGAGACCGTGAAGTTTTTCTTGCCCTGTACGTGGGTTAGTCCATCGACGGTTTGTGCGACATACCGCTTGGAAGAGTGTGTGGGCACGTAACGGCTTGTCTAAATACATGACACCTTCGATAGGTGCGTCGAATCCTGTGAGAAGTTTGGCTGTCACGATGACAAATTTGAGTGGGTCATCAACGTCGCGGAATCGGTCCTTGATGACGGCTTCTTGGTCTCGGTCAATATCCCATTTGTCCCATGACTCTGGGTCATCTTTAGATGTGGTCATGACGATGGCGGCTTCTTCACCTGGCTGAAGAAGTTTTGTGATGGCGTCGTAATAAGCAACACATGCTTCTCGGTCAAACGCCACGACCTGTGCCTTGAGACCTAATGGTGCGACCTTGCTGCGGTAGTGAGACACGATGTCATGACAGACCGCCTTTATGCGGTCGTCATCTTTCACCACTACTGACAGGTGTGATGCTTTTGCGGCAATCTTCCCTGCTTGTTCGTCGGTGAGTGATTCTTCTTCTTTCAGTTTGTTGAAAGCGTCTTGTAGGGCTTCTTTGTCAAAGTGGAAGTTAACGAGGCGTGTCTCAATGTGGACGGGGAGTGTTGCACCGTCATAGATGGAACGTTCCACGGAGTAGTGGTTCAATGCACCGTCCGGGTCGTCGGGGTCCCCGAACATCTCCCATGTATTGCGGTCTGATGTTGAGATGGGAGTACCTGTGAGGCCGATGAACTTCGCATTGGGCAGTGCGGCTCGCATGTCAAGACCAAGGCGACCTTCTTGGGTGCGATGTGCTTCGTCGACCATGACGACGATGTTGGAACGAGTGTTGAGTTCGCCGGCCTGGGCAAAACGGAAGATCGTCGTGACAATGACGCCAGAGACGTCGCCTTGGAGCATGTTCTGTAGTGACTCTTTGGTTTCGGCGATCTGCATCCCAAACACACCTGCAGAGGTGAACTCAGCAACTGTCTGTTGAATCAAATCCAAACGGTCAAGAACAACAACAATTGCTGGTGCGTTCATGTCCATCTGCTGACGTAGTTTTGCGGCAGCAAAAGCCATCGCAAACGTTTTGCCTGAACCCTGGTGATGCCACACCAAGCCCTGGCGTTTCTTTGGGTCCTTACAGCGGGCAACGATGGCCTCTACGGCTTCCACTTGTGGATAGCGAGGAATGATTTTGATTTGCAGCGCACCAGACGAGGTTGGGCGAACTGTGTAGAGCGTGAATGTGCGCAGAATGTCCAGCACCATCTGTGGGTCAAGCAATAATTCCATTGAGCGAAGTACGGCTGGAAGACCAGGTAGCCGCATTGGGTCCGTGGTTTTGGCCCAGTTCAGCCACATCTCGGGAGGCTGTCCAATTGCTCCGTAACGGAACTCGCGACCTTCAGTAGCGAATGAAAGAATGTTAGGAACAAAGAACTGTTTCGTTTTGATCTCGTAAGCGTTATGGATATCGCTAGCACCGTTCAACCAGGAGAGGTTCGGATTCTTGGGGCTCTTCGTTTCGCCGATAACTATTGGGAGTCCGTTAATCCAGAGAACGATGTCATAGCGGCGGTTCTTGTGGTCGGCTGACCGAGAGAATGTGGCTTCGATCGTGCAACGAAGAATGTTATTTGACATGTCGTCAAAATCAATGAGACGAACTTGGGACTCTTTGGATTCACCCATGTATTTGATGGAACGAAGTCCGCGCATCCAGGCAACGAACTCTTGGTTTGTCGTGACAAGGCCGTCGTTTTCAACTGCAAGCAAGATGGCACGCAATTTTGCAAACACTTGCTCAACACGTGTCGGGTCCTCAGTTATCTCTGGGTTGAGTCGTATGAGCGCTGCTTCTACGTCTGAGAAACGCAAGACGTCATCAATTGGACGGTCAAGGTTTTCATCCCAAGTGAATTCCCAGCCCATTTCGTTGAGTCGGTTGGCGAGTCCGAGTTGAAGTTCTCGTTCGTCGATTTCGTCAGTTGTCATACTCATACGGCCTCCAGGAAGGAATCGTAGGACTCTGGTATTTCATGTTTTCCTGCCAATAAATCTGCCAATAGACCCTCTCGCAATGTCATTGTTTTCGCAATGGATTCATCAATTTTTTGAACGGCCATGTACATCGAAGAAATGATCTCTACGATTTCTTTCTGTTTTCTCAATGGCGGTAATTGCAGAGAGATTCCCTGAATTGATTTTGGACTGACATTCAGTTGAGCATTTCCCTTACTTAGAGTCCACATCTCTTTGCGAACAGGGTGGTGATTCAAGAAGACTTCAATGTAAGTAAGCAAGGCTTTTGACTTGTCAAGAATGTTGATCTTCCCCACTCGTTGGTTTAAGTACATTGGAATGTCTTGCGAAACTGTGCCTGTTGCACCAATTTCGCCTGTGAGGGTTATCAGTAAGTCGCCATTGGTCAAGAGGAACTTTTCAGCACCCTTTGGAATCGGGTCTGCAATGTAAGAGCAGGCTTCAAGTGAGACTTTTCCATTTCTTACGTTGTTGATTTTTATGACTGGATAACCGTGATCGGTCCAGTCCTTAGCCGAGAATGCGAAACCTGACTGGATTGTTATGACTTCACCAAGGATTGTTTCGGTCCAGTCATCTCCGACAGCAGTTAACTGATCATGTAACACCGCATTTTGTGCAGCACGTGCTGCCATGGACTGTTGTTTGAGAGACTCTATGTAGTTGTCGACGGATGAGATGAGATTAACTATTCTTCTCTGTTCTTGTATCGGAGGCAGTAAAAGCGGGATTGCTGCAAGTGACTTAGAGTTAAGCGTTGCGCCCTTGATGGCACGTACAGAATCATGAGTCAGGTCCTGTGAGCCCAACAAGAAATACAAATATTCCTTCAGTGCCTTATCCTGCGCAACGTCAATAGCAACTATTGCCTCATTGGGAAAAAGGTCAACCTCAGAAAATCCGACTCGACCTAACGTGAGTTTGAACGACATCATGAGCGTTCCTGCAGGAACAAGACGTGCCTTGCCCTCGGTAATGGCTCTTTGTGTAACACCTTCTCGAGAAGGTGATATCCATTTGCCATCCATGTCAGCGATGGAGCAGAAGGGGTTAGTGAGATCGCTGGTCCAATATTCCTTTTCACTTCGCGACGGAGTACGTCCGATAACTAAATCGGCCACGTCACCAAGATTGGTTTCACACCATCCTTCACGCATATCCAGCGGCCTTCAGTCGTTCGAACATGGCTTTCTGGGCTGTGGTCAATTCGTCCAGAGCCCGATTCAGGTCTTCAATTGCTGAAGTCACGTCGATGATGTCAGCGTCCTCAGTCTTTAGGTAGCGACCGATGTTGAGGTCCCAGTTGTTCTCTTCAATTTCTTTATGAGTGACGAGACGTGAAGTGATGTTGTCGTGCTCTTCGTCACCATCTGCGAGATACATGGAGTGGATGTCTGCAACGTCTTGGTTTTGCAGAATGTTCTTATTGGATGCTTTAGTGAATCGTTTTGAAGCGTCAATGAACAGCACGTGCTTCTTGTTCTGTGGGAATTTATCTGCACGGAAAATAAGTAATGACGCAGGAATTGATGTGCCATAGAACAAGTTTGGCGCTAACCCAATGACTGTTTCGAGCAGATCAGATTCGATGAGGTACTGGCGGATCTTTGCTTCTTGTCCTCCCCGGAACAAAACACCATGAGGCATCACCACACCAACACGACCGGTGCCTGGCTTCATCGAGGCAATCATGTGCTGCACCCATGCAAAGTCGCCGTTACCTCGTGGTGGAACACCACCAATTGCTCGCTTGTGAGGATCAGAGGCCCAGTTGTCCGCACCCCAATCTTTCAAACTGAACGGCGGGTTCGCTAAGACAACATCGAATTGGTCGAGTTTTCCTCGGCTATCAACAAACATCGGCTTGTTCAGTGTGTCTTCACGAAGAATCTTTGCATCTTCCACCTGGTGAATGAACAAGTTCATTCGTCCGATAGCGGTAGATGTTTGGTTGACCTCTTGACCATAGAAACGCATCTGCGCAACCGAGCCGCCGTGTTCTTTCACGGTGTTCGCTGCGTAAATCAACATGCCTGCAGAACCACACGTTGGGTCATACACAGTCTCTTTAGGTTGCGGATCAAGAATCAATGTCAACAGACGAACGACTGAGCGTGGCGTGTAGAACTGACCTGCTGATGTTCCTGACTCATCAGAGAACCGCTTCAACAAGTATTCGTATCCGCCACCCATCAAGTCGTCGGACATTTTTGAAGGTCGAAGATCATGTCGACCGAAATGGTCAATCAAACGAATGAGACGTTCCTCTGGGATCTTGTCTCTGTCAGCCCAAGATGTGTTGCCAAAGATTTGAGCAAGACGAGTTGGGTTCGCGGCCTCAACCTTTTGCAGAAGGTTTTGTAATTCAAGACCAACGTTTTCACCGCGAGCGTTTACCTTGCGCAGATCAGCCCAGTGGCATCCCTTAGGTATCTGAAACGTATGGAAGTCTGCAGCAACTGCCTCTGACACATCTTTTCCGAATTGTGACTCTGCAGATGCCTGCTCCTCATCCCATGTGTCACTGATTCGTTTGAGAAACAGAAGAGGGAAAACATAGTCGCGCATGTTTGCTGGCTCAACAGGGCCACGGAGAATGTTGGCTGCTTCCCAGAGCCAGGCCTCAAATTCTTCTGGTGTCATTGGCTCGTCCTCTATTTGGATAATGCGAAAAGTGCTCTTGTTTACTTTACAACTGCTCTATTCAGGCTAACAGTGAGACACGGTGAGGTTGTCAACGACTGTCTTAAGACAGCGCTATCGCCGGCCTGACTCTTTGATGAAGTCCTGATGTGTTCACGAACTGGGAACTGAGTCGAGTTGCGTGACGCTTCGATGATTCGTGAAGCAACCAGTCGGTGTGAGCGACGAAGAAAATAAACCTTAGGAATCACCCCCCCCATGGTTAAACGATTCAATCAACAAGTGATGTAGGCAGGGTTGATTTTGCGATGAACATCTACGCCTTAGATAGCCCTATTTTCGTTGTTGTTTTTATTTAACTTTTCAGATTTACAAACGTTGTTTTATTACTAACAAAATGCAGCGAGGGTCATTGACACGGCTCGCACGTGTGGTGTGTAGTTAGCACTCCAAGAAATTACCGAGAGGAAAAGTTAATGACAGAAAACTACGAATCACCACTCTTCACAATTGACGAAGCAGCTAAGTATTTACGCATCGGTCGCACATCGTTGTATCGACTGATTAACAGTGGCCGTATCGCAACAGTGAAGATGTTGTCGCGCAAGCAACTGATCGAACAGAAAGTTCTTGAACAGTTTGTAGCGAACCCTTCCGGAAAGATTGAGGGACGGAACAACGATGTCAAGTGACACGTACAACTTCGAAGAAGTATCTGAACAGGTTCATGAATCGTCAAAGAGTGCCGCTTCACAGAAAAGCGCAACAGCTGACTTTTTCAAGATCCCCAACAATGGTGAATCATTCTGGGACTCACCTAAGACTTGGCACCAGGACATTCCTACTCTGCTGGATGACACAGATTTAAACGCTCTCGTCGAATACTTTGCTGGTGTTGGAGAAATCTCTGGGTCGAGTATTCGATATCGCTGCCCACACCCAGACCACCTTGATGAACGACCATCTTTCACTGTTGTCATGTCACCAGATGGACGTCAACGTGCCAGGTGCTGGTCGCAATGTGATTGGCATGGAGATGCCCTCAACTTCGTTGAATGGCATTTAGGGATTGATACGCGCGATGCGATCGCTTGGCTGACGGATTGGAACGAAACTGCAGTAGCCACTGTTCCTCTTGAGACAACCAAAGAGACTTACCTCACAGCACAACTGTTACCAGTGGATAATTCTTTGACAGTCAGTGGAGTGGTCGCGAATCAAGCGATGGTGGACTATTTGAACATGCGTGATTGGCCTTCGACTGTTGAAGATGAATTCTCACTTTCGGTGGTTCAAGAACCCAATGGGGACCTTCGAATCCGCCACCCATTTTTCACACCCGACTCAGAAGGAATTTGGACTGCGTCGTATTGGCAAGATCGCAGTATCGGGAGTTCCGACATCAAATGGAAAAGCCCCAAGAACGGAACATCAACTCTGTTCAACCTTCCTTCACTTGAGAATGAACAGATCCACACCGTCATCATCTGTGAAGGACCCGCTGACACAATCACCGCATCGGTAGCACTGCGCAACATCGACGGCATTGCAGTCATCGGTGTACCGGGGGCACAGGCCTGGCGACCTGAATACGCACAACTCGTGCAAGACCTGAAGATTGTCGTGGCGGCTGATAATGACGCAGCAGGACAACTTCTTGAAACAGCAATCTGTAGCAGTGTCCACCAAACAGTTTTGATTGCACGCCCACAAGATGGCGACATTACAGAGACGGCGAACATCCGTGGAATGTCAGCTGTGCGGGAATTTCTGGCGGTCGCAATTAATCAAGATGTTCAAATTCGTCAACAAGTTTTCAACTACTGATATTCAAAGGAATTAGAAATGAAAACAAATCACTCTGTCAACCCAGGGAACCGTAAGAAGCCAAGTCAGTTGCCGCCTCTGGCGCTAGTGACAAGTACCAACGCTGGAGAAATCCTCATTCAACAACAGGCACCGACCGTGCTTGACTCTTGGGAGACTCACATTTTTCGTGGGAAACGGCTCCTGGAGATTCCGAACCGCAAGTGGACAATCAAAGGTTGGCTGCCTCAAGATTCGATCGTTGGGGTTTATGCACCGCCGGGGGTGGGGAAGTCCTTCTATGCATTAACCCTGGCACTGGAAATGGCCAATGGCGGTGAATGGATCGGAAAGTCACTTTCTCCAGTGAACGTCCTTTATGTGGCTGCTGAACGCGGAACGGAACTTCGTGACCGTGCAGAAGCATGGTCCATCTTCCATGACCAACTACTGCCAGATTCTTTCTTTCTGATTGACGTTCCACATTCGCCACAACTCACAGATCTCAAACAAGTAGAGGCTCTATGCGAACTCATTGAACGTGAATCAATCAAATTCGTTGTTCTGGATACCTACGCAAAGATGACAGAAGGAATCGATGAGAACTCTGCAAAAGACACAGGAATCATCATTCGGGCGATTGATCAATTACGGCTCGCAACCAACGGAGGCTCGGTTCTGGTAGTGCATCACACTGGCAAGAGTTCCTCTTCAGGGCTTCGAGGATCGAGTGCACTTCTCGGAGCTATGGACCTGACTATCGAAATCACCGGCAGCGGACCAAACCTCGAAACCAATGTTCGTAAAAGCAACTCAGGACCAATTCCGTTTGCAGAGTTCTTCAAAATCACGTCGGTTGAACTCCCGACTCTGGATGGTGAATGGGAACCACGCTCGGTAGGTGTACTTGAGTACACAGGAGCACCAGCAAAAAGCCCAGAACACGAAGCAATGGTTCTTGAGATCTTGGATGAGTTTGGGTCCCTTGGGGCAACCAAAAAAGAGATTATTGAAGCAATGGCGGCAAAAGGTGCTGACGTGAAGGAGTCATATGTTTACCGAACAATTTTGTCGCCGCTGCGGAAACGTGGAATCTTGCAGACCTCTGGAAGCACAAACAAATTGAAGTGGGTACGCGTGTAACGCGACCATAACTTGAACTCTCACCACCCCTAAGGGTGGTGGATGATCTGAGTTAAGTTAAGAAATGGCAATCTTTAAAAAGTCCATTGAAACTTAAGTTGAATTGAGTTCAAGGTCTAGGAGTTGGTGGAATTGAAACACCATTGGTCATGTCCGTGCTCTTGGGTGGCATCAAACCCGGGGAGATAGTAATTATCGGCTTCAGAAGTTCCGTGAATTCCTGCATATTTCTCCGGATGTCTCGTTGCTGTTTGTCATAGCCCTAATTGGTACAACGGCGAACATGTTGAAACGTGAAGACACAAGCGGCACTTAGTCACCGTCAAAATCCTTGAGGTAATAATTACTATCGCGTTTCAAAATTGACATCACAAAATGTGGCACGAGAGAAAAAGTTATTACTACGTAGTCTCCAAAAATGCAGTTCCGCGAACACGATAATTACTATCGGCTTTTGACACCGCCTATTCTCACTTAACTCATTTCGAAATCGAATTGTGCTTTGGATGTTTGTCTTTCCAGTAGAGAATTGTGCCGCGGACAAAAAGTGTTTCCAGCCA
>Ga0315905_10005893_pt1 | contig 12457 bp, 7 predicted proteins | sample LakEriMetagenome_5_FD_203522 | JGI IMG/M metagenome (GOLD analysis project Ga0315905, IMG submission 203522) | Freshwater fungal communities from buoy surface, Lake Erie, Ohio, United States - Buoy 4 MA121 | ecosystem: Environmental > Aquatic > Freshwater > Lake | place: USA: Lake Erie, Ohio... | reverse complement strand
GTTTGGGCGATCGCATCAGATAATCTTTTCTCTCTAGCTTCTAATAAATCTAATTCCCCTTTTTTCTCTTTGGATACGAACCCTGCACGACGTAAATCATTCTCACTCCGCAACACGGGACTATCTAGTATATTCTGGCGTTCTGATTGAGCACGTGTCACCGCCTGTCTAGCGGGTACTAAATCAATTAAAATACTTTGCTCAACCTGTGCCAAATTAGGTAGGGTGGGTGTCTGTTGGAACTGCTGACTAGCTTCGGATTGAATAGGGCTAGTAGCCAAGTCTTGAGCTAAAGCAGATAAGGAACGGGTTATCTTCCCTTGGTCTAATGACTGTTTACCCGCACCTAAATCAGCATAGCTTTGAGCTACCCCTAGGAATATATCTAACCCTTTAAGTCCTAGTAATTGTTTATCTAGGTCTTTAAGTTCCTCGTTGAATCTGGCTAACTTAGTCTGTGCACCTTCACTGGTCAAATCTAGTTGGGCGATTTCATCTATTAAGCTTTGTCTCTGAATAGAAAAATCTTTTTGCTTAGTTGCCACGTCGTCGATAATTTGAGGTAATAAGCTAACTAGATTGCCTTCATCTAGTCGTTGCACATTGATTCGGTCATCCTGGACAGTTGAGAAAACATCTAACTGTTGAATAACAATCTCTCTGATAGCCGTGTCATCTTGAGTGAAAGCATTGTTAAACACCCCTGGCATCTTCGCGAATATATCCAAGGCTCTTAAGTCTTGATTGATTCGCTTTAGCTCATCTCTCCCAGGGGCAGCTTGTACAGCTTGTTTTTGTGCTTCAATCCCTACTACTTCTTTTTGTAGAGTAGTAATTTCTCGTTGATTTTGTTCTTGACCTGTTCGCCCTACATTATTACTAGGGTTTTGGAGTCGATTAATTAAATCTTTACGTTGTTTAATTTCTCTGTCTAGTTGCTCTGTTGAGACATTAAACGCTTTATCTAGTAACGCTAATGTATCGGTTAAAGATTGTTGTTGTCGCTGTAATGAGTCAACTTCTGTTAATCTTTCAAAATCCTGAGCAGCTTCTACCCCCCCAGTTAAACTGATTTCCCCGGGTTGTCTAGTCTCTAACAAAGATGGTAGAGCAATAGGAGAGAGTCCCTGTTTTTGTTGAGCTAACTCTAACTCATCGTTAACCTGAGCTAAGCTTTCTCTTAATTGACTAGCGTATGATTCTAACGAGTTTTCCTCAATTATTAATGTGCCCCCAGGCGCTAAATCGGCTTGACGCTCATACGCAGCTATCTGTGCTTCTAATACTTTTTTCTGCTGATTAAGCAATATTTCCTGTTCAGTTAGGTCAATTTTTTCCGCACCTAATAGTGCATTAGTTACTACTACTGGAGCTTGTCCAGACATACCACTACCAGCCAATGGAGATACGATGGCGCGCATTATTTTGACTAAATCAATAGCGGGAGTCTTGCTTTTCTGCAAGTCAAATGGATTAAAATTAGCAGGGGAATCTAGATTAGCTTGCTTAACATCAATTTCCCCTAATGAACTATCGACTTTACCTAACTCAATTTGCAACCTGTTGAGTTCGTCATAGATATTAGTACTGTCTAACTTTAGACGCATTGTTAGGTCTTCTTCTATCCCTGCACGTTCTTTGATGAGCTTTTGTCTAAACTCTACTAATTCAGTAAAACTTTCAGGGGGGTTAACTCTGCCAGTGAAGCTAGATAGATTATTCCCTAGGCTTTGGATGTTGTCAGCATCGACCATTGAGCCTTGGTTTTCATTAAAGTTCTCAGGTAATAACGGTAAATCACGGCGATAAGCATTATCATCAATTCGTTTCTGAATTCTTCTAATGATGTCATCTGTTGTAATTTGTTCTTGTTCTCTAGCTCTCCAGAAACTCAAGGTTAACCCTTTGTCTTGGAATGGAGTCTCTCTTAATCCTTCGTCATCTAGTTGAGTAATCCTTGTAGTAATGTTAATCTTTCTATTAGTCAAAGTATCAAGATTAGCATTTAATGTCTCAAGGTCTTTGACACTATTACTTAGTTCTGACAAGAATGTATTAACACTATCAGATTTAAAGACCATTAAAGCTAACAAAGTAACTAGCCCTGCTAAAACCAGATTAAACCCAGTAAACCCTAAAGTAAGCATACTCAGGATAGATTTACCCGTTTTCAAGCTCATTAAAGCTTTAGCAAATTCTGCACCAAATACTTTAAAAGCACCTCCCATTTTAAGGACTTGTTCCCCCATGATTCTGAGTAAAACCATGGTTTGAATCATGATTACAAATAATCCAAAGAACTCTAAACTAGCTCGGGCGATCGCCTTCCCGTTAAATGCACTGGTCAAATCCCCAAGCATTCCTCCTCGTTGTTGTTCAGGGGCTTTAACTCCGTCTGCGCTTTCTACTTGAGGTGCATATATTCGACCTATGGTGCTGTCTGCAATCTTGTTAATTAGTTTTTCTGCTTGAGCTAACTTGGTGATAAAAAATCCCATAGTTTCCGTAGCTAAACCAAACTGTTCCCGAATACTAGCAGCTAAGTTTACAAATGCTGTACTGGCAGTTACGACACCTATGCCTACTGACCTAGCGAGATTAACTAACCCCTCAAATATTTGCTTAGGGTCTTTGCCTATATCAATTACTGTTTGAATGACACGCCCGACTACTTGCTTGAAAAAGCCTGAAATCATCTCAACCGCGCCAGCGATCTCAATGCCAAAAACTTTAGCCAAGACTGTGCCGATAATCTCTTGGAATAAACCAAAAACAAACGGGAATAAGACTAAATACATTTTGCCGTAGCCACCACTAAGAGCTTTAGCTAGTGCTAGTGGAATATCAAGCTTACTAAAGATAAATGCTGTCCCTGCAATGATTTGAGCTTGAATCCCCAGGATTGCATTAAACATCAACCCGCTCTTAAGTAGAACGTTATCTATAAATTTGATAATCAAATCTAATGCTGTTGCCGCGACACGTGCAATACCTGCAACAATCCCGCCAAATTCATTGGCAAATAACCTGCGAAAATTAAACAAAGAGTTTTCTATCTTATTTAAAGTCCCCAAGAAACTCTTGCTAGCAGCCTCCGCACCTGCACCATATTCTTCTTGTAAAGCTTCTGCAAACTTCGGTAATAAAATATTCGCGTTGATTTGCCCTAAGTCTAATTGTTTCCCGAAGTCAACAACACTCATCCCCATTGATTTTGCTGCTAATTGAATCGCTCCGGGTAATCTTTCCCCGATTTGTCCTCTTAATTCTTCAGCAGCGACCTTACCCTTAGATATTACTTGTTGGAATGCCAAGAATATTAAGGAAGCGTCTTGAGCATTTAAGCCTAAAGCAGCCATAGCCTGAGATACCCCAATGAATAACTCCTCAGTATCCTTGCCTTCTAATTTACTGCCTTTAGACGCTGCTGTTAATCGAGAAAAACCCTCGATACTGGCTAGTAATGGAGTGTTTAAGTCTTGTGCTATTGTCTCGGCAAAAGTTAATAATTCCTCTCCTTTTTCTGGTGAACCTCCAATAGTCTCAAACCTAGTCTGAATAGGGTTCATGGTGCGCATTGTATCCGCTAACATTTGACCTAATGGCGCTAACTGATTAACCGCAGCAGCAATGGGAATACCTAGAGCAGACAATGACGCAACTACGGGAGCTAACGCTACACCAATCGCTCCGGCTGGGAAGAATGCAGACAAATTAGCGAATAAGTAGCCGCCTGCTTGGTCTGTCAAGCCTCTAATATCATCTTCATTCATGCCAGCATCTTGCATTTTCTTGTTCAATCGCCCTTGAACATTTTCTATCCCTGCAACTAATTTATTGCCAATACTTTCCCCAATCTTGACGGCTTTAGTTTTTGTTACCTCGTCTTCTTCTTGCTTCTCTTTTCTGTCAGATTTTTGATTAGGGACTCCACGGAATAAAGCGTCAACACTTTGAACATTATCATCAGCGATAGCATTAGCTTCCAGAGTAGAGCCTACATTAACTGCAATCTGCTCTAGTAATGGAATTATTCTCTCAATCCCTGCCTTAATTACCATTAAGAAATTCTGAAGTTTAACTAATACCCCTGACTCTTCCCCATTGATTGACTCTGACTGCAATGGGTCAACGTCAATATTTATCTCAGGGTCTATTGTAGGTAGATTTACATCAGGTACAGCTACGTTACTAAATTCAGCGATCGCATTATTTTCTAGAACACTAGGCTTTTGAATAACTAACTCAATGTTTTCGGTCTGAGTTGATTGTTTATTGACGACTTGCTTGCTATCTCTACCTACCGGATTTTGTCTAGATTTTTTGAGAAACTCTATCAAGAATTTTTCTAGAGATTCTACTGACTCTGTCCCTGCATCGATTGAACTAGTTAGCCCATCATTGCCAGGAATATTAGCATTATTTGCTCTGGGTAATTCCTTAGTTAATTTTGATTCAATTCCATAGAAAATATCAGCTAAGTTTTGAGCAAATACTTCAGCATCTAACTCTAGAGCCTTAATCCCCTCTGTTAAATTGCCAGTATTGACCATGTTTAAACTAGAATCAACCTGGTCTAGGACTTGAGGTACTTTAGATTGGTCTAGTAGTGAAGATTCCTTCTTGAGGTCTATAGTTGAACCTCTACCAACAGGTAACGGCTCGCCTGTCATTGCGCTCTTAGCTGCTGTAGGAATATCTTTTTTCCCAAAAGCTAATTGCATTGCATGACGCAACTCATGAGCTATTACTACGAAATCTTCTCTACTGACACCATCCGATGAAGTTAAACCTTGAGCCACTTGAGAACTAAGGTTTATTCTGTTTTCATTAGGACTATAGGAGCTAGACCCTTTTAATTTATTCTCAGTGTCTATCACAGGAGTTGGCACTAAGTTAGCCATCGCTACTTTTTCTGGATTTAATCCTGATACGGCAAAAACTTCGGCAGCAATTTTATTAAAGTTAGCTGTTAAAGCCTCCATGTCAATTGCATCTTTATTGCCGGACTGAGCTAATATTTGGTCAAACTTAACACCGTCTTTATCGGTACTATAATCCTTAGTTAATTTCTCTTCTAAAGCGTCTCTTTCTTTTTTAGGTAGCCCTGATTTGTTGGCAACTTCTTTGGCTAATTTAGCTGCACTCTCAACTTCCATTATTGATGGTGCTTCACTGCCGTCAAAATTACCTAAATCAGGAGGATTGATTAACTGGTTTACTGGTGAAGGTTCAACTTCTTTATTTAGCCCAGCTAATAGCTTAGGAATAAATTGAGCTAATAAACCCCCGATAATTAGTGCAGCCAACACTACTGGTAACTTAGAAAATAGTGACTCAAATAATCCTGTGGCAATAACATCGGTACTAGATTCATTTCTACCTTTGCCTCTACTACCAAAGGGTTCACGTCCTAATGATTTATTGCCTTGACCAATAATACTAGTATTAAGAACACTATTAAATATCTTCCTAATTAAGCTATCATCTTTGGTTATGTTTAATGGTGATTTATCGAGTTGATTATCAATAGATTTACCTCTTGCTGAGAAATTCCCTACTAATAATCCAGCTAATCCTTTAAAAGTTTTTTCTACTAATGAATCTTGACGAGGCTCTCCTTTAATAGCTGATTTAAGTATTGTCCCTGCTAGATTTTTGGCTAATACTGCACCTACTGCTAAAGCAATTAATTTAGGTAAGTCAGATTGCTTATCATCTAGCCTTTCTGCATTAACCCCTCCGACACCTCTAAATAATTCATTAATAGGGGATAATCTCTCTAGGTCTGGGAATACTGGGGTCTCTAAAACAGGATTAGTAGTAACTGGTGTCTCGGGCTTTTGGGTAAAAATAGATTTAAATCTATCTGACATTCCCACGCTCTTGTCAGGATTAAATACCCCGCTTAATTTAGGTAATAGTTTTTGTCCTAACGCAACAGTAACAGCCCCAATTAACGCTTTGGTTAGTACCGATTGTAAGTCATTAACTTTTATTTCTCTCTCAATGTTTTTCTTGCCTGGTAATACGTTATTTATTAATGACGTTCCCAGTTTAGCTGCAACTAATCCTGCGATCGCTACAGGTAATGCTTTTTGTAAGAAAGTTGCCAGGTCAAACTTAGGAGGGGTAGCATCAGCATCTTTTCTTTCTGCTAATTTACCATCTTTTCTCTCTTGTACTTCTGGAGGTAATAGCTCGCTAATTGGTCTGATTGCTGATTCCCATGGATCGGGAATATCTGATTTAGTTGCACTTTTTGAATTAGGTAACATGATGTCTCCATCTGTCCCTAAAGGATAATCAGGCGATCCTGGCTGCACATTCCAGATATCTGCTGGTTGAGAGTCTGACCTAAATAAAGAATCTACCCCTAATTTTTCTGATGCTGATTTTAGTTCTTGTTCTACTCCACTGAAAAAAGTTTCAGCAGCAGGTATAGTCTCACTATTGGCTACAGACGATTTTAAAGCTACGACCAATTGACCAATGCCAGCTAATAAAGAACTCCCTAGAGTGTTTAGCCTTTGGGAAAACCCTTCTAAAAAGGATAATAACCGAGGGTCTATAACATCTCCGGCTATATCTCTCAATTGTCCGGCCTTGTCTTTCGCCGAGTTAAGGGCATTTCCTCCTATCTCTTTAGCTTTTTCTACGTTAGGTGCTAAGAAGTCTAATACTCTAGCCTTCAATTCTTGCACAGCGAGCGCTGCATCCCCAACTAATGCTCCAAATTCTTCTGATTCAGTAGCTTGAACTATTTTGTCTGTAGCAGAATTAGCTAAACCTTTCCCTTTTGCAGCAATAGCTGCAGTACCACCTACTAGTAAATCAGCACCATCCTTGGTGATAGACTGAATTAATGTTTTAAATGAACTACTCAAGGATGGGTTGACCACTTCTAGAATCTTTCCAAAACCTTGTAGATTAGCCCCAATGACATTTAACTTATCAACCCATCTAGTATTAGGTGCTCCTGCATTAACTGAAATTGTTTTTAACAGAGAACTTAAATTCCCACCAAAAATATCTACTACTTGCTTAAATTTCCCTGATATCTTATCAAAGTTAGTGCCTCCTTGATTATCCCCAAGTTGATTAATAGAATCATCAATTAAACTATCGCCAGATAATCTATCTATATTGGATCGCCCACCTTGAATCGATTCTCGACTTAACACAGTTAAATCATTAACGTCGGTTACAATTTCTTGTATCAATGGAACAATGTCCGTAAAATCTTCAGCATCATCAGCCCTAAACAATTCTTGAATAGGTGGAATCCCTGGACCATCTACAGGAGGTGCATATAATCTATCGGCTAAATTCTGAGAGAATACTTCTGCATCTATATTCAATGCACTCATCCCCTTGCTTAATTGGGGAATGTTAGACAAATTTCTCTCGCTAGCTCTACCTTTGACATCAGCTAATTTAGTTCTGTCCTCTAAGTCTTTTTGCTTAAAGATAGGTAATTTATTTCTTCCTGTCCCTAAATCCGCGCCCCTATCTGCTTTTCTAGCTGCATCTTTTATTGGGGTTGACCCGAATGATGTCTGCAATGCTGCCCTTAATTCTCTAGCTATTACTAGGAAAGCATCTTTAGTCAATCCACCAGAATCCCCTAATGCTTTTGCAGTATCCTCTCCTACCGTTATTTTATTGCTCTGTCTATCGTAGTTACTTCTACCACCATATTTATTCTCTGTGTCAACGTCTAATGATGGTAATTTCCCGGCGTCCAACACTTTGGCTAATGAAACCTTGACAGAGTTAAACACATCTTTCGCCGCTTGCCCAAAGTTTTTAGCTACTTGCTCTAAATCTATATCAGGGGAAACATCCCTAATTTGAGGATTGATTAGCTTAGCAATTTCGGCAAAATTAATCTCAGCACCAGAACTTTCTTGTATAAGAGGACTTGCCTCTTCTAACAACAGAGGACTAGTAGGTACTTCAAACCCGATAGTTTCTACTTCCCCTTGAATAGTTGCCAATATTTTATTAGAAGAATCTATTGCACCGGCAATATCTTCTAATACTGCTGTCATCCTTACTGTTTCTGTTTGGTCGTCAACACTATCTACTAATTCAGGAGTTAATGTACCTTGACGAGAATTTTCTATTGATGCTTGCAGTTTCTTTAATTCATTACCGAATAGAGTGGGGTCAGCAGCCGCAAAACCCTCGCCGAATAATCTCGTAGCTTCTGTTGCTGGGTCTGCTGAGTCAAAAGCATTGCCACCTTCTCCTGCTGTTTTACCTCTGAATAAGTTCCCAGTAATGACACCTTCGGTTAATTTCGCAACACCCCCGGCAGGTTGAGCAATAATAGACGAGCCTATTTTTTCTACTGCACCACCAATTAGAGACTTGAAGAAATCAAACTCTAATTGTTTTATTATATCTGGCAATAATTGCCCTGCTATTTGCCCCAATAAATCAAAGACTGAATCCTGAAGTCTCGAGACTACCCCGATAATTGACGATGCTGCTGAGGATACCGCCCCCGAAATATTGCTGGCTAAATCAGATTCATCATCCTTAGTTTGACCCTGCTGTCCTTTTCCTTTTAAGTTATCTAAAATCTTGCTGATAACCTCTTGTAAGGCACTATCTAAAATCTTTAATACTTCTCCCTGGATATTCTCTAATGAATCTCCCAGTAGGTCTGTGACTATCTTTACTACATTTTCCCCGAGGTCTGTTAATACTCCTACAGTTTCGTCTATTAATTGTTCTGCTGCGTCTGTAGCGATACCTACTATTTCTTGAATAGCTTGACCAGGATTACCGAATGATTCAACTAATTGGTTAAAGCCTGCGATCGCTTCTTGAATAGCAGGATTCTGTTTATCATCAGTAGATTGTTTTTTTACATCATCTGCTGATTGATTTGACTTGCTCTCTTGAGTCTTTTTCTCTCCTTCAGTACCGGGGAGGTCATTAGCTACTGGTTTTTTCTCATTCTCTAGGGTTTTAGCTATGCCAGCCACTAAGTCTGACAAGCCTATTAACTGGTCTAATAGTTTGTCCCCAATATTTGTTAATTTATCAATCCCGTCAGATGTTGTAGATGGTGTACTGCCTTCTTGTTTGTCTGCTTTGGATTCTCTAGGAAAAATGCCTTTTAAGGTACTGTTAATATCCTTGACTTCATCAAAAATATTGTTTAAATCTTCGTTGACAATCCCAAACCCATCAGTTACCTGATTGAACTTATCGTTAGCTAAATCTGATAACGAGCCAAAGTCTATGCCTTCCTCGGCGCTACTCTCAAACGATGTTCCCTGCTTTGGTTTTTGTGAGTCTTCTTGCTCGGATTCCCCTTCTACCGGTTCTGTGGTTATGCCAATTTTAAGCTTGTATTGCTCAAGCTCTTTTTGCATCTCCTGTATTTGTTGACCTAATTCCGACTTGTCTAACTCAATACCTAGTTTAATCTTGACAGAACTTTCGGGCATAGCAGATAACCAATAGCAGTACTGCTATTATTCTAAAACAGTTTGTAAGATTGTATTTTTCGTTAAAATCAAAATAATTACTATTTAGTGTTAAAAAGATGCGTACATCGCCCAAAAATATCCTTTTAGGTTTTTTATTAATATCTCTAACTGGGTGTTTCCCTAACGATTCTAATCAACCAGCTACCTTTGACGGTGCGTCAGTAGTTCCAGTGCAAGATGAAATTCTTTTAAGTGAGGCGATCGCTCGACAACTAGAAACCGAAAATCAAGATCATGCGGATTATTGGAGGCTGTATTGGTCAGAAGAAATGGGAGGTAAATCTTGGGGAGAGGATAATCTCGAAAATGCTGCCAGATTAGCTTGTAATGAGCCTGGACCGACTATAGAATTCTTGCCTAAGCTTCATACTATATTCATCCCCTTATACTTTGGAATGGCTAATTTTAACATCGAAAATTCAATGAGGACAGCCAAGACAGGAGTTGTGAATATTTCAAAGTTAGTCAATGACGAGGAGATTTACCGCACTGCAATAGAAACATCTCTAAAAGTAAGATGCCCCGACAAAACTATGGTTAACTGGAGGACGATGGATGATTATTAGATAGAGTCAATAATATTTATTATATAAAAACGCTTGACAAATTCTGGAAAGTATCTTAAACTTAAGAGATACAAAAAGAAAAAGTCAAGCTAATGAACAACTCATTAATCTCAACCAAAAGAATTATCACACCATCTCATCAAGTAGGTCCATCTTGGGCAAAAGAGTTAGCAGATTTAATGGAATTAACAGAGGGGAACGCTACCCCCCTCTACGTCAAAAACGTAGGGACTATCATAAATGCTCAATATGAGTTAATTCAACCACATAACTTAAAGCAAGTAGGCATTTTAGCTGCAGCTAGAGTTCTTAGGGATCGCAACCTTCAAAAATGGGAGAAAGTATCAGTAATTATCACCAACCCAACTAATAATGAAGGGGAAATAATTGATATGACCGACGCAATATTAGCTCAATTATAGGTTATCAAATAGCATATAATAATCAAGTTCACTTTTATATGTTATTTACCTTTCCAAGTCCAAAGATTAATTTCTCTGGACTTTTTGCTATACTATTATTAAGTTAATTGAATGTTGATAGTCAAAACCCTAGAGCTAACCACCATCTGCTCTAGGGTTTTTTAGTAATCAACAAGTAAACTATTCAGATATTGCTTCTAGGTTAGCTCTAACCTCAAGTTGAAATAAAGCTTGTCCAACGAGATCCCAGTCAATGGACAAGTATAGATATGAACACATCTTATTGTTCCGACAAGGTCTTATCTTGCTAGTATATTTATACTTGTCTCTCCACTTCTCTACAACCAATTTGTTTAAGTCCCTAATATTTACTTCGTCTAAATTAACATCATACAATTGCTCAGCTATTTCTTTTGGCGATAGTAATAATCCCGAGCTAGCCCCGCGCTGAATTAGATCCATGGTGTTAAAACTACTGATTGGTTCTGTCAATGTGTTTTGAACTAGTGAGCGATCACACTTAACATCGTGGGGAACTCCAACTACTTCTTTGTAAGCATCAACGATACTAGTAGCTAACATTGCCTTATCTTTGTCGGGAAACCCTTCTAATTTTTCTCCATGAAGTAGCTTTAATCCATCAAGGGTTCTTATTGCTAAATCTATTTTTTGTTCCGGTGTCATGATTTTTCTTCCCTGCCTACTATTACTTTCATTCGTCTATGAGCATCGAGGATGTTTGCGGCTAATAAGCCGTTATGGTCGTTAGGCAGTTGCTTTAGGTTTTCTCCATATAAAGCTTTTAAGAATTCTATAGATTTAATTACTGAGTCTAGTTTTTGTCCGTATGCCATTATTCTTCTTCTATGTTTGCTAGGTTTGTTATGAATATATCAATAGCTATTTATTGGTGAGCATAATTTATTAAATTATCAATTGTTCCTGGCTCCTTGCTATGCTATTATTTAGTTAATTGAGTATTAATTAAACCCTAGAGCTAACCACTAACTGTTTTAGGGTTTTTGCTGTGAGATATAGCCATGCTCAATTAAAGTTTCTCTTACTATGTGCCAATCAATAAGAGAATATCCATAAGTATTGCTATTCTTGTGAAGTACAGGTCTTTTGTCAATAGAGTAGCCATATTTTTCTCTCCATCTTTTGACCACTTCTCGACTTAAAACCCTGATTCTTCTCTGCCTTACGTGAGCAGGAATTAACACATTATAAATCGATGAGACTATTTCTTCTACTGGCAGTATCTGTTCATGCTCTGTTTCATTACTGGCAATAATTTGTGGAATCGTTTGGACTTTATCTCTATGAACATCAATAATAATAGTTGCGAAAATAGCCTTATCTTCAGCAGGAAGACTTTCTAATTTATCTCCATATAATAGCTTTAATACTTCTATGGATTTAATCACTGAATCTAATTTTTCTTCTGGAGTCATTATTCGTCTTCCTTTACTAATTTTTTTACGAAAAGGGCAATATCTATTTGTCGCTGAGCGTTTTTTATTAAATCACCTAGGATGTCTAATCGAGTTTCTACTGGCAAAAGTTTTACGTTTTCGTCACAAAAAACTACTTTCAGTAATTCTATGACTTTTGTTACTAGCTTTACTTTTTCATTTAAAGTCATGATTCTACTATTAATGAATTGCTTTTTTGTCTGTCAGCGATTCTTTTTAAGTCGTCCAATAACAAATTAAGAATTAAACTTTTTACACATTCTGTTTTAGGTCCATTTTTCGATATGCTAATATTATCCTGAATCATTTGACTTGAGTGTATCATTCCGTTTTTATTCATCGCCATTGTCTTTTTCTTTTTTCTTATAATACCTTAATTGAAAAAACTAGAATAGCTTCTTTGTTAAACATTTAGAGTATAATTATATTATTGCTTGATTTAGGTAATTTTACATTTAAAAACCTCAAAGATTAAATATCTCTGA
>Ga0315905_10005892_pt1 | contig 12458 bp, 6 predicted proteins | sample LakEriMetagenome_5_FD_203522 | JGI IMG/M metagenome (GOLD analysis project Ga0315905, IMG submission 203522) | Freshwater fungal communities from buoy surface, Lake Erie, Ohio, United States - Buoy 4 MA121 | ecosystem: Environmental > Aquatic > Freshwater > Lake | place: USA: Lake Erie, Ohio... | reverse complement strand
TGCGTCGCGTGGGCGCTCTCACCTCCTGGTCGTGCACCATCTTGGCGACCTGTGTGTGGCGGGTGGTGGTGGAGCGGGGGCGGGCGGGGACCAAGGGATGAGTCGCGACGGACTGCTCTCTCTGGCGCAAGGAGGAGGAGGCGGGCGGAAGACGTTTGGGCGATGCGCCCCCCCCCGCCGCTGCTCTCTCTCTCTCTCCCTCACCTGCTTCATGCTGTCGACCATCTCGTCGTAGCGCTCGGCCTGCATCGTGTCGTCGTGTTTCGGGAGGGGCGGATGAGGAGAGCGTGAGCGTGGATGCGCGCGCGAGCGGGGGGGACCGGAAGGAAAAAAACGACGAAACCCCGCCCGCCGTTCCGGACCGCAACGCGCGTGATCTGGCGGACGCCTGGCCGCGGCAACCACCCGTCGCACCTGCTCGGCCAGCTTGGCCATGTACACGCACTCCTCCCGGTCCGTCATGGCTGCGGACGCTCGCACAGGGGGGGGGGGGACGGTGGCCGAGTCTCGGAGAGAGAGAGAGAGAGAGGGGTGTGAGAGAGCGAAGGGGTCTTGTTGTGTTGTTCTCTCGCTCGGAGGAGATCACGCGCGCTGGCTGTGGTGGTGGTGGTCGTGGTGGTAGGGCTGATCGATCGATCGACGGACGCGTGTCTGCGAGAGCGCGGGGTGTGTGGGGGAGCGTGTGCGAGGACGCGCGGGCAACATCAGGACGGAGCTCGCCGTTGCCGCCGCCGGCGCAGCGCGCGCGCGCGAGGCGCCTCGCTTGCCGCCCACAAAGCCGCCAGCACGCGCCCGCTCTGCCTTCCTCCGCCCGCGAATCGCTCGTGCCCTCACGCCCCACCCGCCCAGGCACGACGGGCCGCGCGCACTCTCGCCGACCGGATCCACCAGTCCGCCCTGTCTCCTCTCTTGCAGCGTGTCCCTGCGCCGAAATCGGAAGGCCGAACGAGAGTGTGTCTCCCGAAAGCAGACGGGGGCGGAAAAAAAAGTCAGTTTCGGGGGCGCGCTCTAGCCGCGCGCGCCGCATGCCCTCGCAGCGCGCCGCGAGACGCGCTGCCTGGCTTGGACCTGGCCGCGCGCACTCGCCGGAGACGTCTTGAAACAAAGAGCACGCAATGGCCGACGAGCCGCCGACCGTCACGGCGCGCCTGCAGCGGCGCGTCGAGCGGGACGCCGCCGCGCTCTACGGCCGCCTGCTGCCCTCGCGGCAGCAGCAGCAGCAGCGACCGCCTCCTCTACCGCTGGCGCGCGCCGAGCACGCCCGCTTCCTCCGCGCGGCGCTCGGCCGCTTGCCCGACGGGTTTGCGAGCCTGGACGCGAGCCGGTGCTGGATCGCCTACTGGGCGGTGCACGGCCTGGCGCTGCTCGGGTGCGAGCTGGCGCCCGGGGGCGGGGAGGAGGAGGAGGAGGAGGAGGACGGCGGCGACGACGACGACGAGGAGGAGGAAAAGGAGGAGGAGGAGGAGGAGGAGGAGGAGGAGGAGCGGAGCGGCCGCGCGCGAACTCGCGCCGCCTCGCCGCCGGGGCTCGCCGGCCAGCGGCGTTGTCGGCGGCTGAGGCGGCGGCGAGCGAGGAGGCGGCAGCAGCAGCAGCAGCAGCAGCCGAGGCAGCAGCAGGACGACGACGACGGCGACGGCGACGACGACGGCGACGACGACGACGACGGCGACGACGACGATGGCGACCCCTCCCCCACCGCCGCCCCGACCGCCGCGTCCGTCGCCCGCTTCCTGCGCGCGTGCCAGAGCCCCACCGGCGGCTTCGGCGGCGGGCCGGGGCAGCGCCCGCACCTCGCCCCGACGTACGCGGCCGTGGCCGCGCTCGTGTCGCTCGGCGGGCGGGGGCAGCAGCTGCGCGCGCTCGACCGCCCCGCGCTGCGCGGCTTTCTGCTGCGCTGCGCCGCCGAGGCGCGCGCGCGCGGCCGCGGCGACCCCGAGGGCGGCGGCTGCGGCTTCGCCATGCACGAGAGCGGCGGGGAGGCGGACGCGCGCAGCTGCTACGCCGCGCTCGCCGCCGCCGAGCTCGCGGGGCTCGACGTGGTCGAGGTCGCGGCGGCCTCGCGCGCGCTCGCCTTCCTGTCGCGCTGCCAGACGTACGAGGGGGGCTGCGGCGGGGAGCCCGGGAACGAGGCGCACGGCGGGTACGGCTACTGCGCGGCGGCGGCGTGCGCGATCGTGCGGCGCGCGGCCGAGCGGGCGGGGGACGACCGCACGGCGCGCGCGGCCGCGCTGGCCGTCGACGCGCGCTCGGCGCTGAGGTGGGCGGCCCTGCGGCAGGGGGGCGTGGAGGGCGGGTTCAGCGGGCGCACGAACAAGCTGGCGGACGGGTGCTACTCGTTCTGGGTGGGCGCCATGTTCCCGCTGCTGCAGGAGCAGGTCGCGTGGCTGCGGGAGCGAGGGTTGTGGCGTCGTGGGGGGGGAGATGGTGGGGGGAAGGATGGCGGCGGCGGCGGCGGCGGCGGCGGCGGCAATCAGGACGAGCTAAACGCGCTCCTCGCGTCCGTCCCGCCCCTGCCCCGCGCCGTCCTCGAGGGCAAGACGCGCGCCCCTCTCGCGGCCGCGCGCGCGGCCGCCGACCTGGCGACGCAGCGCGCGGGCGACGCGACGGCCGCGGCGCTGCAGGCAGCGGGCGACGGCGGGGCTCAAGGGGGCGGGCGCGCCGCCGCCGCCGCCGCCGCCCCCTTGCTCGACCGCGCCGCCCGCGCGCGCGCGGCCGAGGCGCGCGCGCTCGAGGACGTCGAGATCGCCGAGCGCAGCGCCGCCCTGCTCGCCGAGGCGGCCGAGGAGGCGACGGCAGCGGCGAGGGACGGCGCCCCGACCCTGCCGCGCTGCGACGCGCGCGCCCTCGCGCTGTGGGTGCTCCTCGCGTGCCAGCCCGCGGCCGCGGCAGCGAGCGGCGGCGGCGGCGGCGGCGGCGGCGGCGGCGGCGGCCTGCGCGACAAGCCCGGCAAGCCGCCCGACTTTTACCACACCTGCTACTGCCTGAGCGGCCTGGCGGCGGTGACCCAGATGCCGGAAGACGACGGCGGCGACGGAGACGGCTGCGCGGGCGCCGCCCCGCGCCTGCCGCGCACCGACCCCGCACTCAACGTCGTCGCGTCGCGCGCGCGGGCGGCGCGGGAACTTTGGGCCGCGGAGCAGGGATGACTGGCTCGTTACTCTGATATTTTTTTGGATGCGTGGAAAGGTGTCGTCTCGCTGAATGGTGGAGCGCGCCCTAAAACATGCAAAGCAGGAAGAAAAAGCAAATCTCAAAAGTGGTGACGGGGCGCGCAGAGGGCAAGCGCAACGGGAAGACGAAAACAAAAAAAAACACGCGGGGGGTCGTGGGCGGGCAGCTCAAGGGGGCTTGCACCTCTACAACAACATGTCCGGGGTCGGGTCGAAATCGTTCGTTTGTATACACGAAACACCCATCCGCCCCCCTTCAGTGCTGCATGCGGCTGCTGCTGCTCGCCCCGTCGCCGTCGCCGTCGCCGTCGGCCGCGTGCAGCTCGGCGCGGCCGCCCGGGTGGTAGCGCCCCTTGTGCGCCTCGAACAGCTCCCGCAGCGCGACGCAGTAGCGCGCGTGCAGCGCGTCGACCGCGCGCTCAAAGGCCGGGTCGGCGCCGCGCTTGGGAATGCGCGGCGGCCACGGCGGCGCCGCCGCGCCGCCCGCGCTCCACGCCCCTCCCGCGCACTCGTTGCGCACGGGCGGGCCGACGACCGTCGTCAGGCGCGGGCGCCCGCACCGGGGCGACCAGCGGCGCGGGAGGAGGCCCCAGTGGTGCGCGCCCAGGAGCCCCTCGCCGCGAAACACGGGCTGGCTCGTCCCGAACAGGCGGTGCGACAGGCGCTGCAGGCGCCACGCGAGCGTGCCCGGGCTCGGGTGCCAAACGTCAAACAGCTCCGTCTCGCCAAACATCAGGACGGGCACGACGTCTGCGCCCGTCGCGAGCGCGACGCGGCAGAAGCCCTTGCGGCGGGCGAGGAGGACGTCGTAGCTGCCGCCCGGGCGCGAGAGGAGCGCCTCGGCGGCGCCCCCCGGGGCGAGGAAGATGGCGCGCCCGGGGGCCGGGCCGAAAAGCGGAGGAGGTGCGGCGGCGGCGGCGTCTTCTGCGGCTGCTGCTGCTGCTGCTGCAGCCGGGCCGCGATGGCCCTTGGCGTCGTCGTCGGACGGCGGCGAGGCGGCGGCGGCGGCGCAGGCGGGAATCGCGGCCGCCGCCTGTCGAGTCAGCAGCGCGGCGCACGCCGTGCGCGTGGCCGGGCGGAGGCCGAGGCCGAGGCAAAACTCGCGGACGAGCGGGGCCTTGAAGTTGCTCGCGAGGGTCATGGCGTGCATCGTGATGCCCGGGAAGAGGGTGCGGAAGGTGCCGCGGTGGCGGGCGGTGGCTGCGGCGTCGGCGGCCGGGGGCGACGGCGAGCGCGAGGGCGACGGCGCAGCGGCGGCGGCGGCGGCAGCAGCAGCGGCGTCGAGCCGCCGGCTCTGCGCCTCCTGCTCGCCCCCGCTCGCGTCGTCGTCGTCGTCGTCGTCGTCGCCCTCGGCGTCGCCGTCCGCCCACCCGGCCGGGTCGGCCACCAGGTTGGCGAACGCCGAGATGGCCGAGATGCCGTGCGGATAGCCCGCAAACACATACGCGCGCGCGGGGTCGAGCGGCGGCCCGGCGCGCACGAGGCGCGCGCCCACAAAGCGCCGCAGCCGCGCCCACTGCCGCCAGCGCGCGATCGGGGCGCGCTGCCACCAGAAGGTCCCGCGGTCTCCCGGCGCGACGCTCGGCGTGACCTCGGCCAGGCGGAAGCCGCGACCGAGGACGTGGCGGAGGTACAGGAGCAGCGCGGCGGCGGCGGCGGCGACGAGGGCGGCGAGCAGCGGGCGGCCCGACGCCGCCAAGGCGCGCACCGCGCCCGGGCCCGCGGCGAGCAGGAGCGCCGCGGTCGGCCAGGTGTAGAGCTGCCCGATCACCGTGGCGCCGAAGAAGCCGACGAGCAGGCGGTCGGCAAAGTCCGGGGGCAGCGGGAGGGCCGGCAGCGTGACGTGCAGGGCCGCGTCGCTGCCGCTGCCGGACGGGCGGCGGCGAGGGCCGCGGGCGGCGGCGGCGGCGGCGGCGTCGTCAGCGGGCGCGGCGTGCTGCTGGGGCGTCGACGTCGAGGAGCTCGCGGGCGACGCGGCCGCGCCGCGGGCGTGTTGGTGGTGCCCCTTGCGCTGCGCCGCCGCGGCCGTGATGAGGCGCGCGCCTAGCATTTTGGCGGGCGGGCAAGGGAGATGGGGCGATGGATTGGGCGCGCGCGCGTGTCGTAGAAAATGTGCGCGGCTGAGCCGCTGCTCTTTCGTTTCGGCGTTTTGGTGTCGCGCGCGCGCGAAAAGACGAGCTCGATGTGTTGGGACGATTGTCAGGCGAATCGGGCGCTTATGCGTGTATGTGCGTTGTGGGCATGTTTTTTGAGCGATTGATGTGGCGCGCGAGACGCGTCCGTGGCGCGGGTCTCACTTTCGCCTCCTCCTCGCGCGCGCGACGACGACGATGGCCTCTCGTCGTCGTCGCCGTCGCCGTCGCCGACCGAGCGCGCCGCCAAATCGGTGTCTCTCCCCTCCCCGACCCGCGCCTCGCTCTCTCTCTCTCTCTCTCCACTCCTAAACGCTTAGGGAACGCCGATCTCTACCGGTAGTACCTCCTCAGCTTAGCAAAGAGAGACAAAGAGAGAGCGAGCGACACGACACAGACGCCAGGAGGCGCGCGCTAGCCTCGCCTCGCCCGCGAGACACCCCCATCACATGGCGCCCAAGCGGGGGCGCTCCGAGCCCGAGGTGGCAGCAGCGGACGAGGCGGATCAGCCGCTCGCGCTCGACGATGCCCTGCCGCCGCAGCGCGGGCGCGCCATGACCGAGGAGGAGGACGAGCCGCAGGAGGCGCAAGCAGCGGCAGCAGCGGGCGGCGTTGCCGACCCCGACGCTGCCACGACCGCCACCCGGGGCGGCGGCGGCGGCGGCGGCGGCGGCCCCGCCCCTCTGGCCCGCCGACAGGCGCAGGCCGCGGTCGCGCGCCGCCGCGCCGCGCACTTTGCGCACTTTGACCCGGACAACGACCAGCTCGTGGGCCCGCGGCCCAACGGCGGCAACCGGCGCCGCCGCCGCGGCGAGGATGACGGCAACGGCGACGACGACGACGACGACGACGGCGACGACGACGGCGACGGCGACGGCGCCGACCCTCACACGGGCGGGGCGGCGGCCGGCGCGCGCGAGCTGGGGCCGTGGGCGTCGGCCGCGCAGCTGGACGCCGGCCGCGGCGCCGCGGCCGTCCGCCGCGCCGCCAAGATCCGCGAGGTCGTGATCGAGGGCGCGAAAGCCGCGCGCGAGGCCGCGCGCCTGTGGCAGCCGCGCCGAGACGACGACGCCGCCGACGGAAACGCGGCCGACGCCGCCAACGCCGCCGACGCCCCTCCTCCAACGACGACAACAAAGATCCCCGCCGCCCCAATCGTCCCTCCCGCGGGCGCCGTCCCCCGCCTGACGTCCCTCGCCCTCCGCGTCATCGCCGACTACATCGACGACGTCGAGTCGCTCTGGGGCCTCCCCTGCGCCCTGCGCCACGACCTGGCGGCCGAGCTGGCGCGCCGCCGTGCGCTCAGCGAGTCGGCCGCGATGCTGCTCGCGCGCGACGCGCCCCGCGAGCTCGTGCTGCCCGACTGCACGCAGACGGACGCGCGCGCGGCCGTCCGCCTCGCGCGCGAGGTCGCGCGGCCGGGCGCGCGCGGCCTCCTCGAGCGCCTCGACCTGGGCTTTTGCGGCCGCGGGTTTGGCGACGAGGCGGTCGGGTCGGGCGGGTTTGCGCGCGGCGGCCCCGGCTCGCTGCCGCTGCTGCGCGAGGTGCGGCTCGCGGGCGCGTACCGCTTGGGGGACGAGGGCTTGACGCAGCTGCTCGAGGCGGCGAGCGGCGGCGGCGGCGGCGGCGGCGGCGGCGGTGGTGGCGGTGGCGGCGGCGGCGAGGATGGCGGCGCTCCTGCCTTTGACAACGACGAGGGCGACGACGACGACGACGACCACGACGGAGGCGGCCGCGACGGCGCCAACCACGGCGTCGTCTCCCTGAGCCTCCCGCAGTGCCCGCGCCTCGAGGGCCCCTTCCTGCGCCGCCTGCCCGAGCTCGCCCCCGGCCTGCGCGCGCTCGACCTGTCCGGCTGCCGCGGCCTCCCGTCCGCCGCCCTGCGCCTCAATCTCCCGCGCCTGCGGCGCCTGCGCGCGCTCACCCTCGACGGCGTCACCGAGGCGGACGAGGCCGTCGTCGTCGACGGCGTCGCCGGCGGCGCCGCCGCCCGCTCGGGCGCCCTGCGCGAGCTCTCGCTGCGCGGGTGCGCGCTCGGGTGCACCGACGCGTCCCTGGCCGCCATCGCGGCGTGCGCGTCGGCCCCGGCCCTCGAGGTCCTGCGCCTGGACGAGGGCCACGCGTTCTCGGACGCCGGGCTCGCGTCGCTGGCCGGCGGGCTGCGGGCCCTGCGCGAGCTGTCGCTGCGGCGCTGCTCCCCGCAGCTGTCCGACGCGGCGCTCGCGGCGCTGGTCGAGCGCTCGGGGGCCGGGTCGCTGCGCCGCCTCGGCGTCGCGGGCTTGCCCGGCGTCGGCCCCCTCCTGGCGTCCTCGCTCGCGCGCGCCGCCCCGTCGACGCTCGAGGCGCTCGACGTGAGCTTTTGCCGCGCCATCCCCGAGGAGGCCCTCGGCCTGGTGGCCGACGCGTGCCCGGCGCTGCGCGAGCTGCGCGTCTTCGGCTGCTCCCAGATCACGCGCAAGTTCCTGCACGGCCACGCCAACGCGGGCCTGGCGTCGGGGGAGGCGCTGCTGGGCAGCGGCCCGGAGGGCGCCGCGCTGATGGGCGGGGGGGTCGGCGGGCGCAACGCGTACGGGGGCGTGATTGGCGTGGGGACGTTTGTGGTGCACGGGAGCGGGAATGTGGCGGTGGGAGCGGGGGGGTCGCCGGGTGAGAAGCGATTTGGGGGGTGATTTTTTTTCCTTCAAGGGAGCGGCGCCGTTCGACGCACCGTGCCGCGCGCACAACACTAGAGAGAGGCGCACGCGCACGCGCACGCACACGCGCAACGGCGTTTTTTGGAACGCGCGCAAGCAACACGCGCGATGCGAGTTTTTTTTACAGCCGGCTCACAGTTTCGCCGTCGCCGCCTCGTCCCGCCGCCGCCGCGCCCTCGCCGCCGCCGCCACCCCCACCCCCATCGCCACCCCCGCCGCCGCCGCCGACCCGCCGCCGCCGCCTGGGCTCGATCGCGGCCGCCAGCTCGTCCGCCTCGGGAAACCGCCCGAGCGCCAGCTTGGAGAAAAGGAGCTCGCCGTCCCAGTAGACCTCGAACGCCCCCGTCGCCTCGGCCGCCTGCCGCGCCACGTTGGGCGCGATCCACGCGGCGAGGGCGACGGTCGTGCGGCGCGGCTTGACGTGCTCCTCGTACCAGCGCGGCGGGGGGTCGGCCCCCAAGGCGGGGAGGACGCGGTCGCCGGCCACGGCGACGGCGAGGGCGGCGGCCTGGGCGACCGTGGCGACGCCCGCGATCGCGCGGCGGGGGAGCGAGGGCGGGTACGTGGACGCCGAGGCTTGGAAAGGGGGCACTGAGCCGTCGGCGCTATAGCGCTCCTGGAGCTGCGCGGCGAGCTGGGTGTAGTATCCCTTGTACGAGCAGGCGGTGCAGAGCCTGCAGTGCAGGCCGGCGGGGAGGCGGAGGGGGTTGGCCGCCGATGCTGCTGCTGCTGCGGAGGCCGGCGCCGGCGCCGCCGCAGCAGAGACCACCGCTGGGGGCGGGCCCGTCACCACGACGGACACGAGGTCCATGCCGAGCAGTACTGCGCCCGCGAGGAGCACGAGCTTCGTCGCCGCGGCCATGGTGGTAGGTGATGCGGAGGATGATCGCGTGTGCGCGCGCGTGCGCGCACGCAGAGATGCACGCAAAACGGGTCGGCTTGCAGGTAGACGATGTGTGGATCGTGTCGTTGGAGCAGGTGAGGTAGTACGCGCCTTGCTGCGGCGAAGGAGACGACGGCGCGCGCGCGCTGGATAAGGCCCACCGGCGCGCTGGATAACGCCGATGGCCGACGAAGCGAGCGCGCGCCGCCGCCGACCCGACCCCGCGCTCGCTCAGCCGAAAATTACAAGAATGGGTGATGTGATCAATCACGAGGACGAATGCGTTTATGTATACGTGTGCGCGCGTGCTCTCTCTGTGTGGCTTGCCAAAGGGCAAGACGAAAACACGGCGCGAGCTACGGTTTGGGGGGATTTGGTGGAGCGCGCGAGTTTTGCGCAGCTCTCTCGCCGTTTGGCGGCCGCGGGGCGCGCTTTTCGCGCTTCTCTTCCAAACGAGAGGCGACAAAAAGGTCGTCAGACCAGCGCCGCGGTGGTCGCCAGCGGGTTGGCCGTCGTCGCCGCGGCCGCAGGCGCCGCCGCCACAGGCGCGTCCACCTTCTTAGCGTCGCGCGCGAACGACGCGTCGTCGCTGTAGCGCGGCGCCCGGCGCCCCGACGGCGCCTCCTTGGCGTCGGCGCTCGCCGTCGACGACGCGCTGCCGACCGGGCTCGCGCTCCCGCCGCCTCCCAGCTTGGCCTCGTTCGCGCGCAGGCTCTGCGCGAGCTGCTCCTCGTGGCGCGCGCGGATCTCGCGGCTGTGGCGGCGCTTGCTCGCCAGGCAGCAGCAGAAGAGCGCGCCCAGGAGGGCGAGCGTCCCGAGCACGACGCCCAGGCCGACGGCAAGCGCCTTCCACCACACCATGCCGCCGCCGCCGCCGCCGCCCTTGCCGCCCGCCGACGACGCGGTCGGCCCCTTTCCGGCCGTGGTCGACGCGACCGTCTCGCCCATGCGCGCGTAGATCGGCTCGCCCTTGAGCAGCGGGGACGCGTCGTCGCCCAGGCGCACGGAAGGCTTGAACGCAAACCCGGCGCCGGCGAGGGCGCCGTACAGCGCCTCGCCGCCGCCGCGCTCGGCGGCGAGGCGCAGGGCCTCGGCGGCGCCCTTTCCGGAGACGCGGGCCGAGACGTAGAGCGGGGAGTCGGCGGTCGTGTACTGCGGGGTGGCTGGAGGGTCGGCGGCGGCCTGGAAGAGCATGCGCAGGCGCAGGCGGCGCCCGGACGAGGTCGCGGGGGCGGCGGCGCCCCAGCCGTAGCTGCCCGAGGAGGGCGGCGGCGGCGGCGGCGGCGCGGGGGCGGCGGCGGCGGCGGCGGGGTAGTCGGGCGCGTCGGCGTCAGCGGCCTCGGCGGCCGGGGCGGGGGCGTCGTAGGCAGCGGCCGCGTCGGCGCTGGCCGCCGCCGCCGCCTTCGCAGGAGGAGGAGCAGCAGCGGCGTAAGCGGCGGCAGCAGCGGGCGCCGCAGCAGCAGCAGCAGGCTTGGGCGCCGCGGGCCCGACCGGCACGCCCGCGTGGAAGGCGAGGCGCACGGCGCGCGCGTCGACGCCCGCCGCCTCGGCCAGCCCCTTGGCCATCATCGGCGCAAACACGGCCTGGAAGCGCTCGGGCGTCAGCCCGGGGGCAACGGCGACGAGCTCGGCCAGGGCGGGAACGCCCGCGCCGCAGTACTCGGCCGCGTAGCGCGCCGCCAGCGCGGTGCTGGGGGCGGCGGCGGCGGCGCCCAGCATGAGGGCCGGGCAGAGCGGGCTCGAGGCGCGGCACAGGGACAGGCGCGCAAAGGTGCAGTCGCGGCTGCCGAGGCCCGACTGGAAGCACGCGCACGGGTCGCTCCCGAGCTCCAGGGCCGACGGCGGCCTGGCCCTGGCCGGGTCCACGTACTCGGGCTGCGGGCCCCAGGCCCCCAGGCCCGGGAAGCAGGCGTCGGCGAGCCCGCCCGCGAGCGCGGCGAGGGCCGTCGCGTTGCTCTTGAGCACGGCGGCCGCCCCCGGGTACCCCGCGTTGGCGCAGATGGCGTCCGAGTCGCGGAACGCCGCGCTGGCCGCGGCCGGGGAGCAGCGCTGGGCGACGGCGGACGCGCAGGCCTTGGAGGCGAGTGAGCCGAGCGCGCAGCTGCAAACGCCCGCGCCGCCCGCGCCGCCGCCGGGCGAGCCCGCGGCCGCGAGAAAGTCCGCGGCGTTGGAGCCGCCGTCCTGGCCCGCCGGCCCCGCGCTGACGAGCTCCACGGGGCGGGCGCTCGAGGTTGCGGCGGGGGCGGCGGCGGCGGTGGTGGGGGCGAACGCGGAGGAGGAGGAGGAGGAGGAGGAGGAGGAGGAGGAGGAGGAGGAGGACGGCGACGATGACGACGACGACGACGACGACGACGACGGCGCGTTGAAGGCCGGCGGGGGCGTCGCGGCCTCCGCAAAGCGGTCGGCGGTGTCGGCGGCGTCGGCGTCAAAGGCGGCGGGGGTCGCGCTCGCAGCGGCGTCGTCGCCGGACGGGAAGGCTGCCGGAGCGGGGTCGGCGTCGAGCGCCGCGTCAGCGGCGGCGGCCGGGACGGGGGCGGCGTCCGTGGCCGTGGCCGCGGCCGCGTCGGCGTCGGCAGCGGCGTACAAGGCGGGCGCCGCGGCCGCGGCGGCCTCGACGGCGTCGGCGACGGCGTCCGGGAGCGGCGCCGCCGGGGCGGCGGGCTTGGCGGTAGAGGGCGCGGGGGCGGGCGTCTCCTCCTTCTTGGCCGGGGCGGGCGCCAGGGCGGGCGCTGGGGCCGGGGCGGGCGCCGGGGCCGGGGCGGGCGCGGGAGCCGGAGCGGGCGCGGGGGCCGGCGCCGGGGCGGGCGCAGGCGTCGCCGCTGCTGCTGCCGCGGGCTTATCGGCCGAGTCCGGCGCCGCGGCCGTGGCGGGCGCCGCAGCCGTGGCGGGCGCGCCGGGCGCGGGCGCGGCCAGCATCGCCGCCGGCGCGGCGAGCAGCAGCAGCAGCAGGAGCGGGGCCGCCGCCGCCGCCGCGCGGCGCTGCGCGGGGCGGGCCATCGGGAAGTGTTCCTGACTCTCGGGCGCGCGCGCTCAGCGAGCGGTCTGGCCCAGACAGTTGGGTCGGCTGTTGGTTGAGGTGTCGTTTGGGAGAGGGGGGGCGAGCGCACGTGAGCGGGGGATGGAGATTGGCGCGAGGATTGCGCGCGCGAGACGCTAGGGTGAGGAGCAAGTGACGGGGTGCGCTCGCGCCGGAGCCCCTCGCACCCGGCTCTGGCGCCAGAAACCGGCCGTGCGAGGGTCGCGCTCGTCAATCCATGCGCATCGACGGCAAATTGACGCGCGCGCGCATCCAAAGGGCCACGGCGCGCGGGGATACGGCGCGGCGCGAGACAGTTGGGCTGCGCCGACTGGTTGTTGGGGCTGACCTTTTTTCCTTTTGTTCGCCGCGACGCGGCAAAGCCTCCTTGTCGGTCCGTTGTCGGAAGAGGTACTACTGCTGCGTTGCTTGGGCGTTACGTTGTGGTCCAGCGCGTGATTGCTGATTCGTGTGCAGGAGCGTCTGGACGGGCGCTTGCGTTTTGCTCTCGCGGCCGCGAGCGCGCGGCGGGGCGTCCGATGCGCGGGAGGGCGGGGCGCCTCA
>Ga0315905_10005891_pt1 | contig 12458 bp, 8 predicted proteins | sample LakEriMetagenome_5_FD_203522 | JGI IMG/M metagenome (GOLD analysis project Ga0315905, IMG submission 203522) | Freshwater fungal communities from buoy surface, Lake Erie, Ohio, United States - Buoy 4 MA121 | ecosystem: Environmental > Aquatic > Freshwater > Lake | place: USA: Lake Erie, Ohio... | reverse complement strand
CCCTATGTGCGCAAACCCCTCCCCATCTTCATGCTCTTCCGCGCCATGGGCATCCAGTCAGATGAAGATATCCTCCGGCTACTCTACCCCGATCTACAGTCGGCAGAGGCGAAACTCGTGGTCCCTCACCTCATTGCCAGTATCGCCGAGGCCTTCCCTTTTACAGATACCTATTCCTCCGTGCAGTTCATCAAAGCCATGACAAAGGGCTTCAGCGAAGAGCACGTCTATGACATCATATTCAACCAGACATTCATCCACATCTCCGACAAACACGGCGGAAGTCGCGCCCACTTCCTCGCCGATTGTGTGCGCCGTTTCATGCGCGTCCATCTCGGCATTGACCCCAATGCAGACAGAGACGATACCCGCAACCAGCGCGCTCTCACCAGTGGCCACCTCATTCGCATGTTGTTCTCCAATGCCTATACGAATTGGAAGAAGGCCGTCAGACTCGCCGTGGACAGCGAATATGCCTACAATGTGGATATATACAAGGGTCTACGATTCGCTAATATCTTCAGTGAAGGCAATATCCCCAAGCTTTTTGTGTATCCCGGTCGCAATGAAAAAGGGAGGAAGGAAGGGGTCACGATTACCGCTGGCATTATGACCGGATTCAAGGGGCGCTGGGTGACAGGAGGCTCAGGAGGTGGCGGTGCTCTCGGCCACAGTGATGAGAAGACCGGTGCTCTTCAGTCGCTTTCTCGCATCTCCTATCTGGATTTCATGAGCCACACACGTCGTGTTGTGCTCAACTTTGACACCGGCATGAAACTCACTCGCCCGAGACAACTGCACACGAGCCAATACGGCTTTTTCTGCACGAACGAGACACCTGGTGGAGCGAGTATCGGAATCACCAAAAATCTATCTATGATGACGATGATCTCCATCGCCTGCGACCCGGCTCCTGTGCTTGCCCTCATGCTCGGCAGAGGCTGGGTCATTCCCTGCTCGGAAATGCGCAACGATCTCATGCGCGCGGCCGTGCCCGTCTTCTTAAATAACGGCATTGTCGGCTACACCCTATCGCCTTTTGACTTGACCGATGTGCTGAAGCGCATGAAGTGGTCAGGGTGTCTGCCCGCCTTCGCGAGTATCTCATTTTCGATCCGCAATCGCAAGGTGCTCATCTTCATGGACGAGGGTCGTCCGACGCGTCCCCTGATCCACTTGGAGGGCGGTGTCCTTCCCAAAGAAGCTATTCAGGGTGCGAAGACCTGGCGCGACCTCGTGCTAGGATCTTTCCCGGCCACGGCCGCCCACGGTCTGAGCACATCCGTGGTCATAGATCCCTTTGCCGAAACACCTGGCCAACTCCCTTTTACAAAATACAAGGAATTGCTGACGCCTCATTGCGGATACATAGAATACGTGGATCCGTATGAGCAGAATGAGGCATTTATTGTGAATTTCCCGGAGCATCTGACGAAGGATGCATCGCACATGGAAGTGCACCCGTGCACCATTGTGTCCGTGGTGAATGGCATGATTCCCTTCGCGAATTTCAACCAGTCTCCTCGTAACCAACTCTCTTGCTCCCAATCCAAACAGGGCCTTGCCATGTATGCGACGAATTTCCAGAATCGTTACGACAATTCTGCGAATATCATGTGCTATGGCGAGGCGCCTCTGGTCCGCACGCTGGCCTATGATGTTCTGGGTGAAGGCCAGATGCCTTATGGTCACAATTTGATTATGGCAATTATGCCCTTCCACGGATATAACCAGGACGACGGTATCGTGTTTAATGAGGACAGCTTCCAGCGTGGAATGTTCCGTAACATCAACTACCGCTCGTATGAGGCCTTTGAGGAGTATGACAAGGCTACCGATACGCGCGCCGTGATCGCCAACCCTCTGCGCATTCAACACTGGACGGATCTGAAACCTGGGCGCGACTATAAGAAGCTGGATGAGCGCGGAATCATTAAGGTAGGCGAGCTGGTGGATGAGGAGACGGTGCTTGTGGGTCGCTATATGCAGGACAAGTCAGGCAAGATACAGGATTCTTCCTTGACGGCACAAGTATGGACATCTGGTCGCGTGGAGTCCGTTGTGGTCACGGTGAATAATATGGGCATGCTTCTTGTCAAGGTGCGTATTACGCAGGACAGAACACCGGAGCTGGGCGACAAGTTCAGCACACGTCATGGACAAAAGGGCACGATTGGAATGCGCTTCCGAGCCCACGACTTGCCTCGCACGGCCGATGGACTCGTGCCCGATATGTTGGTGAATCCCCACTGTATTCCGAGTCGTATGACGGTAGCTCAGCTGATGGAGATGATTTTTGGAGAGGTGTGTTATAAGAACACAATGATTGGTGATGCCACGATTTTCATGAGTGACTCGTCAGCTCCTGAGGCTATTGGCAGGGTGTTAGAGGGTCAGTTTGGACTGGAGAAGGCGGGGAATCAGATCATGTATGACGGTGCATCCGGCGTGCAGATGCCGACGACGGTTTTCAGTGGTCCGGTGTTTGCTATGCGCCTGAAGCACATGGTGGAAGATAAGTGGAATGCGCGTGCCGAGGGGCGCAGGGAGCAGAAGACGCGCCAGCCTACTGGGGGACGCGGAGCACAGGGTGGTCTTCGTATTGGCGAGATGGAACGCGATGCACTGGCTGGGCACGGTATATCGCGATTCTTGCGCGAAAGTCTTATGGAGAGGGCGGACTTGTCAGAGATCAGGCTGTGCAATGGCTGTGGAACCGTGCCTATTTTTAACAAGCGCCAGAACTTGTTCGTGTGTTCGCTGTGCGACGGGCCGGTTCGTTTCATGGGAACAACGGGGCAGAATATGGAGCTTCTGCCGACGCCGACGCGCAGTCTAGTGACGACGGATATAGTGGAGATGCCGTATGCTACTAAGTTGCTGGCGGATGAGTTACAGACGTATATGAATATGGGTATGCGTATTTTGACGGGCGATGCGATTTCTGGATTGAAGGAGCCTGCGTATAGTATGCCTGGAGTCAATTCGGTGAAAAATGTGCTGGCTAAGCCGTTGCCTGAGATTGTTCTGCCCGAGACGAGAGTGCCTCCGTATAGGGAGGGTGTGGTGGAAGTCCTGCCGAGCCAGGAACAGCTGGGAGCTCTGGGCGTTCTGCCATCGGCGGCTGCGGTGGCAGAAGCAGAGGCCGAGGCTGCGCTGGAAGCAGAAGAAGAAGAGGCCGAGGAGGCGTATGCGCCGCGAACATCTGCGGAAATGGTAGCGCAGAGAAATGCAGACTTCGTGGCGGCGCAGGCCATGGCTCCTGCTCCGGTAGTTGTGCAACAGCCACCTTCCTTCCTAGTCCAACCGCCCGTGCTAGTCCAACAACCGACTGTGCAGCAAGCGCCACCAATGGTTCAACTACAACCACCTTTTGCTCCTGCTCCTCCTCCTTCTGATCAAGAAGCCTTCAATCGCGGTGTGGCGGCGGCAAGACAACAAATGGCCCAGCAAGGCGTTCAGCAAGCTGTACAGCAAGGCGGCACACAATATATAACCCCCGCCCCTATGATGTATGCTTCTCCTGTTGGGGGAGCTCAAGTAATTACTGTAGATACAGGTTCTCGCGCTATGTATGAGGGCGGCTTCCAAGAAGATTTTCAGGATGCTACGAGAGGATATCCTGTTATGGGCTCAGGCGGAAGCAGTGGCTCAAGAAGACACACCACTCCTCGTCATCGCGCCGAGTCTCCGAGGAATAGGGGGCCCATGACAGTTGCAGGGGGCAATATAACACCCGCCACGCGTATTGTAGTGAATCGTATCGGCTGAAGAACCAAGGGCCTGGTAAGAACCAAAGGTCTAAAATTGAATGTATCATCAAATAATTAGACAAGTCCCGATGAGCTACGAGATAGTTGACACACTCTATCGTAGCCGTAAGACTCTCCTGGATCACCTTGAACAAGAGGGCTATGACATTGCTCCCTTCAGCAAATTCAGTCCGAAGGAGATCGCTGAGATGGTAAAGGCCGGCCCCATTGCCGGCGCTCCTCCGGCACTCCAAATGGAATTGAATCGCAAGGTTCCCGACGACGAACATAAACACCGCAAGTGCCTCGTGGTCTACACAATCGGCAAAATCAAGCAGAAGCTGAATGCCTTCACGCTCAAGATCATCAGCACCGAGGAAGGCACCTTTGACCCCGACACCACCGAGGTCATTATTGTTACCATGGAGCCAATCGGCTCCAACTTCCACTCCATGGCCTTTCTCTCTCACACGGTCCACAAGACGAAAGTCCGGTTCTTTCAGGCAGCCGCCATTATCAATAATCCCCTCAAGCACATTCTCGTTCCCAAGCACGAGCGCGTGCCCGCAAAGGACGAGGAGGTGCTCCTGAAATCCATCTTCGCCAAGAAGTCCCAGCTCCCTCTTATCCGCTTCCACGAAGACCCTATTGCCCGACTCATTGGCCTCATGCCCGGCGAAATTGTCAAGATTACTCGTGCCAGCCCTACGGCAGGGGAATGCATCTTATATCGTGTATGTGTTCCTTAGTAGATGCCTGCTGACCCGAAAACACTCAGTTTTGGCAGTAGCCCTAGTATAAAAACTGCTACAATTGACACAGACATATTATTTGAAACGAGGACTCGTGTGAAAGGGACTGAGGGTGATTGGGCGAATCATGGTAAAGTTGTCCCATTAACGTGCGAGGAAATTATGCGCGAGGCAAAAACCAAAACCACTGCTAATTTTTTAGCCACATATAAATTGCCGGTTCTACAAACAAACATACAAACATTTCGCGATTCTTTGAAAGAGATTGATCAAAATGCAATAACTACTTCCAATGACTATAGCGATATAGAGAAATATTTACAAAGTGTGGAAGGATCACAATTGCCTGTTCTCAAACTAGTATCTTCCTGCCTCTCTGAAGCAGATTCTCCCGACACAGACGAACTCAAGGAGTTAGAAAAGAAATACGAAGAATCTAAGGCACGGTATGAGGGTATTACTTCCGATAGGGAGAGGGTGAGTTATTACGAAGGCTGGTTTCCGATATTCCGGCCGATGAAAGAACTATCTATTTTCATCCTATTCGGCATTTCCATGTTCATCATGGTAGTTGCCATTCTTCTCATTTTACATGTAAGCGGTATAAATATACAAATCACTCTGCCCACGGCGTTTTTGTCGTTTTGGGCTAATTACCTGGCCACCATGAGCCGTGAATACTTCCCATATATCGTGGGAGGCGGAGTAGTCGGCATAATTTTTACATTCATCGCATTCATGCGTGGCTGGATTTAAATTGCTATAAAAAATAGAATGCCGGCGTTGCAAAATACAGATACAGACCATTGCACGAAACTAAACAGAACGGGGTATCCTTCTCTTTGGTTTCCTTCTGACTCTTCCACTGCGGCACCTCTTATTGCAACAGCTGGTGTTCCCAAGACATTCAAAACATCTCTTCCTAGCTCCTTATCATCTCCGATCTTAGGAAATCAAGCAGATGTCGCCTCATCAACCCTTTTACAATTTCTAAAAGGACAAGGTGTTGGCAATCAAGCTGGAGTAGACTATTCTAAAATGGAGAATGTCTTGCTGAAAAATACTTCAGGTTATAAAACAATTGTGGATGACTATATTGCTCCTAAATCATCTGGCCCCTATACTTTTAGCACAAAATCCGCTCCTAAAATATCCTCGGATAAGTATGAGACAATTATAACAGAGCTTCAAACAGCAGAATTTTTATTGAAAGATACCGAGATATATAACGCTTCAGATTTTGATCCTGCCAACACTTCTCCAAAAACATCCTTAGTATATCTAAATAGTATCGCAAATCCTAGCACAGGTCAAATTACTGACGCAGGTCTACAAGATAAAAAAGCTAAGTTAGAAGCCAGAAATCTTCGTTTTTTCGGAGCATGGCTCGCTGAGTATTGCTTTTACAGATCTCGTTATGATTGGCTTCTTAATAAATTTTTTAAAATATACAAAAAAACCGCGCCTCCTTATTATGAAACAGAATTATCGGAACTGTTTTCTCAGGCAGGAGTCTCAGCCTCGGCTACAAATCCTACTTCACCTGCAACATCTATACCGACACAGGCCGAATGCCTGAGATGCCTCACCTTCCACATGGCCTGCCTAAATACCCGCATGACAGATATGCGCCTATTACTCGGAAAAATAAGTGAGAAATACAGCGCACTAACAAATACTATTCAAACCGCCATAAATACTAGTTCCAATATCGGAAGTAATCAGGATCTAAGAAACAAGATTACGGCTCTAAATGAATCGGCCATGAATATGCAAAACTATCTTACGGAGAAAGATTTTCACGATGGAGTTGTGAAATACACCTCCGAAAAGAACAGATATGCCAATATTTTATTAGGATTCTACGCATTCTTAAATATTGCGGCCGTGGCAATGATCATCCAAATGAGAAGTTCTTAGAAATTTAATCCTATTTATAATTAAATGGCAGCAACTTCACAGGACTTTTTATTCGGAGCACTTGATACTAGCCTTCTAGGTCAAACGACGGCTACTTTGGATGATACATCTATGAAAAATTCCATTTATACTTCTGAAAACACCAATATGATTAACGCTGTAAATATGGCCGATACGAATAGTTCCGGCGCACTCACCTATGGCATGTATCTCAATCGCAATAAAACAGTCGCTGACACGGCGGTAGAATTAACAAGGCAAAATAAAAGTATTAAGGACGGGACCTCAGAAACATCCGCCCGACAGGGGGAAATAAACGAGTGGGCGTCTCAAAACAAATTAGACACCCTCTTCTTCTTACAGACTCTATTCCTATACCTGATGTCTTTTATTGTCATTACATACATGTGGCGCTACGGACTACTCCCCGGCTCCACATATTATTGGGTTCTTGCCATACTAACTCTCATTATTATTGGCATATTCTTGAATCGTTATTTGTATACGAGTAAAATCCGTGATAATCGTTATTGGAATAGAAGATACTTAACTCTTGATAAGGGCCTCCTAGACGAGACCAAGGAAGAAGAATGTGAATCCTCTTCTTAACTTTACACACTGTAGTTATTAGAAAGATGGAGTCAGTATCGGTAAATACTTTACTAGAACGTTTAAATCCTATGTTAGAGGATATTATTATTCTCAAACGTAATATTTCAGATGCCCATAGTTCTGCGAAATCCTCTAAAGAAGGTGAGGCAGTTATACAACAGCAGAAAAAGGACTTTCGCGAAAAAACACAAATGTATAACCGACTCTTCCAAGAAGAGGAAATAAATTTACAAAAAAATGGTGGTAAGACAAGACAGGATACTTTACAGGAATATATGCTGACCTTTTTCTTTTTGGCTTATGCAATTTTCCTAAAAGCTGTGTTTTCCTATGTGTATATCTATGGTGGTTATGGTAAGGCGATGCAAATTACGGCTATCTTAACCATAATGTTAATACCTATGATCTTCATCATGGTGAAGTATATGTAGGCTATGCCTCCTTTGTAGGCTATGCCTCCTTTGTAGGCTATGCCTCGGGCACCCTCTCCTTCTCAAACTCAGCCTTCGCCTCGTCGTCAAAGAAGACAGCGCACCGCTTGAAGACACCCCCTTGCGCATTGCCGAAATCATCCTCCAACCGCTTCTGTATATCTTGTTTGGTAAGCTTCTTACCACTCAAGGTCCCGTCGTTACTACGAACCCAGCCCGTATAGGCCGTCATAATGTCCTTCAGGGTAGCCTCCTCATTCCCATACTCCACCAGCTTCGCACGCACATCACGGAAATCCACCATCCGCTCGGCCTTGAACTTGCCATACTGGTCAAAGGTCTCCTTGTAGCGATTGCTCTCCTCCGTTACCACCTTTGGCACAGGCTCCATGCCCTTCACCAAATACTCCGTCTCATACACATGCACCAGAAGGCCCAACCACACTTGGCGCCACTCCAGCAATTTAACGTCCAAATCATTGTCCCTCAGAAACACATTCGCAGCCCCCTTCTTCAGCTCCGGATCCGACTCATCCACGAACTTGGAGTTAAAGGGAATGGCGCGAATACGGCGCCAGGTGCCACGGTCCATGGAGTGCACAGGCGGATGCTTGTTGCACATCATGAAGAGCTTGCCTGAGATACGGAAACGCTGTTGGTCCTCAAAGAGACCACGGGCCTCTACCACGTCCTCACCACTGAACTGCTTCATCCTCGAGGTATTCAGAGGCTCACTGTCATCCGGCTCCTGCAGATAAATGAAGCGCTTGTTCTTGATGGAGATGATGTCAGGATTCGCAGCCCCCGAGTCAGGGCGCTTACGGGTGAGCGCAGTGGCCTGGAGAGATGAGCAATACTCGCCGAAGGTGTAGCGCATCAGATCCACGATCTTGGATTTGCCATTGCCACCACAGCCGATAAAGGTGTAGTAGCACTGCTCGCGGTTATTGCCCTCCAGACAACTCGCCATCAGGCGGATCATGTAGGAGAGCAAGTCCGGCTCCAGGAAGATCATCTTCAGGAAATCCATAAGCTCCTTCAGCTTCGGGTCATCGGGGTTATAAGGCACATAGTCAAAGGCGTCGCAGATCGGATAAATCCGGCCACTCAGCTGACTCATGTAATCGTCCGGCCTGCCCTCGCGGAAGATGACCTTGTTCTTGAGGACTCCTGTGGCAGGATCCTTCACCTGGCACCGAAGATCCAGGACGCCGTTGGAACAGACGAACAGATTCGCATTCATATTGAGGCGATTGGCGAAATCCTCCTCGTGAAAGAGCTCGGTGGCTGCGCGCATGATGCCGCCCTTGAAGTCCTGCTGATACAAGTGCTTCTCCACCTTGTGCAAGGCTTGGAAACGCTCGCCATCAGGGGACAGCGACCACTTCTTATACCAGTCCTCATCTGGAATAGCATTATCGGCGGCCAGATTATTGCTCGCACAGTGCGTGTCCCAACCCTTCTTCTTCAGACGCAACCTGGCACGAACCACGAGGTCGGCCATCTCCGTGCTCAGCTTCTCCTGTAACTCCATGCCCTGGTTCGTGTGACGCCATGAGTGAATGCGCTCGTCAAACACATACCACTCCGTGCGCTTTGACTCCACGGATGCGCAGAACTTGCCCTTGTAGACCCGCTGGAGTAGGCGAGCAATGTGGAAGTGCGTGTCATCAACGCGATACTGGACGAAACGGATGTGGTCCTCTTCCACGAGCGCCTTGTATGCCTCTGGGTTGTCCTGACGGGCCCAGTAGTGCAGGCTCTTTAGGGTGAGCTTGGCTCCGGCCGTGTTGCGACTGAATCCGCGCGCCCAGTCGGCTGCCATCCTTGTCCAATCCGTGCCAGCCGACTTGGAAGACTTCTCTGAGAACTCCTTCCAGGTCGCAAACATCTCCTCGCTCGGCTCGATGTTGGACAGACACCAGCCGACTTCCATCCAGGTCTTGTAGGAATCTGCGCGTTCCACGGATAGACACTGGAGTGCGATGGCCTGGGCCAACTCCACTTCCTCGCCATCATAGGAATCAGGGATGTAGACCCCGAGAGGCTTGACCGCAGTGGGAGCAATCGGCTGTTGGGTATCAGCTGCAGTAGCGACTGCGCCCGCAGCTACAGCAGCGGTGCCACGGCCACCGCTCTTAGCCAACCGGCTAAACTCCTCTTTTACATCCTCTCGCACCTCATTGTCGTCCTCTGCAAGATTGTAGCGGACACTGAGAAGCTCTAGAAGCTCCCTAGGAGTATACTGGCTGATGTCCTCCTCATCCATGGCTTCCGTCTCAGGGTTGTAGGCGAAGACAGAGGCCAGTGCATAAGGCGGTTTGTCCGGCTTGGATGCGCCGTATAAGAACCAACCCTGCTTACGAACCATGCTCTCATCATAGATGTCGTCGGCGTTCTTATTCGCATAACCGATCTCTTTGAAGGCCGTCTCAATCGCCTCTTGGTCAAGGAGCCAAGCACGCAACACCTTTTGCTTCTCGTTGGAAAGACAAATGTCCGGGCACTGGATGTGAATGCCATCCTTCACAATCTTTTGCGCCTTCTCCACATACGCCTGTGGACGATAAGAAACAAAGAACCGCACAAGACTATACGGCTTGAGGTCAAAGAAGGTATTCAGACCATCCACCATACTCCGCACAAAGGTGCGAATGTGCTCCTTCGTAAAGCGGTGGGTCAAGGCGGTATCTTCAGGGAATTTGAAGTCCATGTCCACCAGAATAGGCTTCGGCTTGTCAGCCCGAGGCTGTTCCACCAAATTCAGGGCCCTGAGTTTACGCTTGAACAGATGGTCGTGGATGAGATCCAAGAAGACTGGATACTGTTCATCGGGAATGAGCCAAGCGCCTCCGCCCATACCACAGAGAGAGGCTTTCTTTCCATTTCCGTATGACAAATATTTTGGCAAGAACTCATCTAGAGTTTTGAAATTCGCCATGGTGGGACTTTTTCAATGGGTGGCCGGCCGGCTCAACTTTTATTTTGGGCTTGGCCTGGCGACCTGGCTGCCAAGCCAATTAAATTTGATCCAACCACCAGTCCCTTTTACACAGTCCCATGATGCAAACAGAAGATTCCTTCCAGTTCTATTCCGGTTCGGCAGATGCTGCCCCAGGAAAAGGCGCAGGTGAAACCCTCGTCTCGCCCCCAGATACTTATAAAGACTTGCGCAAGATTCCTCATTGGCGCCGAGCTCTGGCAAAAGGTGAGAACCTAGACACCATTCTCCCTTTGACACGATCTGCAGAACTATGGATGATTCAAGGAAAGAGCAAGACTAGGAAAGAAGATTTGGAAACCACTAGGGCCGCAGCCTCTTCTGCTGCGGCGGAAGCCTCTGCTGCCGCAGAGGCCATTCAAAGAGCTCCTCCTACACAATCAGAGATGCCTCCTCCCTCCACTTCACCCAAGAAGAAGAAAACATCCAAAAGGAAGGGCGGTGGCGATGAGGATAATGCGCCCCCTTCCGCTGTTGCTGTTCCGGTGGCGCCTGCTGTTCCGGCTGCGCCTGTACCAGAAGGCGAAGTTGTCCAAGGGCTTCTAGCTGAGGCTCCTCCGGCAGATGTCCCCGTCCCCGAGGATACCCCCGACCAAGAAAACTCCGTCATTCGTTTCTGTCCCACCTGTCGCTACTACTTGTATCTGCAAGTAGAGGGCGAGGAGCAGAATCTATTCCGTGTCTGCCGTGTCTGTGGATACAAGGAGGAAGATGTAAAAGGGGGGCTGGTAATGGAGACCACGGTGCGCGAACACGCCACCGAGGGTTATAAGATTCTGTTGAATGAATACACTCGACAGGATCCTAGGTTGCCCCGACTGAAGACGATTCCTTGCCCGGATCCTGCCTGCGACAGCAATCACGGTAAGACGCCTTCCGATGTTATTTACATCAAGCACGATGCTGTAAACATGTTGTATATGTATATTTGCGATGTGTGCGGATTCACCTGGCGCTCTGCCCGCTGATGAGCTCGGCCCGCTGATGAGCTCTGCGTACCGATTATCGGCGCCTCAAAGAACCGCCTATCATACGATTGCTAGCACTACCGCCGGCAGAAGCGGAGAAGAGGAAAAAGGCGTAGTAGGGGAAGTAAAAATACGGGAAGACAAAGCATAGAATTGCATATAAGAGTGCAACAACATGCGAGTTTCCTATACTCAAGTTATACGAATACGAGAGCTTTGCCGAAGAAACAGCTTGTAGAATCATTATCATAATAAGAAAAATCACAGAAATTTTTGCAAATAACATGAAATTTTTAAGCATATTGGCCATACCACTTGGATTTGTAAATCCGGCTGGTATCATCTTCTTCAGATCCTTCAACATGGCGGGAAGATCCTCCATTCTAGTTTATCATAAAAAATTAAATGCCAGCTTGTTTATTCATATCACCACCCACAAATATCTGCCAGGCCAAGGCTCGCCCTACAAGTTGGGCATTTCCCAGAACCTTTTACAGCAATATCAATCGCCTCGCGCTGAAATAGGTGACCACATGCGGTATAAGCCACCATGTCCTTTGTAAGAGGTTCCAATGTAATTGGACAAGCGCTCTTCTTTTCTATGGCGCTCTCCATAAACGCATGCAATACATGTTTTGGCACAGTTACCTTAGTGGGGCAACTAACACTGAAATGCCAATACTTTGCGGTATCGAGTCCATGGCACACATGATAATATGTGCCCGGAAGAATCGTGTTTGGTTTATCAAGAAACCACACGAATACCTCGCCAATGCCTTCAAGCTTTATAGACTTTTTCAAGCGTTTCATGTTATTCAAGTATCTAGCCGCATCCGACATACTCGTAGGGTTGCGATATTGCCACACCTTTTGCACAGGCCCATCCTCAGCGTGAGTGATCCATTGACTATTGCCCACAAGCTTCTGCGGGTTTTGCACGGAATGACAAACCATGTAGTGATCTCCGCCAATTTCAATCGTCTCCGTGCGATAAAGGAGATAAATATCGCCCAAATCATCAA
>Ga0315905_10005890_pt1 | contig 12459 bp, 7 predicted proteins | sample LakEriMetagenome_5_FD_203522 | JGI IMG/M metagenome (GOLD analysis project Ga0315905, IMG submission 203522) | Freshwater fungal communities from buoy surface, Lake Erie, Ohio, United States - Buoy 4 MA121 | ecosystem: Environmental > Aquatic > Freshwater > Lake | place: USA: Lake Erie, Ohio... | reverse complement strand
TGAGTGAGCGAGTGATGTGTTCGCAGGGCATGCGCGAAAGGGCTCTGGGATAGCTTGGCGTATTCGCTTGTGTGCATGTATCAACCTTGCGTCTCTCTCTCTCTCTCTCTCTCTCTCTCTTTCTCTCTCTTTCTCTCTCTCTCTCTCTCTCTCTCTCGCAGAAATGCCCTATACGCCTTTCGCGCTGACGTCATCCTTCATCGCCGAGGGCGCGCTGGGAGAGGTGTACATACTCAACAGTACTCTCTATAGTGATTTTACCTGAGTACATTTACTGGGACACTGAGGTCTGAGAATTTCTGCCAGGGGATCGCAATGTGGATGCGCTTCCTCCGCAATATGGCCCTCCTCTTCACGCTCCTCTTCCTCATCAACCTACCTGCGTTTTTCTTCTACGTACACGGAGAGGGTCTGAGTGATGCAGCGGGCAAAAAGGCGCAGGGCAATGGTATTCTTGCTCTCCCTTCTCTCGGCAACCTCTTCCTCAATCGCCAGGTCCCTCGTCTTCTGCTCCCTAAATCCTAAATGCTAAGCCCTGAACCCACATTTTAAGCCACTACCACTGTAGCAGCACAGGTAGCGAGGATGCCTACGCCCAATACTCGACACCTGAGCCCCCAGTTGCTTGATGCAGGTGGAGCTCAACCTGGACACGGCGCACATGGACAGCAGCAGGACATTCACGCTCAAGATGTTTGGAAAGGACACGGAGCTGTCGCTCTACGTCATCAGCATCTTGCTTTCGGCCCTGGATCTACTCGGGATGCTCGTTTTCCTGGCGTTTGTCATGTACCTTCGCTTGTCCCAGCAGAAACAGAAGTTGACCATCGATAAGCGAACAAAGACGGCCGCAGACTACTCGGTGATGGTGACAGGGATCGTTGGGAAGAAGCTCGACATTGAAGCGTTGCGCAAGCACTTTGAAGTCTACGGCAAGGTGGAGGCCGTGTCGGTGGCTACGTACAACGAGGTGTTCCTGACGTGCAAACAAAAGGTCGCGGAGATTCTCAAAAGTCAGTGCTTAGTCATTTATATAGTATATGTACTAGGGCGCTTACTTTTGAGAATTTTGAAGGTCGCGGAGATCAACGAGAAAAACGCCATCGTCGAGGCCAAAGTGGCCAAGGCGCAGCAAATGGCCAAAGAGAAGGGGAAGCCTCCTCCGCTCTTCTGGATCAGCGACGCCGACTTCGGGGAGCAGGGCTTGAGGGGTGAGGGGAGGCGGATCCTGACCACGCGCAAGAGTGCGCACATTCCCACTGTGCGCGAGCTCGAGCTCAACCACAAGACCCTGGACAAGCTCAAGGAGGATCTGGACACGCTCGGCCACCAGTGTGACGACTGTTACGCGGCCTTCATCACCTTTGCCAACGAGAAAGATCGTCGCAAGTGCCTCGATTCAGTGTCTTTCCGCGACTACATTCCGTGCATTGGAAATACGAGCCGCGGACCGCAGATGAAGAATGCCATTATCCAGGAGGCCCCCGAAGTGACGAACGTCTCCTGGGAGAATCTCCCGTACGGGCTCGGCAACAAAACGCTGCGAACATGTGGCATTTGGTTTTGTGCGCTGGTGTTGTTGGCCGCAAGCTTCTTCATCATTCTGGTTGCGCAGGTGTATCAACGATACCACCCGCTCCAGTCCTGTCCCCCGGCGGTCCTCGAGAGCAAATTGGACACGGTGTCGCAAGACTATTTTTACAATAGATCGCCCGATGCGTGGGGGCCTGGTGTGCGTGGCAAGGGGCTTGGTCTTCTCTTGTCTGATGGCGTTTTTTTTGATAAGTTCGGTGTTTGTCAGGGAGGGGGGCGCACTGGGCAGAAGTGCGATGGTGACGAGGAATGCATAAGCGTGGAGGGCACGGGGAAGTGCCGAGTGTACGATCTGTCGTGCTCTTACCGCGCTCAAATGCAGCGTGCTGAGCAAGAGCAACCAATTAGTGAGCTGAGTCAGGCTGACCGCGCCAACCTCATCAGCGAGAGATTCCTGGAGAAGCCCTCAGGGTCGCCTAAGAAGTCTTCTAAGTCGTCGTTCGTCGTGGGGCAGTCCTCTGGGTCGTCGGACACGGACGAGGAGGAGGAGAAGCCAGAACTTCTGAAGTGGAATCAGATGGGGTTGCCCCCAGTGTGCAGAAAGGACCTCTACGTGCTAGACGAATCTGTAGCAGTGCGAGTGGATGTTTTGGAGCGACCGGTGCTCAACTACACGTACGACCTTGTCAACTACACCACGCAACACACAGACTTGGGACAGCTCAAACGCGACGTGTGTCTCAGCAATCTGCCGAGCCTAAGCGAATGCAAGCCGGCGCCTGATAATTGCACGCGCTGGCCTGGTTGCAACTACAGCGCATGGCCCGCGTGCCAGGAACTGTCGAACGTCAACAAGACCCAGTGCGTCGAAGAGCTCACCATCGCCTTCATGGTCGAAAACGCCACTGCGGGCACTTTCACGTGGCAGACGGAAACTATCTCCTCGCCGAGTTTCGTGCAAGCGCAGCGGTGTAACTCAAGCATGCTGTCGGCGGGTAATGTGACGTGCCAGACCAAGCTCAAGGTTACGTATGAGACGCGGGTGCGCACATTCAGACCGTTCCCAGTCTATTCTGAGAGGGTGTGTGATCGATATAAGCGGCAGTGCTCAAATTGCTTTTGCATCGAAAGTATCTCCAGCTTCTGGGTTGTTTGGCTCTTTAGCCTCTCGGAGAGCTACAGCGCCCTTTGCTCCAAGCAGTTAGGACAAATCCTCGAAGAGTACTCGATTTTTGTCGGCGCAGCTGTTTCGGTGTCGGCAGTCAACGCAGTGCTCAAAATGCTTCTTCGAGCTTTTGCGGGCTTCGAAAAGGGCTACACCAAGAGCGAAACAGAAAAGTCTATAGCAGTCAGAATCTTTCTCGCGCAGTTCTTCAACACGGCGCTGGTGCCGCTGCTGGTGTACGCGAGAATCCAAAGCCTGTCTGAGGAGCAGTGCCGAGGCGGAACCGGTGTTTTCGACCCTGCAAACGCTGTAGCGACCTTCGGCTTCAACGGCATGCCCTGCAACGTGAACGAAAAGGCCATAAATGTAACCTCACAGAAAAGACAGCCAGTTTGCTCATTCGGCGGCGGAGAGTGTCTGCCGGGGGTGCCTGTCTGGTTTCCCATCTTCACTGGAGAGTTTACCGACTTCCAGAGTCTGTGGTATTCTACCGTGGGCACCTCCATCCTTATCACGGTCCGATTTCGTCCGGCACATCTTCCTTACTATCGAAAGTCGCTGCCTATCCTATGCCTTCTTGGATTTTGTCGAACATATTGTTTTCTCTGCGGCTCGTAAAAATCATGTTTGTGCAATACCTAAAGCGCTACTACACTGCCTATCCCTGCTATCCCTACTATCGCTCATAGGCCTATATTTCTACCTTCCAGGTCATTGTCAATATGGTCCTCACCCTTTTGCCCGTGCTCGTGGACTGGCCGGTGCAAATCATCTCTGAGAAAGTAGCTGCGTCGACATCCGTGACGCAGCGTCAGCTGAATCGGGTGTTCGAGGTATAAATTCTCAAACGGAATCTCCAGGTCATTTATATAGTAAATGTACTAGGGCGCTGACTTTTGGGCGCTGACTTTTGAGAACTTTTGTCAGGGTCCAGACTTCGAGCTCGCAGCGCGCTACGGCGTCATTCTAAACAGCCTTTTCACGTGCATGTTGTACAGTGGGGGCTCCCCGGTATTCAGACTGAGTGAGGCAAGAGTAGACGACGTGAGGGATTGGGGAGGAGCATGAAGTGGCGCTGCGCAGGGTGGGGCGGGGTAGGCGAATATCTTGTCACCCTTCATCCTTTTCGTGTTTGGCACTACTGGCGGAAAGAGAGTAAGCAGCAAAGAAAGCGAGTGGGTGCGTGTGATGGGGAGAGGGAGAGGAGGTTGCGATGCGCACGACACCAGCACGATTCCTAACACGAACTCTGTCGATGACTTGCTCGTTGTGCGGCAGGTATTCTATTTGGTGGCTGCTGGCACCTTTGGTTTCACGTTCATCGCGGACAAGGTTACGCTACACAGATTGTACAAGACGCCGACTCGCTATGATGAGAAACTGGCCATTTGGACCGCCAAGGTGCTGCCTGTCGCAGCATTTCTTCACTTGACTTTCGGCATTTGGAAGTACAGCGCAGTGATGGCCATCATTCCGGTCTCCAAGGACATCAACACGTTTGTGGCCTCCGCCATCGCTGAGGGATGTCTTTCACGCAGCAAGATAGACCCCAGCGTCTGCGACTGGAGTTGTGCTGAAGACCGTAATGTCGATTGTGCATATGCTGTCAATGGTAGCCTCGTTGTCAATCACACGGTATGCGAGCAGGAGGGTTTAGGCCGGTGCATGGGAAACGACCCCGCGATACTTGACTTCAATTTTGTCGCGCGTCTCTTTACGTGGTCCACTTTTCCGATTTTCATCGTTGTCTGTATTCTCGGGCTGAACTATGTCTTAAAAGTGATCCTACTGAACCCGTTGGTGCGGCCGTTGCTCAAAAGGTGCTGCAAGAATTGCCTTCCGCGAAATCTGAAGCAGACAGTTGACATTTTTGGCGTTGACGACGACGATGATGATGGAGTCGATTATACCAGGGCGCTGGGCCTGACGCAGCAGTCGCCCTCCAAGCCTCGTGCTGCTCGCAATTGTGCCGCGCCAAACGGCGCTGAAGACGACATTCCCACAGCGCACACACACTGGAACGGACTCCCCATCTATGACATCACCAAGATCTCGAGGTATCGAGACGCTTTTGCAGATCTCCACATGTCGCGCTCGACCATGGAGGACGGCCAGCAAGTCCTGGTGGGCGACAGTGGGAATATTTGGCTCAGCCCCGAGGCTTTGGCAGCGCTGCAAGCTCTCACACAGCACAACTGTGGCACCAACATTGCCCTGGGAAAGCCGGTCAGGGCCAGCAGCAATTTCGACCCCAAACGACCGCCTTCCAATGCCACCGACGGGAAGACAGACGCGCGCGACTGGCGGTCCTCGGCGCACACCGGTGCCAACCGGCAGCCGTGGATCGAGGTGGACCTCGGGGCGCAGATGCACGTGTGGCAGGTCAAAGTCTTCAACCGCCACGACCATCGCGGCCGCCTCTACAATAGTTATATCCTGCTTTCCGAGCGCGCGATGCCGGAAGGCGAGGCGACGTTTGAGCGCGCTCGCGCTGAAGCCGTGGACAGCTTCGAAATAGTAAAGGACGGCGCGCCAGGCACGGCGCCACACGACTACATCGTCACCTGGGACTGCGATGCTGTTGGGCGGTATGTCCGCGTGCAGTCTTCTGTTGATCTCCCAAATCCCAAGGTAAAGTCCCCGGCGCCGGGGAACTGCCTCGCCCTCCAGCAAATCCAGGTCTTTGGATCTCCGGCGTTGCCGGTGGACAAGCCCTTAAGCAATCAAGTGCCTCTTCGAAAAGAAGAACCTGTGCAAGACCTCGCACGTGCCACCCCCCAAGGGCCAAAAACAGCAGATACCAGAACAAACCCTCCCCAGCAGGAAGAGGTGGGCAAGAAGGAAGATGGTTCAGTGGACACGCCGTCAAAGGTCCTTAATTTCAAGGACACCGCTCATCATGTGCTTCAGGACAAAAATGTGGCTGCAGGAAAGCCTATGCCGGCGTCGCTTTATGCGGGCGAGTTCACTGCCGGTGCACAAGAGGATTCGAAGGACCAAGACACGTCAGCCATCACGCTCAAGACCGAAGACACGGCTGATGACGCTGAGACGACTCTGCAAACACAGAACACAAGCGTACTTGAATCCGTGGTCGCACGATCGCAAGAACTAGATCGTTCCAGACTTGCGCCGCAAGCTGCTGCAGAGGAAGTGGAGTTGGGTTCTTCAAATTCCTGGGACGAAGAGGGGGCTGAGACGCTGCACACTGTCAAGGATACAACCCTGCAGACCACCTCTTTCTCGGATGTCTACGATGTGTGATGATGATTGCACACTGGTATTGATGGAGGCAGCTGGACTCTGGGGCTGGAGTGAAACGATAGGACCTTGCCGATACTTGTCTGATCGCGTAGATTGTAAAGTGCTGTGGTAATAAAGGGATTATAAAGTGCGGTGGTCATAAACTGCAATCGTAAAGCAAGCTGCCCAGACGGTCTTTGCGCCGGCGGTGCACTGCGCTCTGAACTCAGATTCCGGCGCCGTGCGCACTGCCCATGCGCAGGCCGGTGTATAGGGACCGCCCAGTGACAAAATTCCCCGCAGTTACAAATCAGCTCAGAGAAGTGCAAAAAGAAATTGCATCGCAATTCTTGTGACTACATTTGTGTCAAGTATGTGCATACCTGTGACTACATTTGTGTCAAGTATGTGCGTGCGTGCGTAGTATGTATGTAAGCTCGTATCACGGCGTACGCCCAATTGAAATGTCGCGATGAGGCAGCATCTGATGCAGGCTGACAAAAAAGGAGGGAGCCAACACATTTCTCACGTGCTACCTATGAGCAACGACAGCGCCATAGGACTTTCCCGATTCCAAACCGAACCCGTTTAGTAGATTCCCGGCAAGAGAGTGTGTGTATGAGGAACTAATCCATGAGCAGGGTGCAGGGCGTCACCAGTAAGCACAGGCTCCGCATCACTAAACGCATATCTAGTGCGATGCTTGAATGGCGAGGACGTTCCCCGGACTCTGATAAGAAGCTCGTCGGATGGTACCGTCGATCCTGATCGCTACCGCCAGGAGACACGAAAGCTGGCTGCATTGCGCAAATGAGCGACTTCGCCAGCTTTCCGGGCGGCCGCCTAACCAAACCAACCAGCCCCAAAAACTGCGCATAAGGATGTCACGCAAGTGAAATTGTGTCAGAAAACTTGATGCCCCGCCTGACGCAGGTCTCTATATTCGCACTCCGCAGCGCGCGCACCACACCCACGATGGTCTCTCGCCCCTGTCTACACTCAGCTGCCCTCAATAGTCTCTATTTTCACCAGGGAGAACAAGGAACAAGATCTACCTTGCTTGCTTGGCTCCTGGCTTGTCTTTGCTTCTGCTTCCGCAGCCTGCCTCATCCAAACTTAGTTAATTTGCAGAAACAAACTCATGAAAAAGACTCGGCAAAACTAAGTCGATAAAATTAAAAATGAAACCCACGCTTGCGGTCGCAGAAATAGACAGACCGGTGGGCGGGTCTTGAGAGCACCCATACCCTCCGCCTTCTCACGTAAATCTGCCAACTTCGATGACAGCCCCTCGATCCTGCATCCCATTTTGCAACCCAATCAATACGAAATGACATAATAATAGGTTGTAAAATCGCCATCTCACTTTCCAGGCGCGCAAAAGACGACTAAATAACAACACGACCCACAGATTTACCTGCCCATCTGATCACCGAGTTCATCAAGCAGGCCAGATATACACTCGTACTCCTCATTGACATTTTCCTCCTCAGCAGCTCCGGGTACGGCTATGGTGGCTTCGTCCGTGTCCTCCTCCTGTTTGGGACCCCACTTAGTTGTCCATATATCTTCATTTCCCTCACTGACAGGCTAAATAGCAAATACATAATCGCCCATCACGCCAACCCAACTGGAGAATCTTGGGTCCTTCGTCCATGTATGTCCCTTCAGAAAAGATCCAAGAGGCAAAAAAGAGATAACATGCCAAAGAGTTACCTCCTCCCCATCTTCACCCTCTTTGCCCCTGAAGTAAAAAAAGCGCTCCACTTTACCAATGATTAAGGCGACAAGAAATCCAGCAAAAGCGATGATGAACAACCCTGCGATTCTCACGTCCTTTAGTTTTGTGCCCGTGAACGTTTTGGGATATCTTTCCTCTATACTCAGCGTTTAGCAATGTCTCTTGTTCTGGTTCAAATTTGTGTAACCACGACGTGTGTGTCTGTGTGTGCGCAACACACACTCATACACACGCACGCACACACACACACACACACACACACACACACTTACACACTGTACACACACGTTACCGGCTAACTCACTGAAGGTCATCTGGGCCGCGTTCACTACCGGGGCCTCACAATGATTACGGTCGATCTCAAACTCTTTTTGGCTGTGTGTTGTAGATGAAGGCAAGTCAGCGGAGCAAAATTGAATCAATCCCTACGTGTCTCTCTAATGTGCGAGAGGAGATAAGTTTATTGGTTCGTGCGAGGCAGGAGAAGAAATTCAAGATTTTGCCACGAAACAAAGCAAGTACAAAAAAAGCCATGAATGACGCAAGGAACTGACGCATCATGAGCAGAAAAGACAAAGACCGTAGGATGCTTGTGATTCCATCTTGGGCAAGAATGTTCAGAATTGCCTTCGAAAACGGAATATGCATGTCCGTGCCGTGGGGAAAGGCCAGTGCGATACCCGAAGGATTGACAGCGGGGCCGCGTGTGACAAGCTTGCAATAATTGTCGATTTTTTTGCGTTTGTTGAGCTCGTAGATAAGCGCGTGGTAGTCGTGCACGAGTGCCTCGGGGCCCTCTTCTACAGCCGATTTCGAGAAAGTTTCAAAGTTAGGTGTCAAGGCATCAACCGTTATCGCTCATATATACTGAAATTTCCAAGGTATTAACAGTGCAAGCGAGACAGAGCTCGCGAGAATGCGATGCAGCAAGAAACGGCACACGCATACGCACACACACACACACACACACACGGTGCGCACGATGCCAGCACGTGCATTTACACTTTATACCATCCGTGCCGCAGAGGACAGCATCAAGAACGCCAAGTTCAAGTTCATTTTTTTTATCTTTGCACGGGCTTGTTTTCTTATCGTAAACCCAATTGGTATCATCCTGCGACGATACATAGAAATTGGATGCAATCACTGGTCAGGGTAAAAAACAACACCACCGGGAGTCAACATGTTTGGCTGCGGCGCGCAAGTAGGAACGTGCATAAATGCAGGGAGGGAAAATGCAAAATATTTCGAATCAGATCAGCACGTGAGACACATCACACTTTTGACATTCTCTGCGTTGCGAGTACCCTTACCCACAATGCGTCAACATTACAAATGCAAGTATAATACACCGCAGCCCACAAGGCGCAAATATTTACCGGTTTCTTGGTGAGAATACTCTTGTAGGTGAACATGGAGAAGGAGGTGGCAGAATCGGCTTGCATGATCGCCTGAAACTGCAGGAACTGCGAGCTCGGCAAAGTCTTGTTGTTCGCGGTACCACCGTTCCATACTCCCAAGAACTTGTTCTGGGGATCCTGTTACACGACAAGGTGAAGAAGGAAGAGTGGAGCAGGAAATGAGAGGGGTTGAAGGAGCAAGTGCCAGAGCAGGCCCATGGGCCCAGAGAAGAATTGACCTGCGTTTTCGCATCTTCACTCGTGCCTGAGTGAGTTTGCATAGGCTACACATGTGTGTGCTGATAGCCTACGGCAAGCAAACGCAGGAACAGGCGATTTAAAGCGTGAACGTTTGGGCGCCGAGCAAATTGGAAATGAGAGAGAAATTGGAATAGAACAGAAAAGAGGAAATGAGAACCGAGGAGTCAAATTTAGGGCCTCGAACAGCAATGCCAAATTTGCCAGTGGCAAGCGAGTCGAAGTCATCCACGGTTGGGATGTTAGAAGTAGAGATGAGGAAGGAAGCTACAGCTCCCGTGTAAGTGGCGCCAATAATCATCGCGAAGATGGCGTGCGCCACGAATACAGTCTGTGCAACCCTCACCCACGACCCCGAAACACACGCATGCGCAAACACAAATGTGAGTCTTCAGCATGCACACTTGCGGGTGATGCGTGCAGGTTCAGATGGGACTCGCGTTTTGCAAGCATTGGAAGAGAGATGCCGAAGGGGCAAAAGAAAGGCTTGACGAATGTAGACGAACGTAGACGAACGCGGACGAGCATGGCGAGTAGAAGGGAGCACGAGCAAGAGGAGATAGCGGCGAAAGCAGGACGTCGAGTGGTGGAAAGGGAGGTGGATGAAACGGCGAGATAGGTGACAGATGACAGCAAACAATTGCAAAGAGTAACAGTTGAGCTCGAGAGGACTCTTGCGGTCAGGAGAAAAGCACCTTGCCACCTATGGAAACAGGCGCCTTGTCTGCACCTCCTAGCACAGTTGTGAAGGACCAGTAAAAAGTGTCGGGTATGGATGTGAAGCCCTGGCATAATATGCATGTACATGTGTCACATGTGGAAGCAAAAAATATCAGAAAACATCTGGTGATCGGACACGTGCATGACACCCAGTTGTGTTTCTCGCTTGACTCAGCATAGATGGGTGAGAGTAAGCGTGTGTGTGTATGTGCGCATGTACATGAGAGTAAAGCGTGTGTGTATATGTGCATAAGTGCATGCAAACGTGTAGTGTGTATCAACTATTTGACGTCACCTCAGCAATATCGTCATTCACGGAAGACTCGATAAAGAGAAAGATCACTGTTACAATCAGAACCTGGGATAGAAGTAAGCGAGTTAGAATGCGATATCACACACTCGTGTTTCGGTGACCACGAGTATAGACAATTCGTAGGTGGCGATCCACGGGTGCGCGTTAACGTGCAAGAGCGAGAGCGCACGAGAGAGCGAGGGAGCGAGAGAGTGTGCAAGGAAGGCGCTGCCGGCGTAATGATTACTGGCGTACATCAAATACCTCAACAAGAATTGCAATCCATAGTTCCAGAGTAAAAGGACCAAAAAACAGGGCCATCTTGTCAATGACGTTTGCGAAGAACGGGGGCTCGTGAGTAGCACGAGTTGCCTAAGAACGCGTGGAGAGCGACAAGAGTTATACAGGAAGTATGTTAATGCTCAACTGCGCGCCCGTGCACAAACTTTGGAAAATCTAGATGAAAGACAGGGTGCGTGATTTGACAAGGAGAGCGCTAGGGGTATAAGGAAGACAGTCTGACCACTTGTTGGGGGGTTGTAAGAAATGGGGTCGTGAAGTGAACAAGCGCCATGCGATCGACGAGCATCTGAATAGAACCGGCAGCGAAGTCCGGTCCCATACTTTTACCTGCGCATTCGGAATTGCTTCATTTTTCGCTGCGAGTCCACAACACACAATACACTTGCAGGCAGTGTGGCAGCCGAGCTGGAGACAAGAAAAAGGGGGAAACGCTTACATCCTGTATCTTCTATGGCGGTACAGGTCGCTGCGAAGTCAGCGGTCGAGGTTGGGCCTTTATAATAGCCTGCCTCTGTTTTCACAGTTGATTTGCACACTTTCCCGACCAATTGCACATTGGATGAAGTCAAGTCACCTGATTATTGAGCATCACCCATGTCAGAACCAAGGGGTGCGTGAAAACACTCGTATCGTGCAGATCCACAATGGAAAGCCTCACCATTGCAGACCATATTAACAGCGCTTGATGCCGACTCAGGCGACTCTGGTGGCAAGATCCACTGAAACTGAATTTTACTGAATTCCTCTGACTGTGAGATTGCTCTGCACTGCTTCTGCAGCTCTGCCTTGAGCTCAGTCTCCACCTGCAGAATCACGCACGTATACCCCAAGGTCAGACGATGCTCGCACAAATACAATTGTGGCAACCAATCACGCACGTATACCCCAAGGTCAGACGATGCTCGCACAAATACAATTGTGGCAACCGGCTGACACAAGTACACAGCCCGGCTGCAATAATTTGATGTTCAGTTTGTTGTCTAGCGACTTACCAATCTGTATGTGATGCCACCCTTGTCGCAGCCGACTTGGGTGCACCCAAAGGCTTCCATTCCACAAACTTGATTGACGCATTTGGCTGCAAAGAGCGCCAAACAAGTCAGCGAGACGCTTTCCTGGGCATGGCTTGCAGAGAACGCAAAGCGGTAGGGTACATTTCTGTGACAACTCACTTTTGTCCACAATGATGAAAGGAGGGAAATCGTGCGTTGCAACCCTGCAGCAGATGGCCCCAATGGGCGTCAAATGCACGCAGGACCGGAGCAAACAGGAAATTATCCGCGACAGCACAGAAATTATCCACGACAGCACAGTTCCGCGCGCTCTGCAAACACGATGCATGTCCCGTAGACATGCGTTTTTGCTCGGCCTGCCGTCAAAGGTGAAGGCTGTGGGATAACGGCGTGCTTGCCAGCATGCCAGCAAAAGGTCGCATCACCTGAATGTCTTGCCGCAGGGTAGCGACATCGGGTCCGGGAGCTCTGCGGCGGTCTGATTTTGGGCTTTGCATTTTGGGCATGCAAGTGCTATCAAAAGCAGCAGCCCTGCCGCTCGCCATCCGAGCCGGCCGTGATCGGGCATGGTCTTCGAACGGGTGGCGCGAGAAGGGCTCGACAAAGGCTTTCTCCGCCGTCGCGACACACCCCTCAAAAGCCAGGGTGCCTCTTTGCTGATTCGGTAAGCGAAAAATAAAATATATGAAATATGGACGAATATCTATAGGGCCCTGGTCACGGTTAGTTACTTGCGAGGCTGAATAAAGGTTCTTTGTTCAGCTCGTCCTGCCTTGTGGTCTCATATGACT
>Ga0315905_10005888_pt1 | contig 12461 bp, 8 predicted proteins | sample LakEriMetagenome_5_FD_203522 | JGI IMG/M metagenome (GOLD analysis project Ga0315905, IMG submission 203522) | Freshwater fungal communities from buoy surface, Lake Erie, Ohio, United States - Buoy 4 MA121 | ecosystem: Environmental > Aquatic > Freshwater > Lake | place: USA: Lake Erie, Ohio... | reverse complement strand
TTCGTCGTCGATGCCGCGCGCCTCCGGCAGAATCTGAGCATTCTGGCTGATGTGCGCGATCGCGCAGGGATCAAGGTGCTCGCCGCGCTCAAGGCGTTCTCGATGTGGCGGGTTGCGCCGCTGATCGGCGAATACCTCGACGGGGTCTGCACCTCGGGCTTGTGGGAAGCGCGCCTTGCCGCCGATCACTACGCCGGCGAAATCGCTACCTATTGCGCGGCCTACAAGGCGGAGGACCTGCCGGAAATCCTCCAGCATTCGGATCACGTGATCTTCAATTCGCCCAGCCAGCACGCCCGCTTTGCCCCGCAGATTGCGGCCGCGCGCGCTGCGGGTGAACCTTTCGATATCGGCCTCAGGATCAACCCTCTCCACGCCGAAGGTGAAGTGCCGCGCTATGATCCCTGCGCCCCGCATTCGCGTCTCGGTTTCCCGGTCGACCAGCTGCTGCCCGAGCACCTCGAAGGCGTCAGCGGGCTCCACTTCCACACGCTGTGCGAGCAGGATTTCGAGCCTCTGGAGCGCACCTGGGCCGCACTGAAGCCGCGCATTGCGCCGTACTTCGGCCAGCTCACCTGGCTAAACTTCGGCGGTGGCCACCACATTACGCGCGCTGATTACCAGCGCGATCAACTTGTTGCCTTTCTTCAGCAGGTCAAGCTTGAGACAGGCTGCGAGATCTACCTTGAACCCGGCGAGGCCGTCGCACTCGATGCCGGCATTCTCGTCGGCACCGTGCTCGATACGCACTGGAACGGGATGCAGCTCGGCATCACGGACATTTCCGCCACCTGCCACATGCCCGATGTGATCGAGGCGCCCTATCGCCCGGCCATGCTGGGTGAACTGCCGATCGACGAGTACGAGGATGGTGAAGGCGATGCGCCCGTCCGTCTCGGCGGCCCTTCGTGCCTCGCTGGTGACGTCATCGGCGATTACCGCAAGCCCGGCTTGGCCGAGCCGGGCACGCGTTTCGCGTTCCTCGATCAGGCGCATTACTCGATGGTCAAGACCACGACCTTCAACGGCGTCCCGCTCCCTTCGATCTGGCTATGGGACAGTGAAACCGACACGCTCGAATGCGTGAAGCGTTTTTCGTGGGAGGACTTTCGCGCCCGTCTTTCCTGAGACCGTTTCCTGAGGCATCGTCTTTGCAACAATAGCAAAAGGCGGAGAGACAGGATGGCGGGCGAAGTGCTTGATGGCGTGACCAGCGACCCGGTGCGGATGGGCTGGATGGTTGGTGCCCCGCCGCCGCCGGAAAAGCGCATCCTTGCCGCGCGCGCGGACCACATGCGCTTTCCGATGATCCGCTGGTCCTATTCCAACATGCGCAGCTTCTGCCCCACCGCGCGCATCGCCGCGAGCGGAGCAGGAACCGCTTTCCCCCGCGCGCTGCGTGACGATCTGGACGCCGTCCGTTTCACACCGCTGGGCGGGGAGGCCGAAATCACCTTCGAGCAATCGCTGCTTGAAGCCTTCACCGACGGCATCATGGTCCTTCACAAGGGCGAAGTGGTGTTCGAGCGCTGGTTCGGCGTGACCGGCCCCGAAACCCGCCACATTGCCTTTTCCGTCACCAAGAGCTTTGTCGGCACGCTCGTGCAGATGCTGGTCGGGGAAGGGCGGATCGAGCTTGGCGCGCGGGTGGACAGCGTGATCCCCGAACTCGCATCCAGCGGCTTTGGCAGCGCGACGATCAGCCAGGTCCTGCACATGACGACCGCGCTCGATTTCTCCGAGGAATATGGCAATCCCAACTCCGGGATCGGCGCCTACAGCGCTGCGCTCGGCCTCACCCCGCGGCCCGCAAGCTACACCGGCCCGCATAACCTCTGGGACTATCTCACCACGGTCCCCGGTCATGGCACGCACGGTGAAGGGTTCGTCTACCGCACGCCCAACACCGACGTGCTTGCGTGGGTCATCACCCGCGTCACCGGAAAGCCCTTCGCGCAGGTCTTGTCAGAGCGCCTTTGGCAGCCGCTCGGCATGCTCGGTGATGCAGACCTTATCGTTGACGAGGCTGGCACGCCCTTCGCTGGTGGCGGGCTCAATCTGCGCCTTGAGGATCTGGCCCGCTTCGGCGAGGCGCTGCGGCTCGGCGGGCAGGGCGTGATCCCCGGGGCAGACGTCGAACGCATCCGCCAGGGCGGCGATCCCGAGCGCTTCCACAAGGCAGCTTACCCGCTGCTCGGCGGATGGAGCTACGGCAACCAGTGGTGGCACGCGCATGATAACCACGGGTGCTTCAGCGCGCGCGGGATTCATGGGCAGACGCTGTGGATCGATCCCGTTGCCGAAATGGTTATCGCGCGATTCGCCTCGCACCCCACTGCGGCGAATGGCGCGAACGATCCGCACTCGCTCCCGGCCTGGCGCGCACTGGCCCAAGCCGTGATGACGTAGGGATTTCGGCGCTTCCCCGCTAAAATGTTTCATGTTTGTGACATCAACGTGAGGTGCCCATTTTTTCACTTGATGTTCAGGGCGGTGGGGCTATTTACCCCCTCGCTGCCCCATGGGGACTTCCAAACCGCAAGGCAGCTTTGTCTCAATTTTCCGTTTGGGGGTCCCTTGAGTTGCACATCCATCCAGATGCATTGGCTGTAGCGGGCGCCTTCGCGCCTGACCAACCCGCCATTCTCAATCGTCCGCACGCTGCGGCGCGCGCGGCCCGTTTCTTCGTCGAGAAGTTTCCGGGGCGTTCGCTCTATGCGGTCAAGGCGAATCCGTCGCCGGAGCTGCTTCGCGTATTGTGGGACGCAGGGATCACGCATTACGACGTGGCCTCGATCGCCGAAGTGCGCCTTGCGCGCACCGCGCTTCCTGATGCCACTCTGTGTTTCATGCATCCGGTCAAGACGCCGAGCGCCATCGTGGAAGCCTACCGCGACCATGGCGTGCGCGTGTTCAGCCTCGATTCGATCGAGGAACTGGAGAAGATCCGCATCGCCACGACAGAGGCCAACGGCAACGTACTGCCCGAGGATCTGACGCTGTGCGTGCGCCTGCGCGTCTCGTCCGAGGGCTCCGAGCTTAGTCTTGCATCGAAGTTCGGCTGCGATCTCACGGGCGCGGCAGACCTTTTGCAGGCCACGCGCCAGGTCGCCGATTCGCTCGGCGTCTGCTTCCATGTCGGCAGCCAGTCGATGAGCCCGCACGCCTATGTTCAGGCGCTCGAGCGCGTGCGCGCTGCGATCGTCGATGCTTCGGTCACGGTCGATATCATCGATGTCGGCGGCGGCTTTCCATCGATCTACCCGGGCATGGAGCCTCCGCCGCTGGAGGATTACTTCGGCGTGATCGATCGCACCTACGAATCGTTGCCGGTATCCTATTCGGCCGAGCTGTGGTGCGAGCCGGGCCGAGCGCTGTGCGCCGAGTACAACTCGATGATCGTGCGTGTCGAACGGCGGCGCGGGACCGAGCTCTTCATCAACGATGGCGCATATGGCGCGCTGTTCGATGCCGCGCACGTGGGATGGCGCTTCCCTGTCCGCCTGCTGCGGGAGAGCCCGGCTAACGAGGACGGTGAGACCGAGCTCGAGGCTTTCAGCTTCTGGGGTCCGACTTGCGACGACATGGACCATATGGAAGGGCCTTTCGCGCTTCCGACGGACATCAAGGCTGGCGATTTTATCGAGATCGGCATGCTCGGCGCCTATGGCGCAGCGATGAAGACGGCTTTCAACGGCTTCGGCGCGACCGAAGTGTTTGAAGTGGCTGACGAGCCGATGGCCAGCCAGTACCGCGGAGATCGCCGCGATCCGCGTGTTTCCGATAACGTCGTCTCGCTGCGCTGAGATAACAAGCACCGGGCCAGATCCGGGTCGCATGAGAAAGGCCTCGCGAGCAATCGCGGGGCCTTTCGTTTTGTTCGGCGGCTGCCCGACGGCAGGTTGGGGGGTGAGCCTAACCTGTTGCCAATAATCGACATGACACTGCGATTTTGGCGCGTTAACCTATTTGGCGGGAGAAAATTAGGCATATTCGCGTAAGGACCGGCAATATTTTGGTACGATCGGAGTCCTGACCATGTTTGCCAGACGCTTGCTCGGTTCAACCTGCGTTGCCGCGATCCTTTGCGGTGCTGCATTCGGCGTGCCGCTCGCCCATGCGCAGGACCTGCAGGCTGCTCCGGTGCCCGCGGCGGAGAGGCCCACGGCCAAGGGGCCCGATGACATCGTCGTCACCGGTTCGCGTATCCGCCGCCCATCGACGGACAACGCGCAGCCGACCGCCGTAATCGACGAAAGGCTGATCGAGAATCGTGGCTACACCAGTGTGAGCGACGCGATCAACCAGCTCCCCGGCTTTGGCATTGCCGACAGTTCGGCGATCGGCGATCAGGGCAACGGCCTTGGCGTCGGGCAGGCTTTCGTCAACCTCTACGATCTCGGTTCGCAGCGCACGCTGACACTGGTGAACGGCAGGCGCTTCGTGGGCGCCAATCCGGCCTCGATCTTCTCGCAGGCCGGCGGCGGCTCGCAGGTCGATCTCAACACGATCCCCACCAAGCTGATCCAGCGCGTCGATGTCGTGTCGATCGGCGGCGCGCCCATCTATGGTGCCGATGCCATCGCGGGCACCGTCAACATCGTGCTCAAGCGCGATTTCGAGGGTATCGACCTCGATGCGCAGGCCGGTATCAGCCAACAGGGCGACCTTGCCAACCAGCGCGTCCGGGGGCTGTTCGGCAAGAACTTCGCCAATGGGCGCGGCAATATCACCTTCAACATCGAATATGCCCATGACGACGGCCTCCTCGGCAACCAGCGTGACGTGATCCGCCAGCAGTACGGCTTCATTGCTCCGCTCGATCCCGATTCCCCTTTTCAGCAGGTCCTCATCCGCGATCAGCGCACGTTCCTCGGCGCGCCGGGCGGCAATCCCTACTTCATCGATCGGGGAACGATCGGCCCGTCGCGCAGCGTGGTCGATGCCGCGGGCAACTACCTGCGCTTCGGCCGGGACGGCAATCTCGTGCCGTTCAACACCGGTACCCCGACCAACGATCCCACCACGTTTATCGGCGGCGACTCGCTCAACTTTGCGAACATCACCAATCTTCGGGTGCGCAGCGACCGCTTCAACGCCACGGGATTGTTCAACTATGAGCTGACCGACGGCGTCCGCGCCTTCGCGGAAGGCTGGTACTCGCGCAACACTGCGACGAACCTCGCCGGCCAGCCGGTCTACAACACCGCGTTCTTCCGCTCGGCGGCGCCCGGCGACTTCGACGTCAACGGCAACTTCATCGTCAAGCTCGGCAACCCGTTCCTCACCTCGCAGGCGCGCGAGATCATCCGTCAGAACCTTATCGACAATGGCCTCCCGGCAACTGACGATGACGTGTTCTATCTGGGCCGCGCCAACACCGATCTGGTCAGCGGCGTTTCCAGCCTCAAGCAGGACCTGTTCCGTGTGGTCGGCGGCCTGACGGGCGAGTTCAACGCCTTCGACAACCGCTTCATCTGGGAAGTCTCGGGCAACTACGGCCGCACCACCAGCGTGTCGTCGATCCCGACGCTCGTCGAGCCCAACTTGCGCCGCGCGCTCAATGTCGGGCGCGACGCGAGCGGCAATATCGTCTGCCTGCCGTTCAATCCCGATCCGGCCGATCCGACCGCGCCGCCCAACATGCCCGCCTATGCCGGCACCATCTCGCAGACCTGTGCCCCGCTCAACCTCTTCGGCGAAGGCGCGCCGAGCCAGGCGGCACGCGATTACGTCACCACGATCGCCAAGACCCGGGCAATCACGACGCAGCGTGATGTCCTCGCCACTGTCACCGGTTCGCTGTTCGATCTGCCCGGCGGCAAGCTGGGCGTCTCGCTTGGCTACGAAAACCGCCGCGAGTACTCGAAGTTCGATCCGGATGCCTTCAACCGCCAGGCGCTTGGCCGTTCGATCCCGATCCTCGGGGTCTCGGGCAGCTACACCACCAACGAGGTCTTCGGCGAAATTCGCGCCCCGCTGATCGGGCCGAGCCAGGAAATCCCGCTGGTCAACGAGTTCGAGGTCAACGCAGCCGGCCGTTACGTCCACAACTCGATCAACGGCGGTGCCTTCACCTGGACCGCTGGCGGGCGCTGGTCCGTGATCCCGGGCTTGGCGATCCGCGGCAACTACACCCGCGCGATCCGCGCGCCTTCAGTCACCGAGTTGTTCGTCGCCAACCAGCCTGCCTTCGACGGCGGCTATGATCCGTGCGACCAGACCAATCTGAACAGTGGCCCCAATCCCGCAGTGCGCCAGAAGAACTGTGCGGCCGCCGGCCTGCCGAGCGATTTCAACTCGTTGATCAATTCAGTCACGGTGCCGATCAATGTCATCGGCAACCGCGACCTGCGCAACGAAACCGCCAGATCGTGGACAATCGGCGCGGTCGTCGAGCCGCGCTTCCTGCGCGGGTTCTCGCTCGCGGCCGATTATGTCAGCGTCGATCTCGCCGATACGATCGTGTCATCCTCGGCGAAGAACGTGCTCGAGGGTTGCTACGACGCGAGCAATTATCCCGACAACTTCTATTGCGGTCTGATCACGCGTGAGACCAGCGCCGGCGAGAACTTCGGCCAGGTACTCACGCTTGATGCGCCCTTCATCAATCAGGGCGGCCGCACCTTCCGCGCGGTCGAGGCAACGCTCGGCTATCGCACCCAGCTCGGCAAGCTCGGGCGGCTTTCGATCGACGCAACCTACCAGCACATCATCAAGTCCTACACGCTGATCAGTGCCGAAGTCGGCCCTTCGCAGAACCGCGGCGGCATTGGCAACAATGTGGACCGGGCCAATGTCAGCGCCACGCTCGAAAGCGGCGCGATCACCTGGTTCAACCAGTTGCTCTACATCGGCCCCGCTGTGTTCGATCCGTCCGAGGCACCGGGCACCCGCGACGTGATGGGGATCGGCGGCTACGTTACATGGAACACCGGTGTGGTCTTGCGGGTGAAGGAGAACTTCGATTTCCGGATCAACGTCAACAACGTGACCAACCGGGGCATTCCTTACCCGGCTTCGGGCAGCGACTCGCAGAACCTCTACAACGACGGCCTGATCGGGCGGTCGTTTCTAGTGGGCGCCGGCGTCCATTTCTGATGATCAAGAATTGAGGCGGCGTCCCCCACGCGGGGAACGCCGCCTTATCGGCGCTTGGCAACAAGCCCTCAGGCGGCCTTGCGCATGTCCAGTTCAAGCCGCTGCCAGATCTCGACAAGCGCGGCGGTAAGCTCGCTCATCATCGCCTCGCTATGCGCCGGGCCCGGGGTGAAGCGCAGGCGTTCGGTGCCGCGCGGCACGGTCGGATAGTTGATCGGCTGCACATAGACGCCGTATTCGGCAAGAAGGATATCGCTGACCTTTTTGGCGCGAACCGGATCACCCACCATCAGCGGCACGATGTGTGTCGTCGAAGGCATAACCGGCAGCCCCGCATCGGCAAAGGCCTTCTTCAGGAACGCCGCCGCAGCCTGCTGGCCCTCGCGCTCGATGCTGGATGCCTTGAGGTGACGCACCGCCGCCAGCACGCCGGCCGCCAGCACCGGCGAGAGCGAGGTTGTGAAGATGAAGCCCGGCGCATAGCTGCGGATCACGTCGACGATCCGTGCATCGGCCGCGATATAGCCGCCCATCACGCCGAAGGCCTTGCCGAGCGTGCCTTCGATGATGTCGATGCGGTGCGCCGCCTCGTCACGCTCGGAAATGCCGCCGCCGCGTGCGCCGTACATGCCGACAGCGTGGACCTCGTCAATGTAGGTGAGGGCGTTGTACTTCTCGGCCAGATCGCAGATCGCGTGGATAGGAGCGACATCGCCGTCCATCGAATAGACGCTTTCGAACGCGATCAACTTGGGGGTCGCAGGGTCGCAGTCCGCCAACAGTTCTTCCAGATGTGCCACATCGTTGTGCCGGAACACGCGCTTTTCCGCGCCCGAATTGCGGATGCCCGCGATCATGCTCGCGTGGTTGAGCTCGTCGGAAAAGATCACGCAGCCGGGCAGGATCTTGGCCAGCGTGGAGAGTGTCGCATCGTTCGAGACATAGCCGCTGGTGAACAGCAGTGCGCCCTGCTTGCCGTGCAGGTCGGCGAGTTCTGCCTCGAGGTCGACGTGATAATGGGTGTTGCCGCCGATGTTGCGGGTGCCGCCGGAGCCTGCGCCGACATCGTGCAGGGCTTCTTCCATTGCACCGATGACTTTGGGGTGCTGGCCCATCGCAAGGTAGTCGTTCGAGCACCAGACCGTGATCGGTTTGGGACCATTGTGCCCGGCAAAACAGCGCGCATTGGGATAGGCGCCCTTGTTGCGGAGAATATCGATAAAGACGCGGTAACGGCCTTCGGTATGCAGACGCTCGATCGCGGAATCGAAAACCTGATCGTAATTCACCCGCGGCTCCCCATGAACCAGTTATCATGCACATGGGCGCATGGCGCGCCCGGCCTGTCTCGACAGGGCACTTGGCCCCCTTCCGGTGCGGCAATCTCCGGAAGGCGACAGGCGCTTTACGCCGCTTGTACCGCCATTGCCAGCGGCTTTTGGGTCATATTCTGTCCCGCGCGGGCGCCCTAACGGGCCAACTTGCCCTCCGGCGGCACCTGCGCGCTGGCAGGAGCAGGAGCAAAGCGGGGTCCTGCTGCCGGGTCCGTCAGCCAGCCAAGGTCATGCCCGTAGATGACCTTGAGGCCGGGCTGGGCTTCCTGCAGGCGGGCTAGTCCCTTGATCCAGCCCAGCGTGGCTGTGCGATCTTCGTTGCCCCGCCATTGGGCGGAGTAGCGGGATCGGGGGCGCTGCCATTCCACGTTGCGCCGCATCGGTGCGGTATCTCCGGCGAAGAGGTACTCGCGCCCATCGTCCAGCCGCACGTAGATCATCTGGCTCCCCCCCAGATGCCCCGGCGTGCGCACGGCGGCGATACCGGGGGCAATGGCGGCATAGCCGTCCGGGGGGACAAGCGCGGCGGGCGGCGGCTTGACCGATTTCGTCAATTCCGGTGCAAGCGCCTTGACCGCATCGAGCTGCTGCGGATTGCCGATCAGCCTTGCTGCTATGTCGCGGTCAGCCGGAAGCAGGTCAATCAGCCCGCCGACATGATCGATTTCCTCGCTGGTGAAGATGATCCGCCGTGCCGCGATGAGCCAGCTTTCGGCCGTTGCCTGAATGGCCGGGTGAAAGCTGCCATACCCGCTGGCCATGGCCTGATCCCTCGTCATGCCTGAATTGATGATCGTGTCGCCGCCCGGTGTGATCAGGCGCCAGACGAACACGCCGGTCTCGTCGCTCCGCAATCCGCCGCCGGCGACGAGGAAGGTACCCGGGATGGTGTCGGTGGCCACGGCGGCATATTCAATGGCGACGGGTCGGGCGCCGCCCTCGCTCGTTGCGAGCGCACGGAGGCGGGCAATGTCGATGTCGCGCGGCGAAACCGAGGTGGGGCCCGGATCCATGAGGAGCCAGTAATAGGGCACCGCAATGATCGCGATGAGCAGCAAGGCAATCCGGGTGAACATGTCTCGGTGCGATACCTTCGATCGGGTCAGAACGCCAGTCGTCGGACGATGCCATACTGCAAAAGCGCCGGCATTAACTTCTCGTCGTCGGGATCAACTCTCGTGAAGAGCGCGAGATCGCCTTCCGCGCCGCGCGCCCAGGCCTGCCCCTCGGTCAGGAACGCGATCCGCCGTGCGATCCCGTCGGAGCCATCGACAAAGCGGACGCCTGGCCCGAACGCCTCCGCCAGCTCGGCTTCCAGCAGCGGGAAGTGCGTGCAGGCGAGCACCACGGTGTCGATCCGCTCGCCATCGGGCATGGCGCGCAGTGCTCCTGCCGCGCGGACGAAGACGGCTGGATCGACCGCCTCGCCGCGCAGCTTCGCCTCGGCCGCGGCAACGAGTTCCGGCGCGCCGTGGCGCAGCAGGCGCTTGTCGGCCGCAAACTCGGCTTCGAGCCGGTCGACATAGCCCTGCCGGATCGTCGCTTCGGTGCCGAGCAGGCCAATCACCCCGGTTCGGGTCATGACGGCGGCTGGCTTGATTGCGGGTACCGTGCCGACAATCGGCACTTCCAATACCTCGCGCACCGAAGCGAGCGCGATCGTGCTGGCGGTGTTGCAGGCAATGCAGACAAGGCGCGGGCGGTAGCGCTCTGTCAGGCGGCCAAGAAGGCCCGAGACCCGCGCTGCGATCTGCGCCTCGGTCTTGGTGCCATAAGGCAGGCCGGCATTGTCCGAGACATACATGACGGGTGCCTCGGGCAGTATCTGCCGGACCTTGCCAAGCACCGATAGCCCGCCGACGCCGGAATCGAACAGGAGCAGCGGGGCGGCCGGATCGAGGGAAGGGGCGTGCGCCATCATCGGATGCTCTTCTATCGGGAACGGCGCCAAAAAGGAAAGCATACCTCTCCCCTTTGCGCGCGGTGGCGGTTAAGACCACGCAATGAGTGCAGCCAACACCTCCATCATGGCCGTCGTCATCGCGGCCTATCTCCTCGGCTCGATTCCTTTCGGCCTCTTGCTCACCCGCTTGTCCGGCGCGGGCGATCTGCGCGGCATCGGTTCGGGCAACATCGGCGCCACCAACGTCCTGCGCACCGGGCGCAAGGGGCTTGCGGCGGCGACATTGCTGCTCGATCTCGCCAAGGGCGCTGCGGCTGTTCTTCTCGCCCGGGCCTTTGTCCCCGGTGCAGAGGCGCTGGCTGCCTTCACTGCCGTCATCGGCCATTGCTTTCCGGTCTGGCTGCGCTTCAACGGCGGCAAAGGCGTTGCGACCACGATGGGCGTCGCACTCGCGCTCGCCTGGCCCATCGGGCTCGCCTATGCGGTGGTCTGGCTCGGCGTCCTCGCAGCCACGCGCATTTCCTCGCTCGGCGGCCTCAGCGCGGTGGTTGCCGCACCGATCGCGGCCCTGCTCACCGGGCACGCCGCCTATGCTCCGGTACTTGCGGCTCTCGCCTTGCTCGTCCTGTGGCTCCACCGCGCCAACATCGCTCGCCTGCGCGCAGGTACCGAGCCGCGCATCGGCGGCAAGGGGTGAGCGCGCCGGCGGCCGAGCTGACGGACAGCGCCATCTTCGCGCGGATCCGTCTGCTGCGCTCGCCCGGCATCGGCCCGGTCAGCTATTTCCAGCTCCTGCGCCGATTCGGTGACGCCGCCACGGCGCTCGAGGCGCTGCCCGAACTCGCCGCGCGCGGCGGCGCACGCTACCGCCCGGTGCCCTCGGCGAAGATCGAAAGCGAAATGGCCCGGCTCCATGGTGCCGGGGCCGAGTATCTCTTCCATGATTCCCCCGCCTATCCCCGGCTCCTCGCCGCGCTCGAAACGCCGCCGCCGGTGCTCACATGGCGCGGCGATCTGGCGCTGCTGGGGCAGGGTGCTGTCGCCCTCGTCGGCGCGCGCAACGCTTCGGCCGGGGCCTGCCGCCTTGCACGGGATTACGGCGCTGCCCTCGCAGCGCGGGGCTATGCCGTCGTCTCGGGCCTCGCACGGGGGATTGACGCGGCCGCCCATAGCGGCGCGCTGGCCGCCATGGGCCGCGGTGGCGGCACCATCGGCGTCATCGCCAGCGGTATCGACGTGACCTATCCGCCCGAACACGCCGAACTGCAGGAAGCCGTCGCGCAGCGCGGCCTGCTCCTCGCAGAAATGCCCCCGGGCACCGAGCCGCTCGCCCGCCACTTCCCCTTCCGCAACCGCATTATCGCCGGGCTCGCCGCAGGTACCGTCGTGGTCGAGGCTGCCCCGCGTTCAGGCTCGCTCATCACCGCGCGGCTTGCCGCAGAGGCGGGGCGCGAGGTCATGGCTGTCCCCGGCTCCCCGCTCGACAGCCGCTCGCGCGGGTGCAACGAGCTGATCCGCGACGGCGCCATCCTCGTCCAGTCAGCCGACGATATTGCCGAATTGCTTGAGCGCTTCGACGGGCCGCAGCGCCTCAAGCTGCGCGAACCGGTGTGGACCGGGAGGGACACCGATGAAGCGGATTTTGCCGCGCTCGCTCCGTCCGATGAAGGGGTGGCGGACATCGCCCATCTGCTCTCTGCCGCGCCCGTCGCAACCGATGAGCTGATCCGTCAGAGCGGCACGAGCGCGGGCGCCGTGCAGATGGCGCTGATCGAACTTGAACTGGCTGGCCGGCTCATCCGCCATGCCGGTGGCCGCGTATCGCTGGCCTGATCTGGCGGCTCCGGTGCAGTCAGTGAGCACCGGCTTGGCCACAATTGACGATCGCCAGAGTCACCTAGGATGATCCGTTCCGGACCTCATGGGCAGTAAGGCCAAGGGGGGGCAGGATGATGAAAAACAGCAATTCCATTGCTTTGGCGCTTGCGCTCACGGGGCTGACGGTGCCCGGTTTCGTCTGTGCCGGTGACGGTGGTTCGGTGATCGGCGTCACCTACTCCGACCAGAAGCGTGCCGGCGCGTTCGGCTTCGGTGGGCTCGAGGTCAATGCCAATCTCTCCGCC
>Ga0315905_10005887_pt1 | contig 12461 bp, 8 predicted proteins | sample LakEriMetagenome_5_FD_203522 | JGI IMG/M metagenome (GOLD analysis project Ga0315905, IMG submission 203522) | Freshwater fungal communities from buoy surface, Lake Erie, Ohio, United States - Buoy 4 MA121 | ecosystem: Environmental > Aquatic > Freshwater > Lake | place: USA: Lake Erie, Ohio... | reverse complement strand
AGACCAAGGGGAAGGAGCAGGCGCAGAACAACGACGACAGGAAGGCAGACGAGGATGAGAAGCCCAAGGTGCGACTGCTGCCAGGCGCGCTGCGCCAGATGCGCCTGCTGCACAGATCTGCATGGCGCGTCCACACGACGCGTGGCTGCCGCCGGCCTCAGTTACTCAGAGTTAGGCTGGTTCAGGGTTTAGGTTTGGGGTTTAGGTTTGGGGTTGGTTTCGGGATGCTGATAGTAAGGATGTTTCTCATCTTGGGGCATGCGCAGGAAAAGGAGACTGCGGCGCTCAAAAAGGCCAAGTTGGCAGAGACCAAGGAGATCCAGGTCCCTGCTCCTGCCCGCGCGCTGCCCTCTCTCACGTCCTTGTATTCCCTCTCCCGTGCCTACGCAGCCACGCCATGCGCAGCGAGAGCAACTGCTCACGTGCGGCTAGAGAAGGAGTGCAGAGAGTGTGTGGAGCTCCCCCCCCCGCACGCCCCCTCCTCCTCTCGTCATCCCCTCCTCCACCCCCCTCTCCCCGCCCCATGTAGTGATGGTTGCAGAGAGTCACGTGCAGACAGACTAGCCTAGTGTGAGCATGTGCAAAGAGATTAGCCTAGTGTCAGCACCCATGTGCTCATGAGAGGCGAATTTTGAAGTCTGGTTGTGGGGCGCTGCTGCTCGTTCTTCACCACCGCGCTGCCACATGCATACCAACAACGCTCGTGGCTCATGGGGGCGCTATATGTGGCGTTCTTCCGCCAAACATTATCAACTCACGCTTTGACATGCTTCGCCAACCCGCGCGAATCGTGTTCAACTGTGATCTCGTTCTGCGCTTGTCGGGCTCATCTCTACATCTACAGAACAACATGAAAACTTACGAGGTGTGTTTTCTGGAAATCTCGCATTTTTAGTCCTCGCTTACCAGCATATTTGATGATGCGCGACTGTAGGCCCTACTGTGTTGCCCTGCTGTGTTTCCTCAAGAGATTGTCTGTGCAGGAGAATCTGAAGAAGACTTATGAGAGCGAATTGGAAAAGTACATGATTCGAGTTCTCCCCCTTGGCTCCGGTCTCCGCTTTCCATCCTCTCTCTACCCTTGGACACTCGCAACTCGCATTAACGCACGCGTACAGAGAGAGAGAGTACAGAGAGAGAGAGTAATGACAAGGAAGGTGGTGGGGGGGGGGGATGGAGGGAGGGAAGAGAGCTTGCGCGAGAAAGAGAGAGGTTTGCTCTCTCATTGTGTACTCTACAGAATGTGTTCTCTATGGACAGTGTTCTTTGAAAGAGAGAGGTTTGCTCTCTCATTCCTCCCCAGCTGCATGCTGACCTTGAGTGGATGCATGTCCTGTGTAAACGTGAGCAGATCGCGATCGGCGAACTTATTGGCTCCTCTCCTCGCGTGACTGCCGGATCTTTGTGCATGATCCTATGTACGATGGTGGCCGCGACGCAGCGAGGCCGGAGGATGGCGGTGCCGCGGCGAATGCGGAAGGGTTTAAAAAACAGGCAAATGGCGTGGATGCTGGGAGCAGGGTTGCAGGTGGGGTTGAGGGGAACGGACACGTCGGTGCCGAGTCCTCGCAGGCGAAGATGGAGGATGTTTCCTCTGGCGCAGATGAAAAGCGGTTAACGTCACCAATTAAGGTTCAACGGACATCGGGAGGCAAGGCGAATGATTGGAGGATTTGGCCTGGTGGGCCTCCCGGAACAGGGTCTGGGATAGGGGAATTTGGAGGCGGGCGATCAGAGGCGTGGGGGTTCTACGATCGAGCAGACCAAGTTGATGCGCTGTTAGCGTATTTGAATCCGCAGGTAGTAAGTATGGGTGGGGGCATGCTCGCTACCCCCTGCTACACTCCCTGCTAATCTACCCTTGTGCTTTGAGCCTGCGCATGCGGTGTTGAGTCGTGTCGGAGGCGTTTGAACGTGGTGTGGTTGCGCTTCGACAGGGTCTGCGGGAAGGACTCTTGTATGAACAGCTTTCCCTGTGGTATCTCAAGCTCACTGGAAACATGCGCAAGAAGGCTAGCGAGTCTGTCAAGGCGGAGCGGGAGCAGGTCTTGCATTCACTTTCCGCCCGCTCTGCTCGAGGCCTTTGCCCGTCTCGAGTTTTGCTCCCAGCGTGGACTCGTCATCTCAGCGCGTGCGCCGGGACATCTGACCGCCCCTTGCACTCGCGCACAGATTCGCACGCAGGCACGGACGCGCACGTGCAATCACTCACGGTATGGACTGTGCAATGGAATTGGCAGATTGCAGCAGCAGCGGCGCGCCGGTCCACTCGGATCGCTACTGATCTGGCCACCAAGCAGGTGTCATTCATGATCTACCGCAACACCCTACGTGTGGAGGCCAAAGGCAGAAAAAGCCGATGACGCTCCCGCCCTTTTTAAACAATGTTGTAGGTCTGCAATCGGCGATAGCTCGGGCCATACCGTGCGAGATGCAACATAAAGCTCGGCAATTCACGGATCAGCGTACAGCGCAGCGTCGTGAATATTCTTTTGATTATAAGGTACACGTGAAAATCGGAGTGCAAGCAGGAGCTCTTTCAGCTTCCTTCTGCGCTGCTACTTGCTCGCTCTTTTGCTTCGGCTGTTGCCACCTGGAACTCTAGACCCTCACTCCGCTTCCTCTTTTCTGCGGCTACGTCCTCCCGCGACCCCAAGTTGAGCCCGCGCGACAAAATCTGGGACTGCACGATCAATAGTAGCTCGACACCACGGGTGTCACCGGAATGTTCGGCAAACCGACACTGCCTTTTGGCGTGGCGCTCGCCCTGCGGTGGGCCGTGCAAAGGACAAAGCAACGGTCAGCGGGCGGAACCCAACGCACGCAGGCGCAGGGCAGCAGCATGGCATGCCTAAAGGTGTTGCAGCCTTAGAAAACTTACCACAACGTTTTCTCCAGGTCTTCCTCCTCCCTCCTCCACTCGTACGGGGAGCAGTCCCGGTACCCACACCTGCATCGCACCCGACGCCAGGCACGTGCGTCAGAGGCACGAGAGGTGGGAGTGTGCGAGGTGGCAAACGGGGGGGCCGGGGCGGGGACGCGGAAGGCTACCAGGTGCGAACGGCGATGCCACTGCCTTTGCCATCGCCATAGTACATGCTGCCGCCATAGTATTTGTCTCCGTCCGCGTCGTCGCCGTCCAGCCCCTGGAATCGGCGCACGTCCGCAAACATGCCTCTGGACCGCACCTCTTTTGGAACCTGGTTAGCTACGAACACTCATGTTTCGTAGCTTTCCCGTCTCCTTTTCAACGGAGCAAGTAGAAGTCTGAGTCTAGAACTAGTTGTCGCTGAACGTCGCGGCCGCACGCTGATGAAACTCGACAGCATGATGCGCGAGTTGCGCGCGCTCGTCCTGCTGGTGAGAGCGCGCAAGCGCCCGCATGTGCGAGGCTGTGGGCTATTCACCGCTGCCTGCGCCTTTGCTGCACCCGCGCGTCCGCTCGCTCCGTTTCCCGAGCAGCAAATAAGAGCTTCGTCTGCACCTGATGGAAACGGACATGATGTCTGGATGCCGTGTGCCCCAATGCTGTGCCAGCTGTATGTGCTCGACGTGGCGCATTCATCCAAGTCCGCAGAATCCTTCCTGCCAGCGCGCCAGACGGCACACCTTGGCGCTACCCTCACTGTCGCCGGCAGCGAGCTGTCCACGGCGGACTTAGTCATGCTCGCACTCTCCCCCGCAACCGGTCCGTCCCAGTTCGGACGAGCGCTGCGCGCAAGCATCCTGCAGTTGTAGCTGCATGCAGTAATCTGCTTAAGATGCCAGTGCGGGTGTGATTGAGCCTTGACATCCGGGCGCGCAATCGCATCCAACAGGTGGGGTCGGATGTGGCAACAGCAGCCATCCTCCGAAGCCAGCGGGCGGCATCCGGCAGCAAAATTTCATGGTAGTTTATTTACTCAACGAACCCCACTTGCCGTCCTCGACGGTCAAATTGTACTCAACGAAAGAACGAAGGTGTTCTTGCGGTCATGTGTTTCGCAATTGCGTGCTTCTTGTCACCTAACCCTGCGCGGTGCCATCACCAATATCAGGAGGTTGCATCGGACGGCCGGTCAGCATCTGTAAACGTCATTCCAACCGTGGAAGTTGCCGAGGCCGTGTGGTGCGTTAGCCTGCATCCCTCCCGGCTGTGGTCGCCGGTGGGGACAGCTACTACTGCAGTTGACGGGCCTCAAGTAACATCCGGTAATTTCGTTGCTGTTCACGTTCTTGCACCTGCGTCGAATTCCTTGCGTCTTCTTTCTTGGGAACGAACGATACGCGGTTGGATTTATCTTACTCGCGTGTATACAGCGACAACGTCATTTCAGGGCAGTGCAAATGCTTTTGAGCTCTTGTCCTTCAAGCTCTTCGGCAGAGGGCTGGTCCGCGGCGTGACACGTCTGGCATTCAAAGCCTCAGCCGTTGCATGTGGCGGTTCCTCCCCCACGAGCGATCTAACTGGTGGTGACGCGGTTGGTCTTTCTTCTGCCAACGTTGCGGGTGAGATCTACGTCTGTGTCACTGGTGCCTTTGGTTTCGTGCCTTAGTCGCGCAAGAGATCGTGTCCATTAATTTCCATCCGCACCGATAACCACGGAGCAGGGACAGTGGGAACCATCAGTTTCACCTTGGACTTGACATCTTCACTCGTTGGTACCCTACGGTTGTGTATGTCGAGCAATGGTGGAGTATACGTGACAGTTCCATCCTTGAGCGGCTTTACCATAGCAACTCGATTGGTACTTTGCGTGTGTACAACTCCATATTCCTGTACACTTCCACTCATGGATGACATGGGTGTAAATATGCAGAAATGATATGCACACGCACAACATTGTGCACACGCACGCATTGTGCAAGCTCCTAAGCTGTGCATTTCTGTCCATGCTTGCAGACGTCGTCGTACAGCCCTAGAAACATCCAGATGAAGCCATCCTTGCCCTACACGTTCACGGTGTCTGGCCAAAATTTCCCTGCGTCAGGAAGCTCCACACTCCGTGTGAAAGCCTCGAGTAGGTGCGTGCATCGCAGATTAGACAGCATGCAGTTGCGCTTTGGCACGAAGCTGTGTTGCAGTTCTAGCAAGTATGTGACAATCACAAGTGTGCATTGTCCCCTCCCTCCGTCTTTTGTAATCTTCACAGTGAATGCGGGGGCGATTCCAAAACATCGGATGTTCTGCGCGGAGATGAGCAGGCAGCAACGTTTGTCAGCCAGAGCCTCAGTACTGTAACTTTCTCGCTAGGGCCTATAATTGATGCAGGTACCAGACTTGTTTCCAGTCGAAAAGTAAAAACCAGTTTGCTGTTGCGCTAATATGGACGTGTATACTTCTGTTCATCAACACGAGGTCGCTTCGAGGTAATTTAACCATTTTCTCTGGTTGCATATATTCGATGCAATGGCAGTCTCGGAACTTTCAATATCTGTCGCTGGGACTGGATATGTAGCCGGAGCATTGGCAGGTGAGGCCTAAAAATATGTCTCGACTTGATCAATTTGCATGGACCCTCGCACTTCCGTTCTAACTGTGGGTATCTTTCCTGCGTTTATGCGTTTGCTTGCTTGTTCAGCCATAGGCGGAGGCGGCAACAGCTTTTCTGGTCGATTTGGAGTGGGTCTAGCTGGCCAACTTGACGTTGTATACATCTCAGCATCCGGCAAAAATTTCTCAACCGCGCCCACGATTATTCCCGTGTACGATGGAACAGTTGGGTGTGGTGGAAGTACGTCGGGTGCATGCCCAATGACGGGAAGTGTAACGCAAGTTGTCAAAAAAGGGGGTCAGACACGGGGGTGTGGCGTGGGATCGATCATAATTGCCGCCCCCGGGAGTGGTGGAAGCGGATTCGCAGCCGAGATTACGGACTCCGACGATTTAGGACAGATTAGGGCAATTAAGATAAGAGATCATGGCTCGGGGTATACCAGAGCGCCCCAACTAATCTCGTCTGTTCCGGGATCGTGTGCCTGCGGCTCGTATATTGTGGATGGCAGCGCCACGCAAGATAGCTTTCAGTCGGTTGGGATTGTGGGTGCGTTTGATGCTTGTTTTGTTACAATCACTGGTTTGAATGCGGAAGTAGCATCGAATGGCGGCTGGAATACTCGGGATATTCGATTGTGCTCACGTTTCGGCTCTACCAGTATTTGGAGACAGATTTCAGACTCAACAGTAAAATTGCTCTTGCCAGAAGATGGAACATTCACGCCCGGTACTGTCGATTCAGGGCAGCTCTTTACCCTGCAATTGACTGGCACGGGGTTTGAACTGGATGGACCGTTGCAGACAAGAATCAAGATTGCATACGACTGTAATCTGTACTCAGGCACCGACAACCAGGGGGCGATCCCGGGAGGTGGTGGACGGCCGTGCAACAGCATCTCGGTGACAGGGTTGACGCAAACATGCCACGTACAATTCAAAATAGTGATACCGGGGACTGTCGTGCAGGCACAGATCTGCCGACGAATGGGCGGAAGTCTGTACGAAAAGAAGTCCAGCAGCTTGCTCAACATTAATGGCTTTCAATTGCTTTCCATCACACCGACGAATGCGGTTTCAAATGCTCGTTACATGGTGACCGTACGTGGCATCAACTTTGATCCATCATTACTCGACCCAACATATACTGGCATTCTACGGGCAAAAATATGCGCAGATTACGTGTGCAAGGGAGAAAATACCAATCTAGGCGAGCCATGTGCTGGGACCAGCGATCAGCGTATGTGCCGGGGAGATGGTATGTGTGAAGCGGAAACCACGTGCACGGCAGATATCACAGGAGACACCGGTGTCTTTTTCCCTGGCGGCAGTACTGCTAATATTTTAACAGTGCAAAATTGCAATAGTCAAAACTATGGATGTACTGAAGCGATTTTTGAGTGGACCTTAATGTCAATGGCAAACGTCAACGCAAGGGTCTACTGGATGTATGACTTCGATCGTTTCTCCGTCTTTGCAAATCTATCACAAAACTCTAGATTTTTGATTGAGGGTTCGTGGCTTACTAGTTTCACGCAAAGCCCGCCATCGCCTGTATTTTCGGGCTCGACGATGACGTTGAACATTACAGGAAGGAATTTAGTCAACACTGGGGTCGGTGCAGTGAAATTCAAATGGATCAATACGACAGATTGTGACGCATCACGGTTGAAAGATGATTTAGATTCCTTTACAGGTGGTGATGGCAGAGTGTTGGGCATGATTGGTGGCAACCATTCGCATTCGCATGGTTACGTCCGATTCGTCCTCTCATATCCCCACCTCCTAGCACCGTTGGTAAGTGCTTTGGATTGTCTTGACACGCAGCAAATTGGCAGAATCCCGTGCGCTTGTGTTTTTTTCCCATTCCTTGTGTTCGTTCGTATATTTACTTTGCACATTTGCTGAAATGATGGCAGAAACCGGTAACTCTATGCTGGAAGATCGGTAATTACCGATATCGAGAGATTGAGGTCTATGATCAAGCAACATTGAGTCCGAACGTGCTTGGGGTTTCTGGCTTTAGCTTGCTACAATATAGATCTAGGACAAATGTGTATGGTACCTGGGTCGAGGGAATGTCGCCCACCGACTTCGATTTCACTCGCGGCACCAGAATTTCTGTGGGCGAACAAGCTTTGCCGTATTTCGAGTCAGGGTCTAAGTACAGGATCACTGTATACGGTGCCCGATTTGGTGATTCAGCGGCAGATAGCCCTCTGGTGATTCGACCAATTGCCATGCCCTTTTCGCTAGGCGCAGGTGCAATTTTGTGTGTTGAAACTGATACAAGCCCGGCTACAAGGCCAAAGACCTGTAAGGAGTTCAAGTACTCAATCGAACAGTACGATGGCGGGGCGAGTGGATACTGCAGTGGTGGTTCTGAGATCGACTCTGCACATATCGAGGACTACTATCCTATTTCTATTCACAAGTATCAGGAAACTAGAGATGGGATAACTACCCAAAAGTCGTATGCGGTTTTCGAATTTTCAAAAATCTTTCTAGATCACAGGTCACGATTTCTTGTCTGTTGGAGAATGTCTCGAAAGGACCATGATGGATTCCCCTGGGCTTCTATAGGGCATATCGACAACCGCCAGCGCAATTTAGGAATCCAAGGCATCATTTCTTGGGACGTGTGGGTCACCCACACTTTTGCAATGACGGGCGCTTACATCCAGAGCATACGCGCTGAGCCAGAAATTGTCGCAAATCGCCCCTTCAAGCTCACAATGGTCGGTCTTGGAATAGGATGCGACCCAGCAAATCCAAAGTACAGGGTCAAACTCGCTGTTGGAAACGGTCTGCAGGCTCTGGTGGGGGGGACAATTGGTGGAGGGTGCACTCTCGGATCACGTTCAGAAAGCGAAGGTGCCGTGACTGGAGGAGAAGCAGTGATTCCTACGTGCCGAACGGATTTAAGTTCGGGTCGTCGAAGCGTGGTAGAGATGACATTTACTGTGCTGGTGGCGGCATCAACTCGACTGGATCTGTGCTGGTCATCAACTGCTGGAACCCTCAACTTTAAACCTGCTTTTTATGTTGACGGTCTCCAAGTCGTCACAATTGGATCGAACCCAAATTATATTACAAGCATCCTCCTAGACAATCAGCCTATAGAGACGGCTGAGAAACTGTTAGCGCATCGTCCCTTCTCCCTCACATTCCTGGGCCAGGGTCTGCAGCAGACTGGTCCAACAAAACTCAATGTTTCAATCGCAGAAGATTGTCAGGATGAGAGCACGATTGTGCCCGGAGGAGACTGGCGGACTGCTGATTGCCTCTTCGGGCATGAAAGTGCAACGGTTGAGTTCAATTTATACCGCCCAGTTCAAAAGGCACAGATTTGCACGACGCGGGCGATTTCAGAGATTAAGTTCACGCGGTTCATTTATCTTGACAACCGACGGTATTATTGTGTGCCGACGTACTGCGGTGCGCCGAGCTGTGTGCCGGGCTCAAATTATCTCTTCGATGACTTCGGCTGTGATGAAGATTGCTGCCAGGAACGATGTCGAGTTGACCCCTATTGCAACTTCTGGCAGAGATATGATATTCCCGGCCGCGTCTTCCGCCGCTGCCAGACAATGGCGCACTGCGAGAATCCCCAAATACTCACACTATATGACCGCATACCTATCATGTGGCAGAAAACAAATGGGCTTGGCGAACAAATCTATTCAGCAGCGACCCTTGCCGACGTGAAACGTCCAGAGGTGTTTGATGTCACCCCACAAGTAAACCCGCCCTTACGTGCACGCTTACCCTTCGTGGTAAATGTGCAAGGCACCGGATTTGTGTCATCTCATGTGCAGATCCATGTCAAGATTGCAAACACGGCTATTGGATGCAATGATGAAGTAGCCCTGAAAAAGACGCTCGCGATGTGGAATGAAATCGCAAGTGCACGGGAGGCTGTCTTTGCACAACTGGAAGCTGCGAAGAATTTTTCTTACAATGGCACGTGCGGTGGTGGTTCAAGTAACTGTGTTGGCGGACCAGCACCCCCTGGTGAAAAAAGCACCCCCTTCTGTTCACGCCCATGTGCTGCGATGTCTCTCCTCTGCACCCTTCTACTCTCCTTCATTTCTTCCCCGCTTTCAGTCTCGTCGAACAGCAGCATGTATGCTTTTGCGGTTTATACTTTTTGTTGTGTCTCGTCCATCGTCCATGGCGCCTGCTATACCACAACGGCAACTGACGGTTTTCATCTTGCAGGAACTGTTTGTCGTGCAAATGTTGACTGCATCCCAGGGGCTGGCGGCTCGTGTCAGCCTGCCAACACGGGCATGTCATGCTTGCTAAACAGCCAGTGCACATTTGGCGGGATTTGCAATAACTCGCTTTACAACTTGTCAATGACGCCTCCTCCGCAGCCACCACCCATGCAGATACCATATGTGGAGGTCAGTGACGCAGGTACTCTCATCGGAGGACAAGGGAGATTCCTGACGGTGCAGAATTTTTCGTTCGGGTACGCAAAATTTCAAATTGATGAGGCTGCGAAAGGAGTTTTGTGCTATTCTATTCGCAATCCCGAGGAGGACAAGAAGTTTATTTCCGACGATGGATACATTACCAACATCAAGCTCATTCATGCTATGTCAACCTACACTGCGACAAGAGCCTTGGAGATTTTTGGGCCGGTTGTCAGGTATGTTTCCTTCTATTTCATCACGACTGTAGGATTTGTGTGTTGCTGTGACATGGTTTCTATGTCTATGTAATGTATGCCTGAAATCCGATTCCAACTCTGCTCATTTGGGTTTGTGTGCATTACAGCACCGTGACACCCGACCACACCTTCCTTTTTGTCGACACGCTTTACACTGTCATGGGGGTCGGACTATCGATCAACGATAAGATGAAGCTTGTGCACCCGTCTGTGGGATGTTCGAAAGGAGTGCTATCCGCAGACGAGGCCGACCTTTTTGGTGCTGTCAAAGGCGGTGCCGGTGTCAAATTGGAGTCTGTGAATGCACTGGGGACACTTGGCACTGTGCGAATGAGACTCAGCGAACCATTGAAGCAGGACATTGACGACAACCAGCTAACAATTTGCTACTTGATTGCCTATCCAGAGAGATACAACGAATATCGAAACGTTGGTAGTCTGTTTGTCGCCAACAGCCCGCCCATCGTGACGTCATTTAGCCCGCCTGTGATATACTTCACAGAGCCGACGGCAATCGTCCTCCAAGGTATGGCACTAGGCGCAGCGCAGAAGATCAAGCTAATAGACGCTGACAAGTATACGTGCTCGGGCGAAGTGATGAACGAGCAACTCAGGGATGAGTACGGACTTGCTCCTGGAAGTTTCTCCTCGTTCTTGACGTTGAAAGATCCTGGCGAATATTACGCAATTTTTCAGGATCCGTATACGAATCATGCGTATCTCATGCAGTCCCAAGGACTGGTTAGCATTCCAAGCGACTTTCAAGATGACAAAATTTTTACATTATGTCTCAAGTACGCAGATTTCACTTTTGCTGGTGCTACTCCAGGATTCCAGACCGTGGGCAACATTACTGCCAGGCCTCCCAGAATGGAGCGTCTAGGCTCGACCAACATTTATTCAGGGCGTCGTGATTCTTTTCTCATTGTCGGAACTGGATTGCTCAGCAGCATGAGGATTTTGTGCAAACTTGTGCAGAAATACCATTCATGCACAGGGTCCGGCAAAGTCGAGGGAATTGTTGCAGGAGGGTCTGGATGCAAGGTGCTGCCGTATCCCAATCGCTCATCGACGAATGCGTTCGCTGTGGTTTCGATTCCAGCAGGAATTGAAACAGAAGCGAGAGTCTGTGTTCGCTTCGACGAAAGGAGCTGGAGTTCTATCGGTGTCCTTGCAGTGAAGAGACCTCCCGTCACAAATGCTAAGCCTGTGTCTCTGACTTCGCTCACAGATCCCATCAGTACCTTTGTGAAGGGCGAACCGTTCGGTGTCAAGGTTGCAACAAGCATTCCCTTAAGCAATCAAGATATGGTAAAGATAGTTCTCGCGGGTGCCGCATGTGGCGGAAACGATGCCCTGGCAGAGGCCGTCCAGGGTGGTGCGGGCACGAATTTCAACGACCAGGGCATTGCAATTTTTAAAAGAGGAATTGACTCCGGAGGGCTTGAGGTCAAATTCTGCATCTGGACATTTGGGCGCCCTGGGTACGCAGAAGATGGGACTGCTCGCTGGACAGTGATCCCGCCCTACATAGAACGTTTTTCTCCTGATAAGACTGCGGTGGGCCTGAATACCCAATTTGCTGTGACGGGGCGAGGGCTGGCTACAGCGTCAGTGAAAACATTTGTGTACATCCACGCTGGCACTGGGTGCTCAACATCTGGTGAAAGGTATCAACTAGTAAGTGCCGACGGAATGAAGGGGAACCATGCTTTACTATCAGCTCAGATTTGGTTAAGCGGACAGTATGTCGTCTGTCTGGAGAGCGATACATCACTTACTCAGATATCCACGCTATCTGTTACTGATCTCCCAACTATCTCGTCAGTGATGCCCAGAGTTGTGTATCGCAAGAACGAAACTGCGTTTCTTCTCGTAGGAGCAGGATTCAAGTCAACTGCTCAAGTGAAGATCGTTGCATCGGGGCACTCCTGCGCAGGCAACACATCTATTGCCGGCGCAAACTGGTCTGGCATCAATTCTGCAGGCGTTTCTATAGATGGAACACGAGCTACGACAGTCGGCTTCGTCATTACAGACAAAATAGGAAGTGGACATCTCTGCTTCGCGGTAGACAAGGATCTGAGTCATGTCATGTCCTCTGGAATCGAAATCACCATCCGTGAGTGGGTTACACCGATTCTGATAAAGCCAAGGACAGAAAATAAGACAGATATTCAGAGGGTAGAGGCCAACATGACTGACTTTGTACCATCTTGTTCAGCAAATTGGAAGTCAAAATGGATGTTGCGGGGCCCAGGGGATGGTGTTGAGCGTGATACCCCTGCGATTGTAGACTGGAACACTGAT
>Ga0315905_10005886_pt1:2500-12466 | contig 12466 bp, 16 predicted proteins | sample LakEriMetagenome_5_FD_203522 | JGI IMG/M metagenome (GOLD analysis project Ga0315905, IMG submission 203522) | Freshwater fungal communities from buoy surface, Lake Erie, Ohio, United States - Buoy 4 MA121 | ecosystem: Environmental > Aquatic > Freshwater > Lake | place: USA: Lake... | reverse complement strand
CACCAGGGAAGTTTTTGAGCAAGGTTTCAAACCTGCTCATGACAGCCATCGAGGTTTCGTCATCAGTGGGCACACAGTGGCGTTCGATGGACTGAAGGAGAGCTGTACCGACGCAGTAAGGGTGGCCATCGTCATCCTGCAGAGCATCATCATCATACTTGCTGGTCTCGAGATAGTCCGAAATGATAGCTGGACAGTGGTCTGAGAAGATGTCCAGGAGAACCTGGTGCAAGAAGAGCTGGGTTTGACGATGTACACGCCGGCGGGGTGCGGAGGTCGGAGGAGGGTACGTCTTGTGGGCCTTTCGCGCGGCTGGGTCACCGAGCAAGGCCCAGTCGCCGCCATAATTTTCGTTATTAACGACAAAGTCGAGGCCTGTGAACATGGAAAGGAGAAGTCGCTTGAACTTCAGGAAAGCATGACGCAGGTCGGAGGCCCATTCGGCGGCACTGAACTTGGGCCACTCGGACTTGGGCGGGAAGGTGAGGGGCTTGTGATCGGTGGGCATTTTCGACTTCTACCTTCCAGCCGGGTGCGTTGTTCGGGCGTTGTTCGGGAGCGTGGATCCCCTGTTGAGGTTCCGTTTCATCACAGGCAACGCTTGGGACGCTCTTCTGCATGGACTCGACAACAACTGAGGTTTATTCAGGCGCAAAAACCCTTGTACCGACTTTCTTTTTATCTCTCTCGTGCGTACCGTGACCCCACGGTACCTACCACTCAGTATAACGGACCCTGTCACGTCACAAGTCCAAAGGCGACCCCCGTTTGCGACTACCCGGGGGGTCCATTGGACGAGGAATAAAGGGGGGTCCATCGACGAGGAATAACCAGACGAATACCCGTGGAAAACACTCAAAATTTTACTGGTCGCAGGCGGGGGTGCGTTTTTTAGGAAAAACAGAAATTTTTCCGCTTTTTGATTTCTTTGAGACAAGGTGTATCTGCGCACGACCACCACAAATTTTAGTGCATCGTGTGCGCCTGATCCAGGCGCACACGTGTATTCAAAAAATTGCCGGGTCAAGCGCAGATCTTTAATTCGGCGGAGGAGGAAAACTTGCATTCTCGGACCCTAGCGTCTTCCGGACCTCTGCTTTCTGCAGAAAAAATCTCAACAGCAGGCCTCGGAGGCTGGGGTTCACGGGGTCACCCCAGACCCCGGTGACTTGAGGGTCACCCTGAGACGATTGCGATTTGTTTATTCATGGTAACGTGGACATCCACAAGACACAGAGACGTATACATGCAGATGCTCACCGACCACGCCGGAGGTTCTCACCAAGGTTTCCCTTGTTCACTCCTACCCGGGTTTCTTTCGAACCGGGAACCTCAGTCTTGCTCATGTTTTGAATCAGGGACGTTTAGCTGAGATTTTAGCTTAACCAAGTATGACGTGTTTTTGTCACGATGTCTTTAACCCTTTTGCGAGAACCTCCAGTCACAATACTTTCGGAAGGTAACATGTCTCTTGCGTGAATAACGGGAACAAGAACTCTAGCGAAGTGCGCGGGAATACCTATGCTGCAAGCTTGTTCTTTCTCTCTCTCATGAACACCACTTGGCTGAACACTGTAGGAGAATGCTCTGCGCACACCCTGAGTGACGCCGACCAGCGCGTACTTTGTATGAAACAACATAGACACAACCAGCTCTCAAGGCAAGGCACGCAGCGAGGGACCTGGTCCCCGACACAGGCGACGCCCTCGCGGCCTGAAGGTCTGGCTTGATCTGCAGGCTGCCATCCCCAACGCCCAAACCATGCGGCACAACCGCTGGTGGGTTGAGGCTGTGTGTTCCCATCACTCTCCCCACAGTGCATCGCAAGATACACTGAGGAACTGTACGAAGTGCAGGGGGATACTAAGCATGCGCGCGCTTCGAGCCTCTAGTTGGAGTTACTGTGCGCAACTCACAATCTAGCGCCCCCTTTCCGTCGACCGTATGGTCGACGGCCAAGGGTATTTCTATTAGGAACAACAATGAAGGAGAACAGAACATTGCATGTCTCCGCTCTGACGTCGGATCCACCCGCGCTACACTCCATTCGAACCTAGCTTGTAGTAACCGCCAGAACAGATCAGAGGACACTGTACGATGGCTTTTTGTTGCACAGTACTAAGGTCTTCGGTCCTCGTAGTAAAGCGTCCCGAAGTCCCTTGTTGCAGACCACGTTCCAGAGCTTTTCTCCTACCTTCGAAAACCTTCCTCCTGCGTTGAGATTGAAACACCGGATCCAATAAACAATCGACACGGAAGGTCACGGTCCTTTTGTCTTGAGTTTGTTGCCGGAAAGCTGTCTTCGCTTTGAGCAAGGCCGAGCTCAGACAGAGGCACGCTAAAGGAGCGAGCACCTCCTTTTCTGGCAGAGATAGATGGCTTGATGATTACGAGGCCTTGAGTCTTGTGTCTTGACCTTGATCTCTTGACGTTGTAGAAATCAATTCGACCCGAGAGGGTTTACGCTATCTGTCAATCTGAGTCCGCCTTTAAGGTTGGTCTCAGACACCCCCCTTCGCTCCGAGGAGCGTAACGTTACAGATACGGAGTAATGCAAGTCTTGTACTATACTGTATGTGTCGAGATTTCATTGTTTAGTCCTTATATCAGACATTAGACACCGTCTATGAAGAAGAACGTGGTATCTTCCAGGATGCAAGCCAGTGCTTTGCACACAACGCAGAGGCCGCGATCACAGCGCCAGCCAGTGCGCGTGCGATCCACAGAGGCGACACCCCAGAGAATGCGCGCGGTAATAAGACAGATAAAGAATAAATCGCAATGAATAAATTTCAGTCGTGTCGAGCACATAACTTCAGACTCTTTTAGGTCAGACTCTAGCAGCAATGAGCAGACTTATATTTGTAATGCGCCACTCACATGCGCTGTGATGCAATAATTTATAAAGCGCGTTAATACATCGAAAGGAGCATTGGTTTGATTGATCGATCGAAACCAGAACAAAACATTATGTTCATATGTTTAATCACATCGTGAACATGACAGGATAGTTGTCGTCTCGCAGCTTATTACGCGCGTTCTAGATTACGCGGAGATCGTGGATGTGAGGCGTTGAAGCGCTACTAGAGTATGCGTAAATGGGAGAACAGTCTGTACGCAGTTTTGATACATCCTTTAGATTCTCTGTTGATATCATTGACCCAGGGAAAGAGTCTATGAGGCACCGTAGTCCATGACGGTCACCCTAGAATGCCTACACCTTGACCAGTGGCGCACAGACAAGCAGGGGGGAAGGTGGGTATAAGAGAGCTTCATTAGGCACTACTCCATGACGAGGGGTCTCGGAGAGTGGGGGTATTGCAAATATCGCCGAATATGGTCTGAAATAGGGGATGAGGTCAGTCCACGACTTGATGATTGCGTCCATGGGCGTCATATTTTTTTGGATGTATTTATCACACTCTTAGGTGGCCACTTGGATGGCATGGATGCAGAGAGATGTGTTCGTGGATGCAAGTGGCCATCCATCATGCATCATCGGCCCGGCTGGTCCACTCACCACCCACAGCCACACGCAGAGCACCTCAACTACGCCTCGCATCATTATCATCTGAGTGAGGTACGAGCCGTCGTGCTGCTGCCAACCGCAAGCGCAGGCCTGTTGCCCCTTCCGACCCTCCCTCTGCCTCCTATTTCCTCTTCCCCTCTACCCCTTCTCTGTCACTGTCGCATATCGAAAACCAAATTTGGGGGCAAGCAAGAGCCCTTGTTCGATTTCTGACACACGCTTCTTACCGCCCTGAGTTTGGGGCCACCGAATTGATCGTCTGCAGTGTGTGAGGTGTTTGTTACAATTCTGCACATGTGTGTCATCCTCCACTGGAATGCATTATAACAGCAGCAGACTATAGAGCACATTCTATAGAGAACACATTCTCAATGGAATGCATTATCACATGCATCATGTCAAGCCATGCCCCCACTCTATATGAGGAGAACAACAAACATGGACAGTGAAGTCTATCGGGATATCATCGTCACACCAAGGGGAGATTGCGATTGATGTTCTAGGTCGTGGGATCAGATCTGTAAGAATAAAACCACATGCAAAACGCAACCATTGTATTCACAGAAAGAATACATAAACATACAAACAAAACACAGTCAATCTATTCACAGGACTGAGAACACAGAATTACCCTGGTCCATCCCGCGTCGGGAAACTGGTACTTCTTGCCCATGACGACCGCCTCGCCGTTGACGGTCTCCACATCATCGCCTATCTTGCCTTCTTTGTGTTCCCAGGGGATGCCCTGCACGTGTTTGTGCGTGTGCATAGGTGAGGAAGCGGGGGATAGAAAGAGAGCAAAAGCACTCCAATGCGCACACGAACACATACACGTCCAGAAACCTTGCCACCGATGTCAACAACAGCCATATCGTAGGGGGGGTCCTTGGTGTAGACTGCATCCGGCACGGGCAGACGTTTGGTGGGGTCATGCCCGTATGCGTATGCTGCCTGTAAAGCGTAGAGGCAGAGGCAGAGACATATAGATAGCGAGAGAGAGGAGAGAGGAGAGAGAGGAGAGAGAGGAGAGAGGAGAGAGAGGAGAGAGGGGGGGGAGAGAGGAGAGAGATATTGAGAGAGCGAGTGAGCGAGAGAGAGAGCGAGAGAGAGAGAGAGAGGAAGAGGGAGGGAGGGAGGAAGGGAGACAAACACCCGCAGGAAACTCAGTACGTGTGGGAAAACCATGCAAAGGCTTCCCTGCTCAGGGAAGACACACAGGTGCAGGCACAGACAGATCGAAAAGAATCGGTACACACTTGCACAGAATCGGTCCCGGAAAGGCACAGTGACTCCTTGGTACCTTGGCAGTTGGTCGATCCATCACTACACTACATAGTTGGCCTTACATTACACTACATAGAACGCATTAGGTAGTTGGTCGATCCATCACTACACCACATAGTTGGCATGGCAGTACACTACATAGTTCGCCGTCCATCGCAACACCACAAAGATCGCATTAGAAACGTCCGAATAGGGTTCAGGACGAACCTTGGAGTAATCAGTCCACGGCTTGATGATGGAGTCCGAGGGCCCCGAAATGTCTTTTTTCCAGTGCTCGTCCTTGTAGTCCCATTTCTTCCATTTCTGTAGAATTTAAATAGATAAAAAAAAGTAAATTGAAATATGCTTTCTCCAGTGCTCGTCCTTGTAGTCCGACTTCTTCCTTTCTCTCTCCGAGATGAAGCATAAAAATCAAGAAAGTAAACCAAACAAATCTTTTTTCCAGTGCTCGTCCTCGTAGTCCCACTTTTTCTATGTCATGTCCACACCCACCGCAGGCACCCACCCACAACCATGTCACCCACCCCCCACAACCACAATTAGTCGCGCACCAATCAACAGTCGCACAACAGCAGTTACAAATATACTTTATGCGAGAGTGATGAGAGAAAGCCAACGGTCAAAGCATGGTTGGGATTGGGAGGAAAGGCTGAATATGAAGGGCGGGCCCGAGGTAGAGAGCGAGAGAGCGCGTACGCTTGTGCGAGCGAGCGAGCGAGCGAGCGAGCGAGCGAGCGAGAGAGAGAGACGACCGAGCATGCGCGCAAACGCGAGCTCGCGCACAGAAGAGAACCTTGCCCTTGTTGTCGGCTAGCCATTTCTTGTCAAAATTTTCCAGGGGTGAGCGCTCCTTTTTGAACTTGCCCTTGGAAGCCGAGTAGCCAAGCAGGTGTCCTGTCACAGTCTTGCCCCCCTGTGCAGACAAATAGGGGGGTGGATGTTTGTGGGGGGGAGAAGAGAGAGCTTTAGGAATTTTCCATAACGGCTCGTCTAGGGCGTTGCCCGCGCACGGACTCCGCATCACCATAGGGGGGGACGGACGCAAATTGTGAAGGGAGTATTGCTCGTATGCAGGGTTTGGGGGTGGGGTTGTCGGTTACAGGCGCCTATATGTATACACACACATAGATGTGCGCGCGCACACGCACGCACGCACGCACACACACTGTCTCTCTCTTGCATCTCTCTCTCTTTCACGCACACACAAACACAAACACAAACAAACATACACACACAGATATACACGCACACGCGTCAACTCTGCGCGCAAAGTATATTTTTGTGTGTTGATGTCTGTGTCTGTTTCAGTTTCACCTTGAGTTTGAGGCCCTTGATGTCGCCGAAGCCCTTTGGTTTGTAGAAGCCTTTCATCAGCCTGTTTAAGGTAGTAGTTTAGTTCCAGGTACCTAGTTTAGTTCGCTATTGGTTTGTAGAAGCCTTTCAGCAGCCTGCGTTGACACAAGAACCAGAGACAGAAAATCAAAGAGAAAGATTGTGAATCGGTGCATGTGTGTGTGCATGTGTGTGTGCATGTGTGTGTGTTTGTGTGTGTGTGTCATGAGAGAGTGAGAGAGTGAGTGAGTGCGTGCGTGCGTGCTTGTGTGTGTGTGTGTGTGCGTGCTTGCGTTCGTGTAATCTGTGATGCAGCGACCGTGTCGCTGCATGATCTCTGCCTTTTTTTTCTTTCGCAAGCCAGCTCGAGGGTACGTGAATCAGTGCATGCGTGTTAGTGTTTGTGTGTACACACATTGTTTTCATCTGTGTGGCAAGTTTGTAATTTGAAATGTCCTGGCATTCTCCTGGTCTCTGTGTCTGGCTCGGGTGCTTTCTATAAGTGTCATTTCTATGAGTGGCACTGCGTCTCTCTCTTTTGACACTATAGTAGGTCTCTTTTGCCTCTATAGTAGGTCTCTTTTGACACTATAGTAGGTCTCTTTTGACACGAGTGGCACTGCGTCTCTCTCCCTCTCTCAGTGCACATCTTCGCCGGTCTCTCTCTTTCGCCCACCCTTTTCTCACACACCCACTCACCTGTGTTCACACACACACACACAAGTATATCTCATGCAAATATCTCTATACAGATATACGTATATGCAAGCAAGTTCGTAAATATACGTATATGTATGCAAAATACGTATGTAGACGTTGTATGCATGCAAATGAGTATCATGCCAACATCTCTATACAGACAGACGTATATCTGTATCTCTATACAGATATACGTATACATACATGACAGAAACTCACTTGGCATTCAAGGAGCCTCCAGGCATGGAGGAGGGAAGCCACGTCAGCAGTCCCGTCGCGTCGGCTGCTCGTATCATTGTGTGCGAGCGCGAGAGATATGAGGAAAGTAGTGCCTCAAGAAAGACCGCGCGCGCACGCGCGCGTGAGGGAGTAGATTTTTGCCAACAAATATACCGAAATTACATACACAAATCGTGTTTTCGCAATATTGCTCGCAGTTTTGGCAGTTATTGAGAAAGAAGAAAGGTTGAGAGAGGAGGGAGAGTCTAAAGGTTGAGAGAGGAGGGAGAGTCTAAAGGTTGAGAGAGGAGGGAGAGTCTAAAGGTTGAGAGAGGACGGAGAGTCTAAAGGTTGAGAGAGGACGGATAGACTTTGTCACACACATTACATGGGATTGCACACAAAACAAGTATTTGGGCAATACTATAGACTCTGCTTTCTGCTTTCGTGTTTTTTTTTGATGGAATTTGTCATACACATTACATGGAATTGAAGACACACAAGTATTTTGGCAATGTAGCAGCGTCCTACACATTAGCAACACATTAGCAACACATGAGCAACGCATTAGCAACACATTAGCAACACATTATCAACACATTATCAACACATTAGCAACACATTAGCAACACGTTAGCAACACATTTGCAACACATTAGCAACACGTTAGCAACACATGAACAACACATGAGCAACAGATGCCTAGCAAGCCTAACCGGGCTGCAGGACGGGCCCCGCTGCGGTTTCGGATGGATGCGTGCCATCGTCGCCCGAGTCCGGACCATGGTACATGGCTACTAGCACCTGTGTGTGTGTGTGTGTGTGTGTGTGTGTGTGTGTGTGTGTGTGTGTGTGTGTGTGTGTAAACAGGGATGACAATAGCCCACAATGCTAACATTTGAATTTTTCATATTTAAACGAAACATCCTGACATTTTGTTTTCATTATGACCTGGCCTCCGGTCTGTGATTCATAGGGAGTGTATGTATCTGCGGGCGCTCCGTCCGGCCGCACGGCGTTGCCCTGGACGGCGTTCATGAAGTAGGTGACCATGACCTCGTGATACCCTGCCAGTAGCAATCACATAAATTATGTATTTGTGCACACACGCACGCACGCACGCACGCACACACACACACGCGCGCAGGCACAGACACAGACGTAAACATACAAGCACACATGATGTGCATGCACATAAACACGCACGCACGCGCACAGACGGTGTGAGGGAGGAGTGAGGGAGGGAGGGATGGAGTCAGGTAGCCAAGCATCCAGGGAGAGCGAAAGAGAGACAGGGAATATATACATACGTGTGTGTGTTTGTACATGTGTGTGTGTGTGTGTGTGTGTGTGTATGTGTGTGCATGTGTGTGTTTGTGCGTGTGTGTGTGTGTGTGTGTGTGTGTGTGTGTGTCGCAAACCTGGCAGGAGCTTCATGTGATCGCTCGTCGTGGTAAACGGATCCACCTGCAGAGCAAGAGCAAGAGAGCGAGAGAGCGAGAGAGCGAGAGAGCGAGAGAGCGAGAGAGCGAGAGAGAGAGCGCGCGCGCGCGAGCGAGAGAGCGAGAGCAAGCGAGAAAGAGAGAGAGAGTGAGAGAGAAAGAGAGAGAAGTGTTCATCGGTACTGGAATCACGAACTACTTGTCACGAACTACTTGGAGATCAACGATGTCTCTAGTTCAAAAAACGATGAGGTCTACTACGAGAGAGGGCGTTGGCGCGAGGTATGCTCAGGGTGGGAGGGCAGAAGCAAAGCGCCCTGGGAGGGAGGCATGTTCGGATGATAGGGAAAAAGGAAAAAGGGAGAGATGGTTGAGAGGAATGATCATGGAGGGAGGAATGGGTAAGAGCACATAGGAACACACCAGGAACACACATAGGAACACACATAGGAACACACATAGGAACACACGTAGGAACACACACATAGGAAGGATTCGGCGTAAAGCCGAGACACATGTAAAGCTCTTCGACACATGTAAAGCTCTTTGACACATGTACAGCTCAAGGACAAAAAGACATGTAAAGACCTAAAGAATTCTTTAGACATCTAAGTAACTTTTGTTACGAGTCACTTCCAGTTTAGTCCATAAAAGCCATCAAGGTTTTCCGACCTTTTATCGAGCACACATAGAGATGAGAGAGAGGGATGATGATGGAGGGAGGACTGGGGTTTAGGGTTAAGGGTAGGAGCGATGGAAGCAAGAGGAGTGAAAGGGAGAAGGAAGGGAAGGGTGGGGGGGTAAGGGGTGGGGGGCGGGACCTCTTCAGTCTGGTTGAGGAGGAGGATGTCATCAATATAGAGGCCGACGCCATCATCACTAGTCATATCAAACTGGTAGTCCCCGACCGTTTTGATTTTGACCAACCCCATGCACAGGGCCGTGACTTGGTACGCAGCTATATCGTCTGCGTCCTGTTTTTAGGTTTAGAGTTTAGATCGTCTAGATAGTTTTCGGGTTTAGAGTTTAGTGTTTTAGCTTGTGCGTGTGCGTGTACATATTCACATTTACACCCCTACGCACGTGTATACATACACATACATACATATGTGCATGTGCGCATACAAACACGAAGCACTCACACCCCCTCACACACCCACACCGACACTCTCATACACACACCTCTTCTCCTGCAATGGCCCAAAGCTCCTTGTGGCTGGAAATATTGAGAGTGTCGATCTTGGCGGCGGAATTCGGCGTCGTGTTGAGCAGCTCCGTCACGTTGGGCAAGGTAGTCACCGTGCTCTCGGAGTAGTAGAACCTGTCATATGAGGAGGAGGATACATGCATGTCATATCACCGTGCTCTCGGAGTAGTAGAATCTGGTTTTGGGGGCTCAAAATGTCAGGTTTAGGGTTTAGGGTTTAGGCCTTTTGAACCCTTTGGGGGTTCAAAATGTCA
>Ga0315905_10005885_pt1 | contig 12466 bp, 9 predicted proteins | sample LakEriMetagenome_5_FD_203522 | JGI IMG/M metagenome (GOLD analysis project Ga0315905, IMG submission 203522) | Freshwater fungal communities from buoy surface, Lake Erie, Ohio, United States - Buoy 4 MA121 | ecosystem: Environmental > Aquatic > Freshwater > Lake | place: USA: Lake Erie, Ohio... | reverse complement strand
GTGATGAGGAAGAAGATTCCAGTATTGGAAATGACGAAGTCTCGAAGCGGCGGCCAGCTGAAGACAAAATACAGGGAAAAACTGCCGCAAAAATAGACCAGCCACCCGGCCAGCACGCCGTAGGTCTGTGATCCCACAAAGAGTGCGGCGGCGGTGGGGGCGGCGGCGTCTTTAGGGTTGGGGGATGGGGGGGGGTGGGCGAATTGGCCTTGGCGGGCTTTCAGTGCCTTGTGTTGAAAATTCTCAAACGTCAGTGACCTAGTATCTTTTCTATATAAGGCACCATGGAGCTGACTTTTGAGAATGAGTGCGTCTGAACGGTATCCGAGGGTGAGGGCGACAATGGAGATGGCGGTTAGGGCAAAGGAGCCCACTACCGCAAACGCCATGCTCCCAAATACGGCCGATACAAGGTCTTGATTCATCTTTCGCCCAGACCAAGTAGCGCGATGGGAAACCCTGTTGGTCTCATATGCCGGGGGAGCGGTAGAGGAGGAGGAGGTCGTGGTTGGGATGGAGTTGGCGTTGGCGGCGGCGGCGAAGGAGGAGGAGGAGGAAGCGGTAGTGGTGGTTGAGGCGGTCTGGGATAAAAATAGCGAGGTGGAGTCGTCGCGCGAGAAAACCCGGATATTGAACTGGCGGATGAGACAGGTGAATGAGAGGCGGGATCCTAGAAATTCTCAAACGTCAGTGCCCTAGTGTATTTATTTTATAAGGTCACTATGTAGAGGAAATTTTCAGAATGTGTGCCGGGTTTTTCGTCGATGTCGCCGATGAATGAGACGGAGCGAACGGGCACCGGCGATGAGCTTTCGCACTCGTGGTTGTATGGCACAATGTCCCTAAACTGATCCACTTGCTCCAAGTCCTATACATACATACACATACATACGTATATACATACACATACATACGCATTTGCTCCAAGTCCTACATACATACATACACATACATACGTATATACAAACACATTCGTATTTGCTCCAAGTCCTATATACATATATACACATACATACGTATATACATACACATACATACGTATTTGCTCCAAGTCCTATATACATACATACACATACATACGTATATACATACACATACATACGCATTTGCTCCAAGTCCTATATACATACATACGTATATACATACAATACATACATACGTATTTGCTCCAAGTCCTATACACATACATACACATACATACGTATATACATACACATACATACGTATATACATATATGCATACATATACATATATATATATACATACATATATATGTATATGACAGGACTTGAACTGATGCATGTGGACCTGTCCGTCAGGGGAGGGGCGTCCGATGTTCCAGACCTGCGTCTGAAACGGTAGGACGCCTTTGGCTACTTTGTTTCTGATCTGCGCGAAGTCTAGAGCATATCGATTGATGAGGGCGACTTCAGCAAAGAGGTGGTGGCGGCTAAGCTCCATGATTGTTCCTACACGATTGAACTGCGCTGCCAGGAAGAGCTGGAGAGCCATTAGCAAGACAAAGGCAGCCATAGTTGCGAGGTACATGCGCTGCGGGAACTTGAAGTCGTTCAGTTGCTCAAACTGCACCGAGTTCAGTGGGAGCTTTGGGTATATTCGAGTCCAGTAAACGTAGTTCATCTTGTTGCGTGCCCGCACCAAGTGCCGGAGCATCTGGTAGAGCCAGTCCACCAACCTTTGTTTGCGTATGTGCGCTGCAGAGGGCGAGGATCCTTCCCACCATAGCTCCGGTGCTCCAGGCTCGGGCCAGCCCTTGAGGTTTTTGCGATCTTGCCATTCATCCAGCGCCCTTGTCGCCTTGGGCGGCAGCAGAATCCGAATAAACAGAGTGCGTAGCTGCTTTTGCCGCAGCGTTTGAAAGTCCTCGACGATGGAATCAGGCAGAGATTCTGATAGAAGCCCGCCTCTCCGGACAGTTTTTGGTGCCGGTCGCTTCTCGGCTACAGTCTTTGTGTCAGCAGCAGAGGCTCCCGAAGTCTGGGCGGGATCAGGGGTGGAGCTCGCAGCGGGCGCAATGGGTGCGGCGCTAGAAGGCGGGGGAAGAGAGACGAGGAAGTTATAAAAGAAGAGGCCCAGGGTGACGTAGGCCAGGATAATTACGCTCCCGTTGGAAAAGATCGTCATCCAGACCGATCTTTCAAATATGACGCCAGTGGTGCCGGGATCCCAATTGAGGTTAGTGCAGCCGTAGGGGGACGTGATATCCGGTTCGCAGGGAGGATACAGCCCCAGGTATAGATTGAGGTTGATGAAAGCGAGGATGGCCAGGACCATTCCGGTTCTCTTGATACGTCTTGTTGCTTCGGGCGAGAGGGCTGCAGAGAGGTAGGGCACTATGAGGCACGTGAGTAGACAGATGTAGTAGTGGAAGGTTGGGCGTTCGATTGGAAACACGTTGCCCACGTTAGGTTTGCGGTTATTCTGGATCCAGATCTGCTGCTTCTGCACCATCCACAGCCCGTCCAGCTCGAACACCGGGCGATAGAAGCCGCTAGGAAGCCAAGGCTGAAATGTGGACGCCAGCCACCAGTAGCCCTTCTTCTCTGCCACCCCTCCCCACACTGGTTTCTCGACCCGCTGGACAGATACTCCATCAATGAGGGAGCCGTTGGAGTTTAGCAGGTAGTAGCGAAGGCGCAGCTGGAGCACGTCATTTTTGAACTTGTCCAGCGTCACATGATTGAAGCACCCTGCCGCTTTACAGGCCTGCGCCAGACCCCCCACAAACTGCTCGGTGTGGTCGAAGACTGCGACGACCGGCGAGACGATAGAGGCAGCATCTATGCTGGCGTCAAACGATGTCGTCAGCGCAAGAATGCGCATGGGGTTGCTCTGCTTCACCTCAAATTTGAAGTTAGAGCTGTTTAAGTCTGAATCGTCCGGGTCTGGCTTGCCCGGCTTGCCCAGGTTGCCCTTCATCGTCGCTGGGCTCCCGCCGTCGGCAAATTCCATCGCTCCGAGCGGCGTGGTGAGAAACGTTGCCACTTCCTCGTCATACGTCAGGCGGCGCTCGAGTGTAAGACGCGCAAAGTGGTGCTTCACATGGAAGTAGTGCGAGTGTTCCGTCGCCAGTGCAATCCTCTCGTGCATCCCCAGGGCTCTCATCCACGAGCCCCCCGCCGCGTGCGTGCGCTTCTCTGCCGCTGCCAGGTCGCGGCCGGTGGTCTCGTCTGCGCGCGAGAAGGCAGTATAGAGAAGCCGGATGCGGCGCGAGGGATCAGCGCGAGCCAACGTCAAGTAAAAGGTAGCAATACCCTTGCTGTCCGTGACATTGCTCTCATTGCGCTTCGGCGCAAAGAGCGGGGGATACCCGCCCGCGTCAAACGCAGCCTCTGACACGCCCGGCCACATGACAGACTCTTCTTCGAGCGAGCACGAGACAAAGACGCCCTCGAGCAGAGCCTCGGAGTTGCCGATGATTTGCACAGATGTGCTAAAGACAAGGAGCGTCTCCACCGTTGAGGGCGGCTGCGCTCTCGCCTCAAGTCGGAATTGGCCGTGAGCTCCAACATTGAAAGCTCGGGATTTCACACCTGCTTGCGCGGCTCCTGCGCGAGGCCCGCCACCTGCATGACCTGTGAGCTGTGCCTCATGTGGCGCCCATGGCGTAGGGCAATGGAGGTTCGTGCCTTGCAGCGCATGTGCTGCTACAGGCGCGGGCGCGAGTGTTCGTGGGTGGATAGCCCAAGGCTTGTCTTGGCACATCTTGCGATGCGCGGGGAGTGAGGGGAGGAAGAGTCGATGCGGGGAAATGTCAGCATCAGGCACAGCGCGGACTTCCAGGCGGTAAACGCCGTTGACACATGCTCCCAACCTCAGAGATGACACCTCCCACCGAACACGCGCTGGCACCCCAACTTCTCGGGTCTTCCACTCTTGCGAATAGGAGGGTGTGACAGAGTCCTGTGGGCCCACGATGAAGGTGGGAAAGGAAGAAGTGCTGCTGCTCCCGGTCTCCAAGTTGGTGTTGGTGGTGCTGGCAACGAAGGAGAAGTTGGAAACGTTGGAGGAGTTGATCGCGCCCATGCTATCGGAAAACACGAGACGCGATGTAGTTTGAGTCTGCTCCTGCAGCCACTGCCATCGATAGATGCCTTGAACACTGCACGCCGTCACCAAGCCGTCATCCACCTGGTTACCCTGTCCGCCAGCATCAGCAGCGTGGTTGCCTCCCCGTTGAGTTGCAAAAGGCAGCTCTCGCACAGCAACAAGTTCGAGCGAAGGCGGCCGCCAAAATTGCAGGCCTGCGCTGTGGCTAGAGAAGGTAGGCAGGATTTGTATCGTTCCCGTCACCTTCCTTGTGTCCGAAGACTGCGACGCCGCTTCGATGCCCGCATCCGAATCTGGGTGGAAATTTTCGCCGGGCACGACAAAGCCCGGAGGTTGGAGGGTGAACTGAATGTTTCTCAGGGTTTCACCTTGTTGCGCTTGACGGCGCACCAGTGGATCGCCCCAGACAAGACGGAAGAGGGCGGTGGCTTCCGAACATGCGATGGCTGCCTCGTCGCCGTCGATACAAAACACTAGCCGGAAGATGGAGCTTGGCGATGAGGAGGACGGAAGAAGCCAGTCTATGCCGAATGCCTCTGGCATGACCGCAACTCCTGAGGCGTTCGAGAGCAGGCTCCACTCACCGCGGAGCAGCACGCCCAGACTCGTGCGCCACGAAGCAGGGTCAATCAACGGCGGACCTGACGTAGTCACATCAGCCGATCCTTCCAGCACATGAGCACGAACGCGAAACCCGCTCACGACGTCTCCCGCTGCACCAGTCAGCCGGAGCATCGCCGCTGGCGTCGAGGCGCCAACTGCGATGCTCGCCACATGCTCGCCTCCTTCCATAGTTACGAACGTGGGCGATATAGATCGAATTGGGTCAACAAGGAGGCTGATCGTTCCCGCAGACGCGCATGGGGTCCACCCGGGCAGCAGCACGACTCGAAAGACGGCAGGCTGCGTGACAGCGCTAGTCGGGCACTCGGAGGTGGCGAGCAGCGGCAACGCGGAGATGACAAAGCACGTCGTGTGCGCATCGATGCAGATGAAGTAGCTTCCAACGAACTGACTATCCGTCTGGAGCGAGACCCGACTAAAGCCAGGATCGGTGAGCGACTTGGCCTTATTGCACCCAAGAGTTCCAAGCTCCGCAAGGCAGACGCGATTGGCCTTGCTCGCGGTTAGCAACTCTTGCTTCACGCTCCACTGAGCTGCAGGAGGCTCAAGAGACACAGACGTGGAAGGTAGCGAAGAGCCTCTAAAGTCCGCTGGCCACATGCCGTTATTGTTGCGGGCCACGGTAAGCCCTGGCACTGCTATCACAACAGCTAGAGTCAAACTGGATTCAACTCCAAGGCCCGTCGCCGAGAAGGTGGTGTGGAGATCCATTGACGCAATTTGTCCTGGTTGCACCAGAACAGGGTCCGGCGGGAACGGGATAGGAGATGGCTGGTTCGTCTCTGGGGTTAGCGACGAGAGGTTGACGTACCTGGGTGCATCCAATTTAGAGGGCTTCAGAGCCTACCACGAACGTGCGCGACGCAATGCGTGCGCGACGCAATGCGCCGGCGACGAGCGGAAGTGCTCAGCGCTGCTTGGCAACAATGGTGTAGCACATGAGGGAGAGCGAGGGAGAGCAATGGAGAGGCCTTGGGGTGCAGCATGAAGTGTGCGAGCAAAGGCTGACAGAGGGCGAGGAGGTACCGGATTGTGGTGCTGAGCGACACGCGGCTCCAATAATCTGCCGACCGACAAACTGCTGCTCCACCGCCGCGGCCCCTGAGGCCTGTGCCAAGAGGATCGGGCGGGTGGTGGACAGTTCGCCCGAGTCTCTGGCGCAGGCACTGGTTGCGAGCCCAGGAGGCAAAGCTGCGCGGGAAGCGCGCATCGTCGAAGGGGTCGCGCACAAACAGCCTCCATCTCATCAAGCCAACGGGGTAGGGAAAGGGAGCGCCACGGATGGTCGTGTGCCCAGTTCTGTCTGTTACGTTGCAAAAGCGGTTTGAGTTCCTGACCGCCTGTGCTTGACATGTTTCAAGACACACTATTTGCCTTTCACTGGCGTCAGTGATGTTACCCGACTCCTGTGCAAGACTGCAATTCTCGAGGCACAGCCCATACACGCCTGCAGCCACAGGGTTGAGCGCGCGCATCTCGCGCAGCGCTTCCGAGAACTCATCCAACCCATCCGTCACGTCATCCCACCCCAAGCATATTTCAAGATTCGGCATCCCGTGCCCGCTGGCATTCAAAGCCCTCCCTGCTACCGTGCCCCAATTCTGACCGCTTGCTATTTCCGGCGGCAGCGTTGAGGTGAGAAGGACTTGAGCACACATGCCCCCTTCTGCCGCCAGAGGAATCTCCTCCTCGGCTGCGACAGTTGCGTTGTCGGGGTGGGAGGAGGAGGTGTTGGTCTTGTTGACAAGCGGCTTTTGGGGCTTGTAGGGTACTGGCTCCTCGCCGCACGCTTGATCGGCTGTGTGCGTGTAGCGTGTGTGTATATGTCTGTGCGGAAACTTAGCACTATTCAAAGCCGGCAGCGGGAACGCACGTCCCCGTGATATCCGCGCGCGAGAGAGAGATTTTATGGAGATCTCTCTCTCTCTCTCTCTCTCTCTCTCTCTCTCTTGTGCTGTACCGATAGCTCGCAGGTGCTTTCCATTCTGGAGAGCAACGCGCCTAAACACCAGCGGTACCTGCACATGCTCAACACATAGCACAGAGAGACGTTCGTGTCAAAAGAGACCTACTACAGTGTCAAAAGAGACCTACTAAAATGTCAAAAGAGACCTGCTAACATGCTCAACGCATAGCATTTGCCCCGATTACAGATCACCTGAAATCTATCAGAGGTCGCTTTCGTCTGCTGAATGACTTCGCGCGTGTACGAATATGCGTGTGTGTCACTAACAGCCTGTATATCTCAACACGCCTTGACCTATTTCTCCCGCACTCACACAAACACACGCCGCGCGTCACGCACACACACACACACTCACACACGTGGACAGCCCCCACATACCCACATGCACACACACGGGACCGTGGGCAGGCGGACGCCGTCAGCAACGAATGAATACGCAAAAGGCGCATTGCTACAATTTCCACACCCCGCTCCCTCCTGACCATAACGCCCATCCTCCCCTCCGGGCAACGTGTCGGTCAGCGTGGCCCACAAGAAGGGCGAGCCCCCCTCCCCTCCCTCGCCACCCTCCCCTGCGCGATCGTCGAACCGATACGCACCCCCTCCCAGCTCCTGCAGGGCTGCCGCTCGAACCCCCACGCGCGCATTCCCAGGCTGAAACAAGACGCTTTCATCCATGTAGTCAGGCGAGTCAGGCTTGACCCACAGGTGGACACTTTTGCCCTCCAGTCCCCGCCCCTGATCATCAAATATCCACACGACAATCTGCCCTGTTGTGCCGGTGGAGGACAGGGTTGCGTTGTCCGGAGGGGGTGCGTCGTGTGCGCTGCTGCGGCATCCTGCTGCTGTTGTGCACGTGTCATGCTCCGCAGATGGGAGCAGGGTGAGAGGGATCATTTGTCGACACGGCCACTGGGCGTCTGTCTGGAGGGAGGTGGCAAGGGCGACCATTGCACGAGAGCGGGGCGTCTGAAGTTGGACCTTGATGCGATCCATCTCGAGCATCCATTGTATCCGCAAATCTTGAGCGGAGCAGAGGGACTGCGCTTCAAAGTCTCGTGTCATGGCCTGTATATTCGTTCGTTGTTGAATGTTGTTAAACGGTCAAAATTACGCCCAACGACAAATATTCTCTATAAATGAATATAAGGGATGTTGCAATAGTACTCAAGTCCTTTCCTCTATCTTCTGATGTTGTTAAACTTTTTCCCGTCAACAAGTTTTTTTCACAAATACATGTTATCAGTAGTAATTTTTTTGTCAATATTTACAAGGCCACTGGGCCTTTCTTTCCTCGCCTCCTCGGACATTCCCAAGAACATGTTCCCTTTACGTTAGTAATAAACACCCTTTTACACTCCTCGCCTCGTTCGTGCTCGGAAAAGCAAACCATGGCCTCTTTAACTGCCGCCCCATTTGAATACAGCCCAGGACACCATCATCCTTAATACAGCCATATCGGCTCTGCTTTGCCTCGGCTCGTTGAATGTCCGCCGATACGTTGAGCGCCATGCCTATATACACGTGGTATATATATGTATATATGTGTATATGCATATGTATGTATATATATATGTATATGTATGTGTATGTATACACACACACACACACACACACACACACACACACACACACACACACACACACACATGTATATATATAGATATTGTGATATATGTTGTGTGTGTGTGTGTACACGCACACACACACACACACACACATAAATATACACATATACATATATGTATCATAATACACATGTTATAATATATATACACACACACACACATATATATATACATATATACATATATATATATATATATATATATACATACATACATATATATATACATACATACATACCCTTGACGGACGTTGACACCACCCACAGGAACAGAGCAGGATCTTCCACACCACTGACAAAGAAGCGGATGCGATACACACCTAGTTTAGTTTAGTTTAGTTCACTGTACAGAGAAGCGGACGCGATACACACCAGGAGCTCCGGCGCGGGAGAATGAATGTTAGTAGGTCTCTTTTGACATTGTAGTATGTCTTTTTTGACACTGATGGTCGGTTCTATGGCGGTGCTTGCGCTGTGCCATGCTGTTGAAGCCCTTCTGGATGTCTCCGGTGTCGGGATGCGGCATGCCAGCCCCGTCGCAGACGTGGGCGGCATGGTGCTACGTGTGCTCTGCATGCGCCTTGGGCGACAGGCCTCTCACACTGCTGCGCGAGTAGTAAATCTCTTTTGACACGATACACACCTGGAGCTCCGGCGCGGGAGAATGACATGTTCTTGAAAACCGCGTACCCTTTTTCGTCGCTCTCGTCACTAACCGCGTTGAGCAGTACCTATTAGTGTGCAGTAAAGTATGTGGTAAAGTGTGTGTAGTAATATTTTGAAAACCGTGTACCCTTTTTCGTCGCTCTTCTGCTCTCGTCACTAACCGCGTTGAGCAGCATCTAGTATACATTTATTAGTATTTAGTATTTCCATATTAGTATATATATGTATATACATATATAAGTTACCGATTTTTATGTATTATATCCGTACAAGTTTATACATGTATATGTATATATATCTGTATGTTAGTCTCCTGGTACCCTACAGCTCTATTTTGTATTTCCATATTAGTATGTATATGTATATCTATATATCAGCTTATTAGTCTACCGGTACCTTAAAGCGCTTCCATTTCCGCGTCTCTAGCATTGCGCGCTGGCCCAAGGACGCGCCAATCTTGGCGTACACTTCCTCCTCCTCGTCCTTTGAGTAACAGGGCGATGCGAGAGACGTTCGTGTCAAAAGAGACCTACTACAGTGTCAAAAGAGACCTACTACAGTGTCAAATGAGACCTACTAAAATGTCAAAAGAGACCTACTAACCTTTGAGTAGTAGGGCGATGCTACAGCAATGACGCGTTTAGCCTTTGCAGGACGCAACCGGAGATTTGACACAGCGTCGACGGGATTGCCTACCTGCACCCTGACATTCTCTTAATAATGATAAAATGAAAATGATAATAGTAAATGGAGAATGTATGTATGTATCTATGTGCGTATGTATGTATGTATGTATGTATGTATGTATGTATGTATGTATGTATGTATGTATGTATGTATGTGTGTGTGTGTGTGTGTGTATGTATAGATATATATATGTATAAATTATATATGTATATGTATAAATTACATATATGTATATATATAAATTACATATATATATATAACTATATACATATATATATGTATATATGTATGTATATATATGTGTATATATATATGATAATTATTGTATTATTATTGCCCACCTGCACCCAGACATTCTCCATGCTCTCTCCCTCCACGGACTTTCCGCGAGTTTCCCAAGGGCGCTCCTTGACAGTATCTCGCGGGACTGCCCGCATTGCGTGCAGGGTGTCTCCGCCTGTGCCCCGCATCGCGTTCAAAGGATAAACCAAGTGTCAAAAGAGACCTACTACAGTGTCAAAAGAGATCTACTACCTGTGCCCCGCGTCGCGTCCTCAGGATCAACCAAAGCCACTTCCTTGACAAGGAGCCGCGTCTCTCTCTCTCTCTCTCTCTCTCTCTCCAGGGAGCTGGATCTTTCAGATGAGGGGTCGTTATAAGCGCCCTGCGGCGGCGGCGGCGGCGGCGGTGGTGGTGGCGGCGGCGGCGGAAGGATAGGCTGCACCTGGTTCCACAAGTCAAAGTTGCCGCCACAGTAGAAGCTGAAAACTACACTCCTGCTGCTTGATGCTATCACCTGCAGAGGTTTAGGTTAGGGTTAGGAGAGAGGTTTAGGTTAACCACACTCCTGCAGCTTGATGCTACCACCTGCAGCTGATTGAAACGGGCAACGCCATTGGCATCTGTCTTTGCCACCGCACTCTGCAATATCTGCCACAAATTCTCAAAAGATCAGTGCCCAAGCATATTTAGTACATGCTTTATTACAAGCTTTACTACAAGCTTTACTACATGCTTTACTACAGCAAGTCACTATACAGAGGATGTTTGAGAAATTTTGTACCACGCTTTTCGGCACATCGCTGCCTGTCAGCGCGCGATTAGCGCCAAAGGGAACCTGGAGTGTGTGTGTGTTTATTACTGGAGAGTGTAAGAGTGTAAAACATAAGAGACAAAAATGTCAAAAATTCTCTTTTTTTTCCTCTTTTGTGTCACAGTAAAGTAGAGAGTGTTTATGCGTGTGTTTGTGTGTGTGTGTTTGTGTGTGTGTGTGTGTGTTTGTGTGTGTGTGTGTGTACCCGTGTGTGTGTGTGTGTGTGCGCGCGCGTGTGTGATGTATGTTTGTCGGGATACGCATGTATGCATACATGCGATCTCGCACAATACACACACATACATACCAGGCGTACATTCCTAACCTAGGTTATGGGCACACACACACACACACGCAACAACCTAGGTTATGGGCCGGCTCCGCCGCGTGGACACACACATACATACCAGGCGTACATTCTGCGGCGCGCTAAAATTCTCTTTTTTTTTCTAAAAAAAAGAGAAAACAAAGAGAAAAGACGCCGGCTCCGCCGGCGTGGACACACACATACATACCAGGCGTACATTCTGCGGCGCGCTCTTCGCTGCCGAACCCCGACGCGAGAACATATTCTGAGACATCACTTGAGCCATTTTGTCGGGAGCGAAGATCATCACAGAAATATTGGCCACAGGCGAGCCAAGCGCATCAATCACGAGGGCTTCGGGCACTATGTCTTGCCCTCCTGCCCTAGAGGGGCCTGCGCCGCCGTGCGCCATGGGAACACCCACGTATATGAAGGAGGGAGCCGTGTTGACAGACCGCACGCTCAGGGGGCTCCGGAGGACAGTGAGATCGGTGTAGGCGGCAATTTGCACGCGTTTTTCGTCCTGTTTGCCCTTCATTTTGAGCTCGGGCGCCCGCTCCTTGCAGCCCTTGTCTTCACACCAGTCGAGCTCGAACACGAGTTTTAGCGCGGCGGGAAATCCGCTTGCCAAGTGCATGGAGTCGAACGTTGCTACCCCGTCGGTGTTGGTCCAGGCCCTCCCGCCAGCTAGTCGCATGGCGCAGACGTCTTGCAGAACACGTGCCTCTAGGGTGCCCTTGCGCTCTTCGAGTGCCGAGCACCATTCAAAGCCGGCAGCGGGGACTGTCTTTACAATCTGCACGCGTTGAACATTGTTAAAAACACAGACCAACTCAAGGCAAGCGCCAACAATTGAAAGAGGAAAGACGAGGCGAGGCCCTGGCGGTCAGCGTGAGGTCAACGATCGGGAAGCCGTGCTTGTTGGTGACGAGGGCCTTGAGAGGAAACGCAAGGTTGCGGCCCAGCACGACCGAGCCCACGGTGGGCTGATTGAAGATCAGGATGGACGCTGGCCTTAAGTCAGAGCTGGGGAGCTCCTGGAACTTGAGGTTGCCCGGCACAAAGAGCTGGGCAAGCATGGCTGGAATAATCATCCAGATGGCTCCGCTGACAAGGCGCGAGTGCACTTGGTCGCTGGCAAGGTCAATCGTGAACACAGACGTCCTTCTCCCTGCGGCCCCGTCATCCTTTACCATCGCAGGTCTTGGCTTCTGATGTGTCAAATCATTACGGCCCCATGATCTTGTTTAGTGATCGGGCGCAACCGTTTTTTAACGAGGTGATTTGAGGCAGTTGATCAAAGGTAGTGCGACGAGTCGTCGGCGCCCGCCCTCTGCTGCGCCCAGTGCACCTGCGGCCCCTTCCACCCGGCCTGCGCGCTACTAGAGAGAGTGTGTTGTTTATTGGTACTCAATTCAGTATCC
>Ga0315905_10005884_pt1 | contig 12467 bp, 6 predicted proteins | sample LakEriMetagenome_5_FD_203522 | JGI IMG/M metagenome (GOLD analysis project Ga0315905, IMG submission 203522) | Freshwater fungal communities from buoy surface, Lake Erie, Ohio, United States - Buoy 4 MA121 | ecosystem: Environmental > Aquatic > Freshwater > Lake | place: USA: Lake Erie, Ohio... | reverse complement strand
TACCTGCTCGGTGGAGCATCGAGAATCTTGGTTGACTCAGGCCGAGCTCAACTACCAGACTGCACTTGTCAAGGACCCTAGCAACGTTTTATCACTCTATCAATATGCAATTTTCCTGGACCAACACATGAGTGATTTGAATCAGGTGTAATATGTTGACATTTGCTTTGCTTGGGTGACAATTCTGCTTGGGACTGGTCATTGGAGTGCACATGTCCAACTGAATTGGATTAAAATGCAGGCGATTGAGTTGTATCGACGCGCGGCTCGCACCTTCTGCGCTCACAAACAGCTGCAGGGGTCTGTCCTGTGCGGCCTCGCCACCGCGCTGCAGCGACGCGGGCGCCAGCGAGCGGACTCGCAGGTAGGACCTAGTATCTCGGGTCAATTGAGCATCCCCTTTTGTGTTTTTTTTTGCTAATGCCCTGTACTGACCCAACACATCTCTGGAATGTTTGCATACTGAATGGTTTCATCGCGGCCTGTCGACGCAGAAAGTCTTCAGTCTCCAAGAAAATGAAAACCTTGTCGCCACCAACAATTTCTTCAATACAGCAAGCGCTGGGCTCTCGCATATGAACGACCTTGATGAGGCTGCTGTGTGGTATGAAAGGTGTTTGGCAATGGACAGTCGTAATGTTGCGTGTCTGTGCAAGTAAGTCATGCTCAAACCCCAGCCTTTTGCTGCATGCACAAGCCAGCATCATCCGCTCATGCACTTACGCCTGCGATGCTCGCAAGCTCAAGCTGATTCTTTATTTTTATGTTACAGTTACGGCTCATTACAACTGCATCGCAACTACCCTAACAAAGCATCCCGGCACTTTGCGCGTGCTGTGCATATCGAGGTACGAGTTGGAAAAAATGCTTGGCACGAGCAAACGAGAGAGAAAAAGAGCGAGTGCCTGCGAGCGAGAGAATGGGAATGGATATGTGTGTAAACGAATAGGTGACTTGAGATTGGACATCAAACAGCCGTACAATGTCAAGGTGGTCGCAGCATACGCCGCAGTGCTCGATGATGTCGGAATGGACTTGCCAATTGTGGAGCGAATGTACATCCGGGCTGTGCAGCTCGAACCAACGTATGTGCTAGCGCTACATGGGTTAGGCACGGTGATGCATAGAATGGAACGTCTAGCAGAGGCAGAAATGTACTACAAGATGGCTCTTAAAATCGAGCCGACCCACGAGGGCGCGTTCGAGAATCTCGAAATCCTCCGTGAAGCAACGTATGCACAACAGGGCGTTACGTTCGTTACTGAGAGAAATATGCTACGGAGCCGCGATCGTTCGAACCTGCCGTCTAGGGCTGGTCGGATGTCTCCGAGGAGCGGCCTGCAGAGTCGTGGCTTGGTCCGAGTTTTGTCTTTGCCTGAGAGCTATCGATTTTTTTCACGCTGAATGCTTGATGCTTGTCATGACTGCGTCTCTTTGATGTGCCACGTGCCTTTTCCTTGATACTAATTTTACGCTTGCACGTTCTGGTACTTACACAGACGCGGAGTCGTCTGAACAGCAGAGATGGGCCAATATTCTTGCAAGAGGAGCATACGAGACGCGAATTGTCAAACATTGTCCTCGGCAACGCATACGTGCATGCATCTACACCGGGCAGTCGAAAGTCCCGCCGCGGGACGCCAAGTTATGTGAGCACAAATACTAACTTTCTAAGCTAAACCTGCGCTCTCTTTCCACCTTGCATGAAGCTTAATGGGCCCGTTTTCTCTCCCGCCGATTCTGCACAAACATCCCTGGTTATTCGAACTGTAACTCGTTTTTCTTGTTCTGTGTTTCACATTATCGCACATCACTGAAGCAGGTGCCAACTGAAGCGATGCTGGCGAATGAATATGGCCACTTCAGATGTGCACTACAGGACAGACTTGAAGTCGGCGAGGGGGATGATGAGGGGTCTCAATGAATGAAATGAAATTTATTGATTTATTTCAGTGATCATTAAACAAGTGGTTGCGCACCACGTGCGCCGTCGATCAGCAAAAGAATAAATAGCCACCAAAGATCACGATTATCGTCCTTGGAAGTAGCGGACCTACATTTACGCTCTTCGAGGGCGCACGAAGGTCTCCGACGGAGGGTTTGTCGGCGGTACGGCAGTGACAGCGCCTGCAACCCTGCCTGCGACTCGTCCCCGTCCAATTTCCCCTGGGCGTTGTGAAGGGCCGGTGGAAGAAACTCCCCGGGAGGTTGTTTCGGGGCGTTGAGGAGGACCGGTGGAAGAAAAGAATCCAGCCTCTCCCTTTCCTTCTTCTGCTCTACCTACATCCACAGAAACACCATCTCTTCCTCTTCCAGCAGCAGAGCTGCTAGAGCTGACACGACTTCCTGAAGGGGGAACAGATGCACGAGGAGAAGAGTTGAGGGAAATCTGTCAACCGCACGGTGATGTGTAGCGCAGCATACTCCTGTGACGGGAAACATCAACGTACCTGCCCTGGCCATAACCTGTTCGAGATAGTTCGCATCCACAACACCAATAGCTCTGACCCGCCCGGCCCCACTGCCCTTGCAATCTTCTCTTTCTCCGTCTCCTCTGCCGCCAGCTGCATCCGATGGAGAACGGGATATTGACACCCGACCAGTGGATGCGGTTCTGCTGCGACCATCTTCTTCAGTGATGGGGAAAATGACGCCCATCTTTCTGGCGATCCCTTCTTCAAATCTTCCGAGGTACGATTGTTTCCGAATGTTGTCCGCGTCGTCCTCTCCTCTTCGATGGTCTCCACCGATGTTGCCCTCTCCCCCAGCTTCCTTCTTTCCCTGCTCTTTCTCGTGTTGCCCAAAAAAAGCTTCCCTGTGGGCCACTGAGCTTCCTCCCTGCTCTGTTCCTTCCTCCCCATTTCCTTCTTTGCGGCTAAGCACAGAGCGCGAGCGCAAAGTGGAGGGCGATCTGCCCGGATATCTGTACGGATCTTTAGGGGGGTTGGGACAGGCATTGGGGAAGGCATGCAGCGGTCGCGGTGTAGCAGGTGGTCTTGCCACCATTTCTTTGGGCTGCGCACTTGAAACAAGCCCCGGGGGTACGCCAGCAGGAGGTGTGATACTTGAGTGCACATCTGACTCAACATTTTCTCCTTCACCTCCACTCGATGGTGAGGTGTTTAGAGTGCTGAGTTTGGGTGAAGTAGAAGATACTCTATGAGCCCATGCCTGCGGGGGAGAGCGCTGAGGTGATTCCTTTTTGTTTGTGGTGTTGAATTTCGGTGGGGAGAGCTTCGGAGGCGAAATATTTGCCTGCCATTCAGGTGTTCCAAAATACTTGAGTTCTTTCTCGCGCTTGAGGGCCATAGTGCAGAAGCTGAGGAGTTTTTTTTTTTGGCCCAGTGTAGTGATGCCAAGTTGAGTCAACTCTTCGGGGCTGCACGCGCACACTACATGCGCATCCACATGCTGTACTCGGAAGCGTGCAACCACATTTTTCTCCATCCCGAGCTCCGACTGCAGAAAACGACACACCGCTTGGATACTAGCAGGCTCCATCTCCCCTTTGACCCCAGTGAACAACAGCTGCATCGCATCTACACGGTTCTTGATACCATGCGTTATCAGGAACCGTGTCTCTGCGTCCAACTTTGCTTCTTTTTCCCCATCCCCGCGACTGCCATTTTCTCCACGCCCTTCAACTCCTGCGAGTCTATCCTGGCCTTGAAGCCCTTTGTCTGACAAGCTCTTTTCATTGCCAATGAAGAGAGACCGTAGTGCCTCTGCGAAGAGAGCCACCCCAGAGCTTGCAATCGTTGAGCACTCCTGATCTGCAGAATGTCTGAAAGTTGCTCGATAAAGAACCCCCCCTCCGCCTGGTTCATCACTGTCCACATCTGTTTTTCCTACCGTAGAATGTTCGCACGCGATTGCCCTTGCGAGGTCATGAGATTTAGGCGGAGGTCCAATGAAGTTTCCGTCCGCGCTGAGTGCCATCTCGCCAGGCTGCCCGACAGAGATGCTTTGAACGGCGCTGGAGAAGGCCTACCGTGATAAAGAAGAAGAGAAATGAACATAAAAGAGGCAAATATATCAAGCTAACGTTTTGAGGTATCCTGCCTGCAAGTACCTAACACACAGGCGCACACATGCATGTGCATACACAGAAAGATACATGTGGAAATTCAAATGTTCCCACACACCTTCACAGCTGCGTCCGCAACGTCAGACCCCAGATGCTCGTCAATCAAACGATCTTCCCACCCCTCCGGCTGGTCACAGTACCCCAACACCTCCATCACTAATGTTTCCGCTGCTTCCGTAACATCACTTGAGCAAGTCGCACTATCCGTGTTGATCCCTCCGGAAGAGTCGAAAGGACGGGCAGCGAGTCGAGCGCCTGAAGTGAACGCAGGGACAATCGTACATTTGGTCGGGCGGCTCAGATTGAGACGAATGACAGTACTACGACGTACTTGAGGGGCAACTGGAGGCAGTGCGCCATAATTCAGAAGCTCTTCCACCTGCGCATAACGATTGAAATTAGTCTGATGAAGAGCACATGCATTGATAATTGCGAGTTTTCCGTGGAGGTAGAAACCCCGCCATGAAAACATATGAAAAAAGAAATAGAGCTCGCGATCACCAGCTCATTTTCCTCGTCTTTGACAGTGCAGAAACACTGCAAATCTGTCAATGTCCCTAGCAGTTTCATCCCCTTGATCCCACTGGTTACCCATAATTGGAGCAGGTCAGAGCTTTCCTGTCCAATAACCTTCTGATCGGAAGGCTCAATTCGACGTGAAAGCCTGCCACCACATCTTCAAGTAACGAAAAGGTATTGATCGAGTCATGCAAGCGTATTTGAATATCGACCAAGTTTTTTATTCTAACAATTATGCGCACACATACGGACCGTCTCTTCGGACGTGCCAAGTCCGTTGTCTTGGAACTTGTTCTGCACTGTGGTTCAAACCATGTATCTTGACCCTGCGGATCTTCTACTCTTGTATGAACTTCGCCCGATGCCCTCCGTAGTGCTGTGCTTGAAGCAACGATAGACACATCTGGCCCTGCACCATCTTCTTCACCACCTAATACATTCTGGGATCCATCTCGATTAAAATCTCTTTCTGTCACGATTGCAAGTGCTCCTCCTGCTAAAGCATGGCCACGAACTCCCCATCCATTCCAAGAGTACCCTGTGAGGATTCAAACATAAATCAGAATCATTCGTCGTCAATCACACCGTCAACATGAAGCAGTCTGTGCATTTGCGTTTGCGTCTGGGAGCAAAGCATCACCGCTGAAATCCGCAAGGAACATCGCTCCGTCAAGGTCAGATTTATCAATTACTTGTAGCACGACACGCCCTGCAGCAGCTTGATCAAAAAAGAGTTGAAACGCTTTGTGTTGGAGATGCTTGTCTGTGGCCACCTGCAATGTACGTATGGAGATATATCAGACGACAGCTGATGAGGTTAGCAACATTGGCCGCAGCAACAGCAACATTCTCAGCAAACGCAGCAACATTCGCAGCAACATGCGCAGCAACATTCGCAGCAAATGAAGCACAAAAAAACGATGAACCATCGAGAATGAACCAAGGGTATACCTCGCAGCCCGACTCTTGGAACACGCTCTCAGCACGCCATCTTTCTGCAACCAAACTATGCTGAGCAACCATAAGCCGTGGTGCTTTCTCGATGCTTCGTAGCGCGAATCCCCACGCTTCCCTTTCTCCATTTTCTACGCGCCGCGCCTGAATTTGAGCACATGAAAGCCTGCCGGCAGAAAACCCTTGGCGTGCACGAGCTAGCAATAGTGGAAGCTGGGTGTCAAGGTGACGACGAGATGCCCTTCTCTTGTATGCTGCATCTGATCGCGACCACTGGAGATGAGCGTGGAAGTACCGCTTTTGGCGCTCAGCAACAAGATCGCGCAGAAACGATGCAAGCTTGAGAGCATTTGCTGTTGCGTAGATGAGTTGCAAGGTACGTCTGCGCTTTCGGCGTAAGATGTTAGAGACAAACTCTGGTTTCTGCCAGCACCATAGTGTGACCATCACCTGTGTATACGATACGGCACTCTCGTTGGCCTTGAGAACGTGACTCCCCAATGCGTTGGCAAGCATCTGCTTCAGCTTTCCCAGAAACCTGCGTGCATGCTCAGCAGCATCTTGCGCATTTTGCACTGCCAGCAAATTGAGCTCAGCACGAATCAACAGGTATGTGATCTGCTGTCGCTTTTTGTACTCCACACCACCATCTGGCTTCCGAAACCCCAGGGGCTGCTCCAAAGAAAAAAGCAGTCTGCGCACAGATGTCAGCGGAATGAATCCGCGGCAGCGATCTATTGTACGGAAAACTTTGGCTGCTTCAATTACTTGACTTAAGCTTGCGCCATTCCTCCAGTCTGGCGTATCGACATGTTGCCCGTGGTCAGTAAGGAAGGTGAAATTGTTGAAGACGATGCCTATGAGCAGGTTCAGGATCAAACTCTCGCACAACCATCGAAAAGCCACGAAATATGCTGGCGCAAAGGGCCAGCCGCAGTCAGTGTTTGAGATACTGTGCAAGTCTGCTGTGCAATATGGCGGTTGTACCATGCAATCACGCATTAGAACGTGCCAGTCATCGCCAGTGAGGAGAAGTTGGAAGATCGTATGGGCCGACTCTGTGAAGCTGCTAAAATTTGACGTCCTCCCCAGTCTCTTTCCCCCGCGAGTTTGACCAAACCATGAAACGCCAAGAACGGTGAAGAAATACAGCCCGATTGAAAGCAGTCCTATAACATTCCCAAGCTGAGGCAGACAGGTGAGTAGTGCTTCGAGAATCACCCGAAATTGCTTGAATTTTGCAAGAGCCTTTAGAATGCGCACAAGCCGCAGGCACTGTGCTCGCCTCATTGCCAACGAAGATCCCGATGCATACGCAACAGATATTCCAATTGTGACGCATAGGTCAAATAGCATCCAATAGCTGACCATGAAGCACTTTGGACCTTGAGCCAGAAGATGCAGCAGCATCTCGCCGCACAGCAGGAGCCAGAAAACAGAACTAGCAAGTTGCAGAAAATCTTCAAATTTTGCTGACTTATTCGCATGATCCCCGAGCAGAAAGATCACATTCAAAACGATGCAGAATGTTGAGAACATATCGAACGCGGCAGACAATATCACTGTCCTGAGAGCGCGACTCGCTGGGTTCTTAAGGGCTGCTGCCTCCGGGTCTTGAAGGCTGAAATAGGCGACCTTGATCTGGCGTTGGTATCGGTGCATGTGCGCATCTGCATTCGTCAGCCCATCTTTTATCTTGAACTCTTGCACAATAAAGGCCAGGAAGAGATTGATGATCAGGAAATGCCCGAACAACAGCCATGCGACGAAAAAAATTGTTGCCTGCCAGTTGGCATCTTGCGAAGGACTAATGTCTTGCTCTGTGATATCTGCGCAATTGTGCATTATCTCCACCCACTGCAGAGCACTGCAACTCAGCATCGCCAAAAATGCGTCATACACACTCTCAAAGTGCAGCTGAGGTGGAATCCATGCGCGAGGCATCAGAAAAGGAGACTGAGCTGCTTCGTTCGAAGCCGATACGAAGGTACCGGTGCACATGGATTTGCCTTTAGGAAACTCTGCACCCGGGCCCGAGCAACTGTGCAGCCGTGCTGAAAATAATTCCCTTGCAAGAAAGGCCCAAAGTAGTGTGTTGAGGATCTGAAATACCAAAACATACGTCATTGGCACTAGTGTTCTCAAAAAAGATTCAATTAAAACCCGAATACCGTCATTGCGAGGAATAGCGCGTATTGCAGACAATGCTCGCGCCGAGCGTCCCGCAGTAAACCCCCAGCTGTTGCTGCTTAATTCTCCAATTACAGTCACCCAATCGAGCACCAGGATGTAAAAGTCCAGCTTATTCCACCCAGACTTTAGGTACGCCGTAGGGCCAATGAGCAAATTTTTGCTGACGCTCTTGATCAGGAACTCCATCGTAAAGATGCCAAGACATGCGCGATGTAGCATGAATCCCACGTGCGGTTGAATGAGGTTTTCCTGGCTATAGGTTCCACTGTGTGCTGGAAGGACTGCTGCGAGAATGCATGAGGTCAAAACCGCGAAGTTCACGAGCAGCTTGAAGGAGTTCATGTGGTACACGGATATGCAAGCCTTCCGAATACAGTTCTGGGAACTGAACATGAAGTAAGAATGATCGTATCTTGGCTTCAACACTTGTGATTCGCTTAAAAGTTCTGAAGACTGTTCATGCGACAAGAACCCGCTCTGCAGTCCCTTCACCGAAGCCTGTCGTCCTGATTTGAGGCGGTTTGCAGTAATCGCTCCTCTCCTGGTCTCTGAGGCTTCTTCCCCACACTTGATCTCCCCATCAGCACCATGAATTCGTTCGTTCAAACCTGGCCCCTTATCCACGCTCTGCTTCTGAAGAACATCTATCATTGCTGCCAACAACGGAGGGATTCTCTCTCCTCCTCCCCCACCCTCGTTCCCGATGTTCTCCTTCACCTCCTGTTCTGCTTCTCTACAATTCACCACAGACCCTCTGCAAATTTGAAGCAAATCATTATCCTGATGAATCCTGTCACGCAGAAGAGATTCGATCCACAGTAGGCCTGGGCTGCGTGTGTGCGTGAGCGAATGGGCCTGCGCAGCATCGTCGGGTTGGAGGATACTGGAATTGTCTTGAGAGGGATTGTAAAGCATGCCATATGATCTTCTCACCATTTGATTTGCAGCCATCTTCAAGCCTGGGCCTTCGATAACTTGAACTAATTTGGAAATCTCAACGTGGTTGATCATGACCGCGACTGCTAGGTTAAAGAGAACGAACACACTGAAGCCGACCCAAAGCAGGAAATATCCTGCCACCAGAATCTGCCCGGAGGCCGTCGTTTTGGAAGCCATGGCATTAAACATCAGTTTTGCCCAATTATCCCCGCTGAAAATAATGAAGGCCGTGCGCAGGCTGTGCGGCAAAGTAGCAAAGTGATCACGGCCCTCCATGGTTGCGTTGACCAAATATCGCCCCGCCACCGCAGCACTGATGACGAACAGCAGCAAAAGCAGCATAAGCTGGAGGAGGGCATGTGTCGCCAGCACTGTGCTTTGCATTAAGTACTGTAATGCCGGAAAATAGCCTATGAGACGATAGGCGCGCAAGATGGCAGGCGCCACCACGTAGATCCTTTTGTGCATTACAAGTCCTATCACCCCGATGAGGATGCCTGCGCACTCGATGAAATATTGTAAGCCCAGACCCTTAGCACGACCCGAAGCAAGACGCAAGAGAGCCTCCACGCCAAAAGCTCCAGTGCAGAAGCACTGAATAATATCATAGTTCGGCGACCACAGACTGTCTTGTGTAACTCCTATAGTAGCAACCTGCAAGCAGATGATAATAGTGACAAAATGCCCATGCACTTGATGTTCAAACCATTGCTCTAATTTCAAGCGCAATTGCGGCATGCATCCAGATGTTTCGTTGCCCATATGGTCCTTGCCAGCGTCGCTTGCTGCCCAGTGCAAGCTTGGGGGTGGGGGAGGCCGGCCCTTCCAGAAACCAGAATGCTTTGATACTCGACGAACGGGACGGCTCTTGTTCCCAACAGTGTCACCACCTCCTTGTTCAGAATCAGAGCTCTCCATAGACCCCTCAGGGTCCATGTATGTTTCTCCTTCTTCTGTCGTCCCCCGCACCCTGGTCGCCCCTGCCACCTCACTTTCAACGCTTTTACCCTCCACCCCTCTCGCAGCAGCTTCGAGTTCACGCACGCGTTTGCGAAAAGCATGGCGTTTGCGTCTTCGGCGTAGCCTTTCTGCACGGACCTCGAATGTGTGCGCCTCCGCAGAATTGTACGTGCCAGCCACGATGACTACAAAAAGACTGAAGAGAAAAGAACTGCACAGCAAAAAGATGAAGAGGAAAAAGAGGTACACCGCAAGAACAGCACCCATTTCTTCTTTAGCATACGACTCAAGCGCGATATGCAACAATCCGGCTGACTCTGGAAGCATCGCGCAAGTTGCAACTGTTAGAAGGGCTCCTCCAATATGATCGAAATGCGCAAACCCGTTCCCAGGATTTTCCAATGGCGCACACATCTGAGTCACTGGCTGGCCAGCGCGAAACTCGTCCACTTGACAAGTATGCAAGAGGCCGGCGGGATCACGAGGCAATTTTGCGGCAGCCAGGGAGTCGTCACTTGTATGATAAACCTTACATGCTCTTTCAAATGGAAATCCGCCTGTAAGGGCGGGTACTGTCTGCGAATCCGTGACTTGCGCCCGCCAGTGGCGAGGGTCACAGGGAGGCTCCCAGGCACCAAACTGTGATGATGCGCACGACGGGACATGGCGCTCAAAATATACGCAACGCTGCGAAAAATTGGCTTGAAACGATGAAATGCCGTACGCGGCAAAGCCCAGGAAGAAGACGAGCACTAGCGCGAGCACAAGTAAGAGCTGAGACACAGCCTTATCCAAGCTCATCAGAAGCGCACGCCCTGCAGAAAATCCCGGAAGCCTGGAGAATGACTTGAATATCCGCAGAAAGCGCAGTGAGTGCACCGGAATCAGGGCTGGGCCGCCGAATGTCCGCATCCCCAGGTCGAGGATGCTAAAACAAAAAATAGCCGCGTCGAGCACATGAAAGTTCGAACGGCGCAGCCAACTTCCACGGCCGAGAAATCCCCACGCTACCAATCCCACTGCCATTTCCACCACCAGCAAGATCAAAAATGCAACCTCAACTACCCGCAGAACGTTCGATGAATAATCGAAATTGCGGCCATCAATGAGCGTCCCATCTGATAACAAATCGGGGACCAGGGCGAGGAGAGAGCAGCAGGCAATGTTTGCGAAGAGAAATGTCCAGTTCACAACTGGGGAGCACGAAATGGTGAGGCATGCACGCCGCAAAGGATGTCGTAGCGATAAGCCCCCGCACAGCAAGACACAAGTATATGCCTCGACGTCTTCTCCTTCGTAATCCCCGTCCCACTCCTCCACTTGTTCACCTCCCAGACTGCTCAGAATCCCGCTGCAAACGCCGCTGTATCTCTCACCCTCACCCTTTGTCCCTCTAGCTTCTTCCAATGAATCTCCGTTATCCACCCTTGGTCCGACGAGACCAAGCCCTGCCCTCTCATCGATTGCAAGTTCCCCCCAAACAGATCGGCCTTGTGCTCTGGTGTCTGCTTCCCCCACCGACTGCCACCCCACATCGTGAACACTTTCGCTTTCCGCCGCCGCCGCCGCCGCCGCCGCAGAAGCAGCCGCAAAGGCAGGTGTCTGCGAAAGAGGAGACATAGACCGTGCACGATCTGAGGTGGCCCATCCTCCCTGCCCATGAAACTCTTCAAAAATTTCATCAAGTTCCCTCTCCGATGCCTGGCCTTGCCCTTCAATGTCCCTCATTACATCCTCCTCTTCTTGCGAAAACGTTACTTTTCTGGCAGCCTCGACTGAATCACCTCGGATTGAGCGGAGCAGCCGACGGCTTCTGTTGCTTGCATCCGCCCCCTCTCGCCCCCACGTGTCGGCAGAAAGTTCCGGGTAGCGCACAGACTGTATTGTTGGCGCGAAAGTGTGAGAAGAGTGTGCAAGAGATAATTTGGAGGGCGTGACACGAGCCTCCGAGTTCTGTTCCACAAGCTTCTGTGTCTCCGCTACGTCCTCGGTGCACCGCTTAATTCCCGTTGCGTTATCTTCATGCAATTCCATGTTCACGGGCACGCAGAAATCTGGTTGAGACAAAGACGTGGGCACGAAGAGGTGGGGACAATGTGGATAGAGAGCGCCTTAGTGAGACCCCATAAGACCAAGACAGCGACACGGCACACTTACAAACGATGGCCATGTGCGCACCTCGTCGGGAAACCAACGAATGTCCTGTCATGTCACACAAATCTACCGTCCCGTCCTCTGCTCTCGCTCTCTGCCTCTCGCTGGTGCATCGTGCACAGCAGGGTGCAAGGACAGCAGAGAAGAAGAGAGCGTGAGAGCCAGCATGCACAAGTGCGTAGCACCGTCGGGCTGTTGCGATGGTGATGGTGGCATAGTGTATATGGGCGGCGAGGGAGGTCGCGGGGAGTCGCTTCTCGAATCTGCCATGCCTCGCCGCGCAGTAATCAGCAAAAAACCAAAACAATGCATCGTGCCAGGGATCATAAGCATGAATGGTTATTAAGATACAATATCACAATGCCCTGATGATATAGACACCTGCATCGCCACCCTCGCCCCACCGGCCACCTCTCACGTCCATCGTCTGCATTCGCGCCGGTCACTCTCAGCTAAGCTCGTAGTCTACCCTGCTGTGTTGAATTCGCGGCTCAAAAGACAGGCTTTTGATTCTCTTGAAGCAGAGCGCTGACGCACCCCATTGCAATCACGACCGTCAGGCTCTCCCTCAAGCGCCCGCAACCCCGTGGGCCGTGCATTTTCGGAGGACACGGTCTCATCACGGTCAGAAAAAGAAAAATAATTTATGAGGATCTTGCCG
>Ga0315905_10005883_pt1 | contig 12467 bp, 14 predicted proteins | sample LakEriMetagenome_5_FD_203522 | JGI IMG/M metagenome (GOLD analysis project Ga0315905, IMG submission 203522) | Freshwater fungal communities from buoy surface, Lake Erie, Ohio, United States - Buoy 4 MA121 | ecosystem: Environmental > Aquatic > Freshwater > Lake | place: USA: Lake Erie, Ohio... | reverse complement strand
GGGTTCTCCGCCTTGTATGCCTGCCGCACATTCTCAAAGTCAGTGCCCTAGTATATTTCTATATAATACACACACACACACACACACACACACACACACACACACACACACATATATATAGTCATTACATTAGAGGACTTTGGAGAAATAGCTGCCTGCGACTTGGCCACTGCCTCTGCACGAGAGATCCCAGCACTCGCGGGACCAAGGTGTTTCAACACAGCCTGAGGCGAGTCAAAGCGCTTGCCGTCGGGGCTGATGAACTGCACTGCGGCGGCTTTCTTGGGGGCTTTCGATGGAGAGGATACCGCTGAATGCGGGGCAACCTTCCAGCCTTTTCCCTGAATATCCTTGCCTCCGAGATTCAACACCTGCTTATCAGGGGTGTTTGTGAGGGCGCACGTGGGTCAATTCTCAGGCCAGTTGACTTGTCAGGTGTGCCCGGTCCACACACACGTATCACGTATCACTTACAGCGTCTCCACACACGTATCACGTGCGCGAACTGCTATTTGGCCGACCACGAGTGCCGGGTTACTGATTCAGATGCGCGAGCGAGCCGCTGTATGCGCGTGCGAGCGGACGCGCGTGTGCCTGCATGCGTGCCTTGCTCCACACACACTCGCATGTGCTTAGGAACACTCACACGCGTGTGCTCCCAAACAGCCTGCGGGGGCTCGAGCACGTTACATGCAAGCCAGCATGCGGGAGTCAATGGAGAAGAGAGCGTGCCTGCTTGCGGAGGTCAACGAGCAAGCTGGCGGAGTTTTTGTCCTTGGAGGCCTTGCCGGCGACAGCTGCTTTCCCTGCTGCTGTGCCACACCACACACAAACAGTTACCGCCCCCGCCACTTGGCCGCAACAGGGCCTGCGGGTGTCGGTAAACCATGCCGCATATGCTACGAATGTTCGCTATCAGAGCTGACTGATTGAATCAAATATGACCTTTGCTCTTGGCCGCCACGCCCTTGCCGCCGGCCGGCCTGCCGAGAACAGCTCGCGTTACCACAACGCCACGCATCGCAAGCGCGCGCACGCATGCCAATCACCACGCGCAGTGTGTGATGGGATTCGCGTCCGCGCATGTGCAGACATGCATCGACGGGACTTCGTGTGTGCACGCACCAAACTCACCTTTGTGCTCACACACCAAGGCCGGCGAAGCACGTCTACACATGCGACGGCGGGCACGCGCGCGTGCCTGACTACGCTGTTTCGACAGGGTGGGGGGGATAGTACTTTTTCGCCGACGCAGAAGATGCCCCGCCCTTGGCAGAGGGGCTAGCGTTTGACTGAGAGGCCGCCTTGGGTGGCACCTTGGACTGACCATCAGCTGTAAAGAATTGGTCGAAGATAGACTTGTTGTTGACCTGCGCACAGGCACGTGTGCGCCGTGTTACTCGCCACCGCTTCTTTGCTCCCTCGCCATTGCACCGACCAACCACTTGCCCTTCGAGGCGCGGCCGCCGGAAGATGTCTCGGCCAAGTGGACACCACGGGTTCACTGCACGGCATACTAGACACGCGGTCCAGGGCCATAGTTTGCGTGGACCGCAGGCGGTCAAGCTGGCATGCACAAAGGCTCATTGACGCACGCTCGCACATACTGGCGAATCCATTCAGGGCTGTGCTCGCTCGCACGCGTCTGTGGTTCAAGATTCTCTCCCCTTTCAAGGGTTGCCGCCCGCGGCGGCGGCAGGCACTTCGCCGGGCAGGGTAGGGTGAACGCGTGCACACGTATGCAACCGACGGGCCATGCTGTAAGAAGGGTGGCCGATGCAGCGCAGCGCTGCACGCTTCTCACCTTCTTGCTCTTTGCCGTGTGAGCACTACTGGCAGGTGTTTCTGAGCCTGCGCTGACGGTCGGTGAACCATCGGCTTTCTCGACCTCCTTCATCCTGCACAGCACAGCATTAGTCTCTGCCCAATGCCACTGGCCCAACCCGGGCGTGGTTTTCGCGACCCGCGCAGCGGCATCGCGTCTGAGCATGGAGGGCGGGCATGCACTGACTTTTTTGACGCGGGCGAGCCATCCTCTTCCTTCTCGGATTCTGAATGACGTTTGAGCACAGGCGGCTCCGGAAGGGGCGCAGCCGCGTCCACCTCCATCCCCCTACCGCCCGTCTGCGCGCCACACTGCAGCAGCACGCAGAGTGTCAAGACACGCGCGGGTCGTTATTACCGATCCACCACACCAGGCTCCCACTATGCAAGCGGACAACGCCGCCAGCAAAAACACCGCCGCCGTTGCCCGCAGCGACGAACAGCAAGGGTCCACACCCAGCACTGCGCTGGTGAGTGCAGCCGGCCCGCACCGCCTGCTCCCGCTCTCCCGCTCTCCCATCGCATGTTCCTTCCACCGTTCGCAGCCTGTACATGCTCAGTGGAGACCCAGTGCAGCGCTGGCGCTGCTCGTGGACGCTCCGGTCGATCGGGCACCACGCGTTGGCCCCATGCGCTAATGGGAGGCGCAGGACCGTGTGCCTTTGTCCCCTTGAGAGTGTGCCACTGCACCCTTACTGCTCTTCACCCGTGCACTGCCGCGCTTTTTAATATGCGAAGGGCGCGATAATTAGATCAAATTACGAATTACTACTGCCATGTCGTCAAATCCATGTTGAAATTCACTTTTGAGTGTTCCCTGCTTGGACTTTACTTCTTATTGTAAAACTTTTGAGAATTTCTGTGTGCTGAAATGGCAGACGACTTGGCGATGCCCACTGCTTCAAGTTGGAAGCGGCGGTTGAGGACACTAATAATTATGCACTGTTTTCGACAAAAAAAATTGCAACATTTTGTAATGTATGAGTCAGATGATTTTATTTAATAAAGTGAAGTTGCTTGTGCGCTTTGCCAATGAATCGGACTTACAGCTTCCGTGAATCGCTTCTCTCGCTTCCCAGTAACTTGGGGTACACTGTACGTCCTTGGAGCTTCAACTCGAAGGCCGGACGGGGGCACAGGGGCCGGGCAAGCGGAGAAACTTTGAAATACCGTCAACGGCGGTCACGGTGTCTGTGACAAGGCAACAGCTCACGCGGCGTGGACCCATCTTCGGAAGCCATTTGACACGAGGCTACCGCCTTCGATCCCCCGCCCCCGCCGAGCTCAGGCTTCAGTGCCTCCCCCGTCTGTGCAGACGCGCACAGGCCCGGGGGCTGGGCTGGGGGGCCGAAGACTCGGCCACAAAATCAAACAGAAGGTGAACGCCAACCGTGCACGTCGTGGAATACTACCGTCAGGTGACCACAGTGGCATGTCCCTGGCCTTCTCCAGGGACTCGGGGGGTGGGGGGAGTCACGCACCTGTGCGTACTTGGCCTCTAGCTTTTTGCCCAGAGTCTGCGTGGGGTGCGGGTGCGTGGGTGTGTGAGAGGGAGCTGTGTGGGGTGCGTGTGCGTGGGTGTGTGAGAGCGAGCGCAGGCGCTTTCTCCCTCTCTGCCCCCTTGTGTCCGCAAAGGCGTGTCAAATGGCCAAACGGAGAGTGGGGGTATAGTACTCGCCGTCATAAGCTGGGCCCGTGCGCCCAAGGGCGGTGTTACCCGACAGGACGTTGTGCTTAGCGACCTTCAGTCACTTCTTGATTGTCAATAAAACTTCTCTCCCCTCTCCTTCTCTCTCACGTTCCCTTCGTACCTCCCCCGAATCAGAGCCGGCCTGCACGCGTGCTGGCGTGCCCGCATGCCCTGCGCGCAGCTTCTTGCCCAAACCCTCCTGTGGCTCCCGGCGCCGTGAGGGCGGAGCCTGGGCCAGTCCGCGGTGCCGAACCCGACGAGCTCGCAGTGGTGCCAGGGCAGTCGCTCGTTGTGCTACGCTGGTTCTCAGACGGATGGTGCGCTGTTCAAAACGAAGACGACGTGGCGGGCCTGGTGCCGGCGAACCACACAGGCCGAGGTTCGGGGGAGAGGGGGGAAAGGGGGGAGATTAGTGGTTGCTTAAGAGGTATCACAGATCGGCGTTTCAGGACTTGGCTTCTCGCCCAAGTCCGGGACTTTCCTGTGCTGAAGGATGTACGACCGGAGATTTGTTTGGCGTGAACCAGGACCCCGGCTCCAGCAAACGCCCACTGATTCTGCATCTGATGAGTGTGTTCGAGTACATATTTTAGGTTTTATTTATAAATAAAACCAAGGCGCTCGCTAAGTCTTACCTGTCCACGTTGCTGCTTCAATTGAGTCGTAACGGAAAAGGTTGCTCAATCCTTCTTGCGCTTAACATTCCCGATGGTGCGCCTCCTGCAGATCGCAGAGCAGCGCCCGGCAAGAATGCCAGTGCACAGTGAGGTGCTTGCTCAGGTATTGCACACACAGCGTCAACACTGCAGGCGCGCTGGCCGCAAATAAATCTACGTGGGCTGTGCGTGGGCCTCCAAACACCCCACTGCTGCACGCGTGCGGCCCCCCCCACCCGAGCCTGCGTCGCCAACCGCCATTCCTGAGATATTTGTCTGTCCGTTTCTGTCTGTCTCAGTTTGATGTGTCAAAAGAGACCTGCACATGTGTCAAAAGAGACCTACACATGTCTGGTTCTGTCCGTTTCTGTCTGTCTCAGTTTGTCATCCCTGTCTGTCTCAGTTTGCCCCCAGCGGTGTCCGCGTCGGCCGCGTGCAAGGCGAGGACGAAAGCGGTAGGGCGACTCAGGTCTAGGGCAAGCTTTGGTTTGTCCTCCCTCGCACTATGTACTTCGCACCCACTGCCGATCCCCCGCATTCTCCCATGCCTGCGCGTGAATGTCTGCAGTTGCAACACTGCATTGGTTCGTGGCCACCCTGAAAATTTTCCTAAACCGGCGCGGGTGACGTCCCCGGGGGAATTGATCCACATTCCAGGCTGACTGAGACGGGCGGGTTGTGTTGTTGCGCGGGGCGCCAATCGGGAACTGGAATGACCATGGATATCCTTTCTGAGTGGTTCAAGTGCGTGCTCCTTGCCCGCCATAACTGGCTGCGTTGCTGCTTTTGTCCGTGCCTGGCTATGCTATCACGCCAGCTACACGGCAAGCAGGCGAGCGAAGCGGCGGCGTTGCGATGAGCGGCCCACCTCTATCCGGCCTTCACATGGCCGCGGCCGCACTGACGAATGACGGCGGCTGCGCGGGTTGCGCTCTGCAGGCCGGTGGACATTAAAGCACGGGACGAAAAAATCAAGGCCCTGATCGCAGAGATGCCCCTTGAGAATGAAAAGGTGGGGTGCTTGGCCGGCTGCCAAGCGTCTCAGCAGCTCCAGGCGTGCCTGCCTGCACGCCGTGCTGTGAAGCCTTGATTCTCTGATCGCGATGTTATGTCCAATACAGCTGGTTGTCTTCTTCAAAGAGACGGACGAGGTGCGTGCAGACCTCGAGCTTGGCGGCCTCGGCCCGGGGCTTACGGGCGAGCACACGATCTATTCATACTGCGTCGGCCGCAGCAACGTCGTGACGGACGAAGACGGGGAGATGGACGATGAGGCGCTGAAGATGAACACCAACTACAAGCGCTGGGTAATCAAGAAGCGCTTTAGCCATTTCCACATCTTTGACAAGATCCTCTTGCAAATCATCAAGGAAGAGGGAGGCGACGAAACCTGGCTCCCTGAGGTCCGTTTCTTGCCCCTACGATGGCGTGTGCTCCGATACCAATATCCCACTCTCTTGCGCTCGTCTCCGAGTCTGTCTTCTGCTTGTGATTTTCTCACGCCTTATTGCCGCCCGGCAGTTTCCCGAGAAGGCGCTGTTTGGCAAGATGAGTCCGTCGCTTGTCAGGGAGCGGTCCAGCCTCATTGAGTTTTACCTGCGGGAGATTGTGAAAAATCCGAACCTGACCAGGATGCCCTTCGTGCGAGAATTCCTCAAGATTCCCATGAACAAAGCAGAGTTGGATGAACTGGAGGAAGAGTTTGGAGCAACAAGTAAGTGCAGCGCAGAGTGCGAATGCCGTTGCGAATTCATTTCTTCTCTCTGTGTTGTCTCGTGCTCGCGGCGGCTTTTCAAGCTTGCGTCCCGCGATGGCCCCCAATGACTCCCCAGCTGACACTCTTGCGGTTTCTTTGCGTAATATCAGATGGGGGCGTCTTGACGGGAAAAGGGGCGTTCAAGAGTTTGTTCCAACTAACGCGGGAGCAAAAAGCTAAGGGCATCCACCACACGCAAAAGAAAGAGTTTTTTGCCGGCCCTCCCACCCTAGCAGGAGCGAGCGAGGTAGGCGAAGCGTTTGCGGAGTCGTCTGTCCATGACAAGAAGACGGAACAGAAGTGGGTGTTTCGGATTCCGATCCTCGCCGACTTGGGTGGGCAGCGGGTTGGAGACATCTTCGGCGACGAGGTACGCGGCCTGCACAGCACCTATAATAACAAGATCAAGAAGCAGGTCGAAAAGTCTTCAAAGGAAACGAGGAAAAAAGATAAGTCTGGAAAGGAGTACTTCATCACATCCGACGGCTACGACCAGGACGGCAACTTTGTAGGATAAATTGGCAGCGTGGGTATTAAGGGACAGTTTTCTCGGATATGCATATCATGCGCAACACGCCATCAACCGACGTCGCAAGTCACGTCGGCATCGGCGCGGCTGCAGTCTGAGGACGTTCGGAAAGTAGAGCGCATTACGTTATCCCTGCCACCGGTACTATCAATAGCTGAAAATCCAGGGAAGAAAACATTCAGTTCGCATGTCGGCACTCTGCGAGATATCCCAAACCACGTCCACCCGGAAGCAGCCCGCTGCCGCCGCCATCTGTGACCTTTGTGCAACGCCGTACAGCGTGCGCCGCATTTATTACAGTACTTATAAACATACACAGCCGACACTGTCGGCGCCCTTCTCATTCGAGCTCCCACCCCATTTAGCTTCTAGGCACAGGCACGCTCGTACCATTTAGCTTCTAGGCACAGGCACGCTCGTACCCCAACAATTCGCGTCCTCTGCATCCTCCCCAATCTTGGGCAGGTGCGTGCTAGAACCTTCTCGTACGTGGGGAGTGATACAAACACGTGGCAAACGCTCGTAGAAAACACTGATGGACTGATGGCGGCACTCTCAACCGTATCAACCTTCATAGTCTCATTCAGAGTCGTCTGCGAGCAGATCCATCAGGCTCGCCTGCAGATTTTCAAGTCAGTTCCCTGCACGGTATCACGATAGCCGCTACAGAGCGCATCCATTACATGAGATAAGAAGACAACTACAGCAACTCCAGGGTTGGTGTTCAATCATAAGCACCTGCTGGTCCGCGGTCATCGAACTCCAGGGCCGCGAATTCTCATAGTTTGAAGAAGCAGAGGCGGCCGCAGCAGGGGGCGCATCTTGTTTCCCCCGCCCCGTACCATCTTCAGGCGCTGGCGCTGCTGTAGGCGGTTTCATGGGCAAGGGAACCGCAGCGCCCCTTCCCAGGGGAATTCGCATCAGCGTCTCATATCGGACTTGTCTTGTCCCGGGGTCGCGCACAGCCTCCATGACATGCACGGAGTCCACCTCTACTTCGACGTCGACCGTATCCAGCGCGCCCACCCCCGCCAGCTCCTCGGCGAGTTCGGCATTCAACGACCCCAGGTCACGCCCGCGCGCACCCGTGCCCTTACCACCGCCTGCCAGCCAGGACTTGTGCCGTTTGTTGCCGCGAGAAACCATCTTGGTCCCTGCGCCTTGGAGCCCTTGCGAGCCCCGCCCGCCTTTCCCTTCGCCCTCGAGCAGCTGCTGCAGACTCACGGGGCGGGTTTGGTCTCTGCCACGCAGTGATGCATGGTCAGCACTGCATGCGGCAGACGCGCCACGACAACACCACGCACGCACGCACATCACTTACTGCATCCACTTCCCAAAGCCGCGGAGAGAGCGACGCTCCTGTGTTGACATGCGTTCTGTATCCTTCGTCTTCCCCAACGTGATGTGCGCACAGAAGGGCCGCGCGTCTGCCGATAGCCCCGCATCTATACATGCCGAGCACAAGGCCGTATGAATGCGCAGCAGTTTGCGAAGCCCGTCTGATTCCTGCAGTCCCAGCCAGATAACCCGGGGGACACGTCCCCAGCTGCTGCTCGCAGCACGCCAAAAGCAGCCCAAGTCGCCAGTGGGCACTGTCAAAAACAACAGTCACCAGCGAGTGCCCGAGTGCTGGGGTACGGAGGGCTCGTGCGGGGACGACAACTTTGTCCGGATGGTAGATAAGGCAACATATGGCTTTCGCAGATTTTTAGGTCTATGTTGGCCTTCGCAGATTTTTAGGAGGCCTACCTGTGAAGGACGCAAGATCAAGCTCCCGTACAGCCTGGGTGAGCAGCTCTTGTGCCCGGTCCAGATGCGGCACCTGCACCTCGAGCGTGTGCAACGTGATGTGCATCGCATCGGCCTCAACCCAGCGAACCACTGAATCGAGCTGCTTGCGGTCTAGGGGAAAGCTATCGCGCAGGTTCGCAACCAGAGCGTCTACTTGCTGCGCAGTCTGGTCCTTGAGCTCCACAGTCACAAAGATCCGCTTCGTTGCAACCTGCGATTGGGAGAACACACGATTCAGCCACACAAGTAAATGAAGTGCTTTCTTGTGCGTGTGTTTGCATGCGTGCATGCGCGCTTGGGCGCGCGCGGTTGTAAGCGTTGATGCATTTTTCCACCTTGGGCTCATAGACGGAGGAGGTTTGCCGCACGTCAATCGAGTCCTCGTCATCCAACATGGAATCGCTATCTTCATCGCGTGCCGACGACCCACTAGCCTCCCTCGCCTCACTGTAACCATCCGCATCTTTGAATTCGAGTGGCGGCGCAAGCCCGAGCAGGAGCGCTTCTTCGACCCCCTCCAGTTCATCCATCTCCAGATCAGCAGCGGCAAGCTTCCTGCGCTTCTCAACGGTCCGCCTGCTGCCAGAACTCCCTGCTACCGAGGCGTCCTCTTCGGTATCCACAGCAAACTTCGGAGGCGCAAATACTGAGGAGGGGTCGGCGAGGCTCTTCAAGGGCATTGTGGAGATGACGTGCATGCCGCGGCGGCACACCGTGATTGTGGCGCGCACGTACGAACGAATAGGTGGATCGTACACCTCTTCCACCAGATTGAAGGCCCCGTTTTCTTCCTCTACTATGGACAAACAAACAATGCGCACAGAAAACAAATGCGCAGAGGCCATGAAGAGATCATTCCGCGCGGCATCCACTTGCCACCATGCGGCGGAAAAATAGCGCTTGAACTCGGCTGCCGAGAGCTTCCAACCGCCAATTCCGTTGAGTTTGTGCACCTGCGACGAGAGCAGCGCCATGACATCTTGCCGCGCGCGCTTCGCCGCCCAGGGAAACTGCGCCAGGACGCAGCGAGACGAGTCAGCCACCAGCAGCCATGTACATGCATGCCGCTATGTCGAGGTAGGGAAATGCGGGTGCTCATGCAGGTGTTTTGCTGGCATGCTCGTCAACAAGAGATAAGGTGGGGGTGTAGGACCTGGCAAGTCGAACCCATGACAGTAGACTCGCTGAAGTCGTACTTGAGCGGCCGCAGCCCCGCAAGCTGCAGCCCCTTCATCAGCGCAAGAAAGAAACTGTCCTTGCTCGGCGGGACCTGGGCCCCAAACGCATCGTGAGTCCAGCATTTGTAGCTAGCTTGCAGAGGGGGGAGGCAGGCAGGAAAACATCGGGCAGATCGCCAGCGGCATGGGGCCAGGCCAGGGAAAAGTTGGCAGAAGACGAAAAGGGGCGGGCTGGGCAGGGGAAAGCGCAAGGGCATAAGACGTACTGAATCTGGGCGCAGGCCTAGCTCGTTGAGCCTGGCCATCATGTTGTTGATGCTCTCCATCTCGCTGTCGGCGTCGTCATCGAAATCGCCGTCCTCTGTCTCTTCACTCTCTTCGATCTCGTTGGCGATATTCTGCTCCACCGGCTGCGGACGGAGCTGAGCAAGTTTGGCTTCCACATCGGCCACCTTATCTTTGAGCAGGAGCTTCCGCTTCTTGAGGGCGGCGCGCTGCGACATTATGTGCACGCTTCCGGCGCCGCCCATTTCTTGCATCCCGAGGCGATCCGAAATCTCGTTGATATCGCTGTGCTCAGACTGCAGTTGGGCAAGCTCCTGGAGCAGTTGCTGCTCTAGCTTGCTGTTCCCTGCCTCTTTGTCCTGGGTTGCGCTTGCTGGCGCGACCGGCCGCGGGATGGAAAGCGCGGCCGCCACAGGGTTGCCACCCAGGTTGAGACCGAGGGCAGACCAGTTGTAAATTGTCGGGATGACCGGCATGTCTGCCGCCACAAATTCAAGCCCCGCCGCCCGCGAGTCCGGCCGCAGCCCGCGCGTCAGCGGCGGCTCGCGCATCCTTTTCGCCTCCAAGCGCTCGCCCATGCTGTTGTCACCGGCGTCCATCCGACACTGCCCAGGCGCTCGCCGGCTGCACGTTCCCGGCCGGCGCGCCGCGAACCCGGGTCCGATGGAGAGGCCGCCGTGAGACGCGCCTCCCCCCTGCCGTGCCACAAAGCCGAGCGAGCGGGCGGGCTCTTTCGACCCGCAAGCGAGCTCGCCGAGGATACCCGCAGCATGACTCGCGCCCGCTCCGCATTCGGACGGCGTGACAGTCACCACGCACGAGGCGGCTACCAGCGCGACCGCGGCTGCTACTCTCGTCCGCCCCATGCCTCCCCGCCGTGCCCGGCGGACGTGCCCTACTGCAACAGCTATACAACGTGGAGCACAGCGCCCTCGCTGGCTCTCGCGCACACGGGGCGCGCCTGCATTTGCCGGCGACCTGCTCCCTCCGAGCGCCTCCCGAATTCACCCGCTCCGCTCTTCGCTGCCGCTCCCTGCTCTATATACCAGTCACACCAACCCTCCCGCCAGTCTGAACGGGCGTAGAGCAATGTTCGGAAATTTTAGCAAATACGTCGGGGTGACTAACTCCCAAAATCAGTGAGAAATTTAAAATTTGGGGCCAAATTTTAAATTTTAAAATTTGGCCCCAAATTTTGGGGGGAAATGGTGTTCTTAACTCCCCCAGGATGGCGATAGCCAATGGCAAGGTGGCCAAAGCAATAGGCCACGAGTACTCGTGGCAGGCAATTGAGGCCCAGGGGTGCGCGATTGCGCTTGAGGACGACGACCCCGAGATGCTCGAGTGCCTGCATGACGCAGGCGGCATGCAGGAGGACCTGCTACGGTACGGTGAGGACGAGGTGATCGTGAATGCGCTCAAGGTCGCAGGCGGCGACCTCTGGCAGCGCACGCGCGAACTTGAGGCGGACCTGCGGCGGGAGGAAACGGATGCGGTGGAGGATTATGTGCGCGAGTGCGCCAGCGTCGCGCAGCTGCGGCTCCAGATTGACAACTGCGACGCGGTGCTCGGCGTCTTTGAAGAGCTGGTCAACAAGTGCCAGGCGGACCTGGGCAGCATCGCCGGGGGCATGCGGCACATGAAGGAGCGTGCGGATGCCTTCGAGGTACTGTCAAAGAACCGCCAGGGTGCAGAGGCATCGGTGGCCAAGTGGGTCGAGGGCATCTCGATTCCGCGCGGGCTCTCCAGGGCGATCCACGAAGTCGACGTGGGCGATGCCGAATACTTCCAGCATCTCCAGACTCTCGGCGACAAGCTCGCCTTCTACGCCAAGCAGAGCAAAGGGCGCGGGGACGCGCCCGTGAGCTGCCGCAACGCAGCCGCGCTCCTCAACCGACTGCAGATGGCCGCTGTGGAGCGCATCAGCGCACACCTCAAGAGAGAAATGCGCCAGCTCGAGGACGACAACAAGCTCCTGTACGCCCTCACCCTGGGCCAGGCAGGCAAGGCAGACGCGCATCAGTTGCTCAACCAAGGCGTGTACGCGCTCACCCTCGGACAGGCGGGCACCGTCGGAGCCATGTCGCTGCTGAAAGAGCGCCAGCAAGGGCTCCTCCGCTCATCCCCGTTGATCCATTTCCTCATTGCTGCCCCCGGGGCGTCAGAGGTATACCAGGAGGTGCTGAAAAATTACACAAAAACGATGCGAAATGCCCTGGCTTCACAAATCCGGGCCGAATACAAGAGCTATGCATGCATGGAAATCATTGGAAGTAGGCACCTTCTATTTCCGGCAAAAGAGAGTTCCTCGCTCTGGAGCAAAGGAGCGGCGGTGGGAAAGCGGGGGCTCAGAAAAAGTGTAGCTGGCCTCACGGGTATCACGAAAGGTGTTGTGGGCGCGGCTAAGGGAGACATCGCAGAGCTGCGCCAATTCAATCCTGCCACCTGGGCTGTTGAGCGACCGCCAGCGGAGGGAGACTGGTGTTTGGGTGATAGATTGCAGACCATCCTGGCAATGGCGTCGACACGAGATCAGGGAGGAAAAGGAGGAGGAGGAGGAGAGGAAGGCGAGCAACAGCCCCCGGAATGTATCCTGCAGCGGCTGCTACTCTCTTTCGGGGACCTCCTCGACCACGAGTCCGCGTACCTTTGCAGGCTAGTGTGTTGCTAATGTGTTGCTAATGTGTTGCTAATGTGTTGCTAATGTGTTGCTAAAGTGTTGCTAATGTGTTGCTAATGTGTTGCTAATGTGTTGCTA
>Ga0315905_10005882_pt1 | contig 12467 bp, 5 predicted proteins | sample LakEriMetagenome_5_FD_203522 | JGI IMG/M metagenome (GOLD analysis project Ga0315905, IMG submission 203522) | Freshwater fungal communities from buoy surface, Lake Erie, Ohio, United States - Buoy 4 MA121 | ecosystem: Environmental > Aquatic > Freshwater > Lake | place: USA: Lake Erie, Ohio... | reverse complement strand
GCGCCCCCGCCGCCCGTCGACGCCGCCGACGCCGGTGCCGCCGCGGCCCGGCGGCGCAGCTCGGCGACCTCGGCGGCGCTCGCGATGCGCAGGGCGCTCAGCTGCGCCAGGTCGTCGGCGTCGAGGAGCCACGGCTCGGAGCCGTCGTAGCTGCCGCCGCCGCCGCCGCCGCCGCGATCGCGGTCCGCCGCCGCTGCCGGCGCCGCCGTCGCGCGCCCGGCGGACGGCAGCCGGCTCGTCGCGGCTCCAACAGCCGCCGGCGCGCCCCCGGCCATCATGATCTCGGCCGCGGCGAGCGCCATGGGCGCGGCGTCGGCCGCGCGGGACGGCTCGAGGATCAAGGCGGCGGCCGCGACGCACTCGAGCAGCGTGGCGGCGGCGGCGGCGGGGGCGGGCGCGGCCGACGGGTCTTCCTTGCCGTCGTCGTCGGTTTCGTCGTCGTCGTCGTCGTCGTCGTCGGCCGGCGGCGCCTCCACGTCGAGCCCCTCCTCCCCCTCCTCCTCCTCCTCCTCCTCCGCCCGCCGCCGCTGCCGCTCCTGCAGCCGCCGCTGCGCGCGCCACAGCACAGCCAGACGCTTGAGCTGCACGCCGTCGGCGCCGCCGCCCCCGCCGCCGCCCCCGCCCCCCGCCGCGCGCCCCCCGCCGCGCGCCGTCGCCAGCGCCCACGACAGCGCGCCGCCGTCGATCGACGACAGCTCCGCGGCGAGGGCCGCGGCCTTGCGGCGCGCGGCGCGCGAGTGCAGGAGGCTGGCCACCGAGCGCGGGAGCGTGACCGAGCGGCCGCCGCCGCCGCCGCTGCCGCCGCCGTTGGCGGGGGTCGGACGGGCAGGCCCACCCGCCCCGTCGGCCGCGGCGCCGCCGGCGGGCGAGGGCGAGGGCGAGGGCGGGCGCAGCGCGAGCGGGGGCATCTCCGGCAGCTCGTCGCACGACGACGAGCCGTGCCGCGAGAGCGGGGCGATGAAGGGCGGCGGCGACGCCGGGCGCAGCTCATCGCGGGGCCACGTCGACGCGACGACTGCTGCAGCGGCGGCAGCAGCTGCGGATGAGATCCCGCCGCCCCCGAGGCCGCCCCCGGGGCCGCCCCCGGGGCCGCCGCCGCCGCCGAGCGCCGCGACGAGGTGGAGGTGGTGCCCGCGGGCGGCGTACGAGGACGACAGCTCGCGCAGCAGGGGGGGGATGTCGTCCGCGCGCGTCGGCGCAGCGGGCGCGCCAGCGTCGAGGTCGTCGTCCGTGTAGGACCCGCCGCTGCTGCTGCTGCCGTCGCCGTCGTCGTCGCCACCGCTGCCGCGCCCGAGCCGCCGCCGCCAGCCCCCGCCCGCGGCCCCGGCCTCGCGCCGCCGCCGCCGCTGCTGCCCCCGCCACCGCCGCCGCCGCGGCTTTGACATCCTCGCGAGCTCGGCGGCCGAGGCGCGCGCCGCCGAGAGCAGGGCGTCGAGCTGCTCGGCCGTCGCGCGGGAGGAGGCCATCCAAGCGAGCTCGTCGCGCGTGTCGGGCGCGACGGTTGTCGATGTCGTTGTTGTGGGGTTGGCGGCGCCGCCGCCTTGTTCCCTTTTTTCGCCGCCGCCGCCGCCGCCGCCGCCGACCCGCGCGCCCGCGGCCGCGGCGGCCGCGGCCTCGACGGCGCGCAGCGCTCCGCACGCGTCTCCGAGCGCGTCGAGCAGCCGCAGCTGCGCGTAGCAGCGGCGCCAGGTGGTCTCGCTGCGGCGCGCCTCGCCCGTGCGGCGGGACTGCTCGGCGTGCACGACGGCGCGGGCCACGCGCAGCGCGCGGGCGCGGCGGCGGCGGCTGGCGGCGGCGGTCAGGGCCGGGGCCGGGTGGGCGCTGCCGCCGCCTCCTCCCGCGGCCTCGTCGCCCAGCGGCAGCATGGCCTGGGGAAGAGCGTCCGCCACGAACGACACGGCGTCGAGCGTGGGCAGCGCCGAGGCCGGGGCGAAGACCTCGGCCAGGGACGCGAGGAAGGCGGCGAGCCACGATCCGCTGCCACCAGCATTGTCGGACGACGACGACGACGACGGCCGCAGCAGCAGCCGCTGCGCCAGGCGCGCCGCGTCGTCGCAGCACCCGCCGCGGACGCCGTCGTCGGCGATGTCGTCGTCGTCATGGCCGCCCTGGCGCCGGCCCGCCTCCTCGTCGTGGTCGACGTGGTGCTCACGCGCCGCAGCACGCCCCTGCGCGAGCAGGGGCGCGGCGAGCGACATCTAGCGCGCGCGCGCCGCTTGGCTCCTTTCCCTCCTCGTCCTTCGTCTCCTGCTCCTGCTCCGACAGATAAGGGGTGCGGCGCTCCAGAGGCGTGCTGTGTCGATTTCAGGCGACGGAGGGTCACCGAGGGCATCTAAGAGGACAAGTGCAGTTCATAGGACGCGCGGAAATTGGGGCGTGACCAGAGGGCGGCCGTGGCGGGAGAAAGTGGAGGCGCGTCCGCCGGCGCTCATCGTGCTGCCGCCGCCGGCGAACCAAGGGCGCCGGGGCCGGATGGGCGCGCGCGCCACGACAGCATGGAGGGGAGGAGAAACGAAAAAGAGAAGAGGTCCGCAATGAAAGGCAAAAGGAATGCGCATGCGTGGGGCTGATTGAAACCGGAAAGCAAGAAGCCTGGGGCAGGAAAAAATGACGATCTAGGGGCGAAAAAAAAACGCGGCCGGTCGGACGGCGGGGGCGGCGGCGCCCTCTTGGCGCCCCCTCCGCCGTCCCGCAAACCCCCGCTCTCTCTCACTCGTCCGCGCCAAACCCGCCCGCGGGCGGCTGCGACTCCTGCAGCGCAGTTGCGTCGCGCGCGGGCGTGATGTTGCTATCCCCGGGCTGCGAGTCGGGCTGCGGGGCCGCGAGCGGCGGCGGCGGGCCGCCATTGCCGCCGCCGCCACCGCCGCTGGCATTGTGCAAATCGACGATCGCGCGCGTGCCGCGCGCGCACATAAACTTGACGATCTCCGGGCGCGCGGCGATCTGCGCCGCCACGCCCCCCGTGCCGTACTTGAGCACGGCCAGCTTGACGCCCCGCGGCGGCAGCAGCGGCGCCGCGCCTCCTGCCGCTGGGGCGGCCGCCGCCGCGCCCCCGCCGCCGCCGGCCGATGGTGGCCTCTCCGTGACGGGACCGGGCGTGCGCAGCACGGCCGCGCCGTCGCCCGCCCCGGCGGGCGTGTCGGGCGCGTCGGTGAGCAGGCCGCCCATCGAGAAGACGGCGACCGAGTGGCCCGTCTCGTGCGCGAAGCGGGCGGCCTGTTGGGTTTGTTTAGTTTTTTGTTTAGTTTTTTTGGGGGGGGGGTGGCCCGGGGGAGGAGGTGAGTTGGTCGCGTTGCGAGGCGGCGTCCAGCGGGCAACGTCGCGCAACCTGAAGAAAGCAGGCGCGCGCGCGTCGAGGCGGCAAAGAGACGTCGAGGCGCTCCGCGCCGAATCGCCAAACGCACCTCGAGCTTGAGCCGCTCGAACCGCGCCGCCAGCGCCTCGAGCGTCAGGTCGGGCGACGGCGCGCCGGGCATCCCCGGTAGCACCTCGTGCGGCGGCGGCGGCGGGGCAGCGGGGGCCGGGGGCGGCGGGGGGGTGCCGGCGTCCCCCCAGCCGCTGGCCTCGTCGCCGCGCGCGCGCTTGGCGTCGCGCGTCGTCGTCCCGGGGCGCGCGCCGTCGGCGCCGGGCGGGCGCCGCGCGGCGGGCCCGGCGCTGGCCGGCGGCGCGGGCATCGGGCGCGCGGCGGGGCGGCCCGTGGCGGGCGCCGACATGACGCGTGCGCTCTGCTGCGGCTGTTGCTGCTGCTGCTGCTGCGGCTGCTGCTGCTGCTGCTGCTGCTGCTGCGGCTGCGGCTGCTGCGGCTGCATCATCATCATGGCCTGCTGCTGCTGCTGCTGCGGGCCGCCGCCGGCGCTCGCGGGGTAGGCCTGCGGGTAGGCCTGCGCGTACGGGTGGCTGCTGCTGCCGGGCTGCGGGCCGCCGCCAAATGCGCCGCCGTCGCCGCCGCCGCCGCCCATGCCGCCGCCGCCCGCGCCTCCCTGCTGCTGCTGCTGCTGCTGGCGCGCCATGTGCTGCTGCACGACGTGCTCGGGGAGCACGCGCATGTCCTCCTGCCCGTGCGCGTACTTGCACTCGGTCACGGGCGTGTCGCACGCGCCCTGCTCCCAGCGCCGGCACATGCGCGTCTTCCAGAAGAGCGGGCGGCGGTTCTGCTGGCCCTGGCCGCCGCCACCCATGGCACCACCCCCGCCTCCCATGCCCATGCCCATGCCCATGCCCATGCCCATGCCGCCGCCTCCCATGCCCATGCCGCCGCCCGCCATGCCCATGCCGCCGCCGGGCGCGGCCATCATCATGCCCGCGCCGCCGCCGCCGGGCGCCATCATCATCATCTGGGGCTGCTGTTGTTGCTGCTGCTGCTGCTGCTGCTGCGAGGGGTCGCCGCCGCCCATCATCTGCGGCTGCATCATCATGGGCGGCATCATGCCCATCATCTCCTGTGGTTTTGGCGGCAGCGAGGCGAGGAGGAGGAGGAGGAGCATGAGGAGGAGGAGGTGGGCGAGGGTGTGTGTCGACACAGCTGCGCGCTCTTTGTCGCGCGCGTCCGCCGCCCGCGCCCAAGCGACGCGCCGTCGTCAATCGCGCACTGGAAGCGGCAGGCAAGTGCGCGTCCTGTGTGCCGACACGACGGCGCTGTGCGGCCACGCGCGAAGCCTTTGCACTCCCCGAGCCGTCGACCTCCACCTCCAAAAACGCACCGGCCCCGTCGGCATCATCATGGGCGTGCCGTCCGGCCCCATGACCATCTGGTAGCCGGCCATGGCCGGCTGCACCTGCATGGGGAACATGGCTGCGGATGACGGGAGGCGGCGATCGGGAGCAGCCTGCTCTCCTCCTCGAGACGGTCACTTGGTTTCGGCTCCAGAGCGTGCGCGCGCGTGCGGCGCACTCTGCTGCGGACTAGGAACGAGGGCGTTGGTGTATGTGTATGTATATGTGCGTACGCTCCACCCCGACGCGAAAAGAGAGACGTGAGGCGAGTCCGGCGGAACGGCGAAGGGCGCGCGCGAATTTACACCGGCTTGTCGGCCGACGGCGCGGCGTCCGGCCGCCACCGCTGCCTAGCGCCGCCCCCGGCAGCCCCCGCCTCCCCCCTCGCCACGCGCACGTCGTAGCTCGCCTGCAGGTCGCGGTAGTGCGCCACGAACGCGTCCTTCTCCGCGTCGCAGCGCACCGTGCCGTACATCATGTCGAGCACGGGGCACGTGACGGCCGCCGCCATCAGCGGGCGCTCGGTCCGGTAGCGCACGCACAGCGGCAGCGCGAGCGCGACGCCCGCCAGCGAGAAGGCCCACATCGACGCCCCCAGGCAAGCGTCGAGCTCGTCGCGCAGGGCGCGGCCCTTGGCGTCGAGGAAGCCGGGGGGCAGGCTGCCGAGGATGGCTTTGCCCGCCTCGTCCTTGGAGGAGGCGATGCCCATATGGCTGGTCGCTTTTTTTTGCGCGCGACGAGGGGCGCGCGGAGGCGCGCGCGCGCGCGAGCGAGCGCGCGCCGAGAGACGCGCGCGCGTCGTCGGCGGCGGCGGCGACAGGCGGCGACGCTCGCTCGCACTCGACGTGTCAGGCGCGTCGGCCGCCCAATCTCAGTCGGTCGGTCGGCGAGACTGCAGCGGCGACTAGTACGGCGTGCGCCCCCCTGTCGCACGCGCGGGGTGCGGACGCGCACGATCGAGGCGCAGCAGGGGATGAAGGCAGTCGCGAGGCGATTTGCGATCGCGAGCGCGCGCGCGTGCGTCGAATGGATCAGGCGCTCGGTGCGAGAGGGGAGATGGAGTGCCTGCGTAGTCGTGCGTGATCGATTCCTTGAATCTGAGAGTGTGTCTGTCCAAAAACGGCGGGCGAGCGCCACCACACCCCAACACCACGTCAAAGCTCGCCGCCGCCGCCGCCGCCGCCGCCGCCGCCTTGGCGACCGGCCGCCGCCGCCTCGTCCTCCTCCTCCGCCGCCGCCGCCGCCGCCGCCCGCGGCGACGCCGCAGCGAGCGCCTCGATCCCCACCCGGTACGTGCACATCGCGCGCGCCAGGTCGCCAATGTCCAGGCGCTCGTCCGTGCCGTGGATGCGCGCCAGGGACGCGCGCGACAGCCCGACGGGCAGGAAGCGCAGCGTCCCGCCGCCGCCTTGGCCTTGGCCGCCGCCTTGGCCCGCCGCCACCAGCCGCGCATAGTGCCTCGAGTCCGTCATCCCCGTCAGCAGCGTCGGCGCGACGAGCGGCGGCCGCGCGTCCGCAGACGGCGCCCTCGGCTCCCCGCCGTCGTCGTCGTCCTCCCCGCCGGCCGCCGCCCCGGACTCCTCAAAGCGCCAGCATCGCTCGATCGCGCCGCGCAGCGCCGCAAAAGCGGGCCCGTCCGACGGCGCCACGGCGCCAGCGGCGGCGGCGGCGGCGTCGTCGTCGTCGTCGCCCGCCCCCTCCCCGCCGCCCGCCTCGCCTGTCACCTCGACCTCGGCCTCCGGCACGCCGGCCTCCCGCGCGCGCCTCTTGAAAAAAGCCTCGACCGAGCGGCGCGTCCACCCGGGCAGCAGCCGGACGTTGAAGATCGCCTCCCCGCTTTGCGGCATCACGTTCTCGCCCGCGCCCCCCGCGCCGCCCGCGCTGATGCGCGTCGCGACGACCGTCGTGCGCACGAGCGCGGCGCCGCCGGCCGACGCGCGGGACAGGGCGCGCGCGACGAGCGGGCGCAAGGGGACGAGGCGGACGGCGAGCGGCAGCAACGCTCGCAGGAGGGGGCGGTCGGCGTGCGGCGCGGCCGCGAGGAGCATGTCGGTCGTAGGGGCACGCAGCTCGGCTCGCGGCGGGCGCGCGTCGACGGCGGCGAGGACGCGACCCAGGGCGGCGCCGACGCTCAGGCCCACGTCGTCTGATTTCTGTTGCCGCCGCCCGCCGCCGCCTCGCGACGACGGGGCGATCGGCGGCATCGACGCGTGGCCCCCCGCGGCCCTCGCGCGCACCGCCACGCGCACGGCCCGCTTCTCCGCCGTGCCGACAAGGGCCGTCGGGCGCGCCACCAGCGGGGGGACGCCGTCCAGCATCACCCCGGGGCCCTCGTCCCACAAGGCGTGGAGGAGAGGGCCCCCGCGGTCGCCGCCGCCGCCGCCGCCGCCGCCGCCACCGCCGCAGCCGCCGCCGAGCGTCTCGCGCAGGCGCGCGGCGACGCGCCGCGCGCCGCACGCGCCCCCGACCTCCTCGTCGTGCCCGAGCGCCACGAGCACGCTCCGGCGCGGCCGCCACGCCTTTTCGGCCAGCAGCGACTGCAGGGCCTCGAGCATCGCCAGGGCGGGGCCTTTCACGTCGACGGCCCCGCGGCCCCAAACGCTGCCGTTGCCGACCGCGCCGGAGAAGGGCGGGTGCGTCCATCGATGGGCGTCGGGCGCGGCGACGACGTCGAGGTGGCTGACGAGCAGAATCGGCCGTCGTTCGGCGGCCGACCCGCGCACGGTGATCAGCAGGGAGAGGTCGCCGCAGCCGAGGCGGTCGACGGTGACCGCGTCGTCGTCATTGTCGAAGATGGCCGGGTAGGAGCGCGCGAGGTGGGCGTGCAAATCGCGCATCGCGGGCGCGAATCGCGTGCGGGCGCCTCCATCGTCGTCGCCGTCGTCGCCCGGGCGGCGCGAGACCGTCTCGAACTGCAAAGCCTTGGAGATGCGGCCCGCGGCGGCGTCGACGTCGGCGCGCGTGGGCCACGGCTCTGTAGTTGGCCACAGTGGTCGGTAGTGGCGGGTCGTGGTTTCGGCAGCGGCGAGCGGGAGGAGGAGGACGAGGACGAGGGGGAGCAGGTCGAGGGGAGGCATGTCGGCAATCAACCGCGCCCTTGTCGATCTGCTCGCGTTCAGAGGTCGTTCGAAAGAGGCGTCGTCATCGTGAGAGATACGGAGCGCCCGACTCTAGTCGACGTGAAAGTGGAAGGGAGAGGCTACTCGCGCTCGCGCGGCAAGTGCCACCAAACCGCGCGGCGTCGGCGCGTGCGCGTTCGTCTGCGGGCTGTCGTCAGCTCGTCGCGCCGCCTAAAGCTTGGACAGCTCCACTCGCGCATCTCCAGTCCACGCATCGATGCGAATCACTGTGACTCCTCGCCGACGCCTTAAGATAGTACCAGCCTCGCGAGCTCCTCTGCCGCTGTCCCAATTCATCCGCTCGCATTGACGACGCGCCGAGTCATCACACACGTCGAAGTCGCCCGCGCCCGCGCACAACCTTGACGTCGCCAAAGTGTGTCTATAGGTATGGCCTGGACCGGGTCGATTAGGTCCGGCGCCTTGCAATCCAGCTGCAGCCTTGCGGCCAGAACGAAGCGCGCGCGCGCGATGGCGCCCGCCGCGACAGCGGCGGCGACGGCGACGCCCGCGACCCCCCCGGCCGCCGCAACCATCCCCACCATCGCCAGCCCCGCCGACGCGGCCGACGCCCTCCGCGGCGTCGACACGCTCCTGTTCGACCAGGACGGCGTGCTGTGGCGCGGCGACGAGGACGTGCCCGGCGCCGCGCGCGCGCTGCAGTCGCTGGCGGCATCGTCGCCGCCGGAGGGCGGCGGCGCCGACCCCGACCGCCGCCGCGCCCGCCGCCGCATCTTTTTCGTGACCAACAACTCGACCCTCTCGCGCCGCGCCTACGCGGCCAAGCTGACAAAGCGCCTGGGAGGGCTCGCCGTCGAGCCCGGGCAGGTCATCTGCTCGGCGTGGGCCGCCGCTGAGCTCCTGCGCAGCCGCGGGTTTGGGCGCGGCGGGGCGCGCGCGGCGGAGCGCGTGCTGGCGCTGGGCGAGGCGGGCCTGTTTGACGAGCTGGACGAGGCCGGGATCGCGCACGCGCGCGGGCCCGTGCTCGGGGAAGGAGCAGCATCAGCTCCTTCGGAGGGCGGAGGAGCGCCGTCCCCGCAAGGGAGCGTCCCGCTCGCGTCGCTCGACTGCCCGCCCTCCCGAGTGGCCGCGTTCTCGCTCGACCCCTCGATCGGCGCGGTCGTCGTCGGGTGGTCGAGCCGCCAGTTCACGTACGCGTGGATCGCGTACGCCGCGGCGTGCCTGCGCGAGCTCCCCGCGTGCGACACGTTTGTCGTCACCAACCGCGACGCGGCCGACGCCCTGCCGACGGGCCGGCTGCTGCCCGGGACGGGGGCCCTCGTCGCGGCGGTCGAGGCGGCGGCGGGCGGGGGGCGCGTGGCCGTGGACGCGGGCAAGGGCGGGCGGTGGCTGCACGAGCTGCTGCCGCGCGCGATCCCCGACTTTGACCCGAGGCGCGCGGCCATGGTCGGCGACCGACTGGACACGGACGTCGCGTTTGCGGTGGAGGGGGGGTTCCGCGCGGCCGTGCTGACGCTCACCGGGGTGGCGACGCGCGCCGAGGCCGAGGCGGCTGCTGCCGGGAGCCGACCGACCCACGTGGTTGCTTCGGTGGCCGATCTGGCGCTATGATGGTGATCTGTGTCTGTGAAGCGAAAGAGGAGAGGACGATGGTGCGCGAAGAAAAGATGTCGTTCAGAAGATTGAAGATCCTAGTTGCCTCTCGACACTTCTCGCTCGCCCGATCTTCACCGCCCGCCGCCCTCCTCGGCCTCGGCCAGCAGCAGGCGGATCGCGTCCACCACGCGCGACGCGAGCGCGGCGGCCGCCGCGCCGTCGCCCGCGGAAGCAGCCGCCGCCGCGCAGCCGCCGCCGCCGCCGCCGCCGACCGCGGCGGCGAGGAGCGCGTCGAGCGCCGCGCGCAGCTGGCGCACGAGCACGCCCGCGGCGGGCGCGACGCGCAGGCGCAGCCACCCGCCCACGACGGCCGCGGCCTCGTCGTGCAGCACCAGGGGGGTCCCTCCCGCGAACAGCAGCAGGGCCGCGGCCGACACCGCGGTCGTGTCGCGCAGGTAGACGCGCTGCGGGGGGCCGCCGCCCGACGCCGAAGAAGAGACGCCCCAGCCCCCCGCCGCCGCCGCCGCCGTGCCCGTCCCGGCCTTTTCCAAATAGACGAGCTGCGGGTGGCGCCACTGGTGCCGCAAGAGCGGGTGGTTGACCGATCCCGGGTGCACGGCCACCGCCTCGCGCGCGGCGCCCGCGCGCCAGGAGGGGCGGTCGTTGCTGCCGCCGCCGCCGCCGCCGCCGAAGCCGCCGCCCGCCGCCGCCGCCGCGGCCTCTGCGAACACGGCGACGCGCGGCGCGAGCGCGGCCGCCAGCACGGCCTTGACCATCTCGGGCGCGGCGGCGAGGCGGTTGTGCGGGGCGGACGGGTCGTCGGCCCACGACACCGCGGCCTGCAGGTGGCTGAGGTGGTGGTGGTGGTGGTGCGGGCCGCCGTCGCTCTCGTCGCCCTCGTCGTCCTCTCCCCCTTGCTCGCCGCCGGGGGCGGCGTCGCTGCCGCCGCCCCTCGCGGCGCGCCCGCCCCTCCTTCCGCCGCCCCTGCCGCCGCCGCGCCCGCCCCGCCCGCCCCTGCCGCCGCCGCCGCCGGCGACAGAGGAGGAGGACGACGACGGCGGCGGCGGCTGCAGCAGCCGCACGTCCGCCAGCATCGCCGCAAACTGCTCGCGCAGCTCGGCGATCGCGTCCAGCGCCTGCGGGGAAAGCTTGTAGTGGCGCGCCGTGCGCGCGGCGCCGCCGGCCCCGCCCGCGCGCAGCGCGCAGCGCCAGACGTCGAACGCGGCGACGAGGACGAGGTGGTCCGACTGCTGGCCCGCGGCGAGGTTGCGGAAGCCCGGGGGGTGCGAGGCGGGCCAGTCGGCCCCCGCCTTTGCGGCCGGGGCGGCGGCGGCGGCCATCGCCGCGGCCGAAGCAGAGGACGACGGAGCAGGGACGCCGCCGCCGCCGGCCGCCGTCGGCGCCGCCGCGAGCGCGCGCCGCGCCGCCTCGAGCTCCTGCTGCTCCTCGAACGCGGCCGCGAAGGGGGAGCGGTACGACATGCCCGCCGCGATCGTCAGGGCCGGGGACAGGCACCCGAGCGCGGCGGCCAGCACGAGCAGCTTGCCCAGGCGCGGCTCCATCGGCAGCGCGGCCAGGTGCCGGCCGAGGGCGGTCAGCCGCTCGTCCGCGACGCCCGCGGCCCGCGCGCGCGCCCGGGCCGCGCGCGCCTCCTCGTCTCCGCCGCCGCCGCCTTCCTCCTCCTCCTCCTCCTCCTCCTCCTCCTCCTCGCCCCCCTTCCTCAAACCGCCGCCAGCAACCCCGAGCTCGAGCGCCCCGACCTCAACGAGCGCCCCGAGCGCCGCGGCCACGGCGCGCTCGGGCGGCGGCTCGATCACCTCGCGCAGGAAGGCGGCCGCGGGCTGCAGGCCCAGCAGGTGGATCTGGAGCGCGAGCTCCTCTAGCGGCACGCGCGAGATCTCCGGGGCGCCGTAGCGCCTGAGGCGCTCGGCGCGGGCCGAGGTGTAGGTGCAGAAGCACTCTCCGGGCTGGACGCGCCCGGCGCGCCCGCGGCGCTGCTTGGCGGCGGCCGCGGAGACCCAGTCCTCGACCAGGAGCGAGGCGTGGCGCTTCGGGTCGTGGCGGCGCTCCTTGTGCCGCCCCGTGTCGACGACGTACACGACGTCCTCGATCGTCACGGACGTCTCGGCGATGTTGGTCGCGAGGACGATCTTGCGGGGCCCGCCGCGGGGCGGCGAGGCGAAGGCCTGGCGCTGCTGCTGGGGGGAGACGGACGAGTGGAGCGGGAGCACCCACCGCCCGCCGTCGCCGTCGCGCCCGCCGAACCGGCGCGACCCCCGCAGCCTGTCGAGCAGCTGCCCGATCTCGGCCATGCCCGGCAGGAAGACCAGGATCGCGCCGCCCGGGGGGCGGGTCGCGTCGACGTGGTGCACGAGCTCCTCGACCAGGTCCAGGTCGACGGCGGCCGACGCCCCCTCCTCGAGGCGCGCGAGCGACGCGCGCACGTGCTGCGGGTAGGGGGCGTACCGCTCGGCGTCGTAGTGGGCGTTGGGCGCCGCGCCGCCCGTGGCCGCCTCCAGCACCGCCTCGTCGTCGCCCATGCCGCGGCTCATGAGCGCGGCCGCCTTGGACGAGCCCCCGGCCCCGCCGCGCTGCGCCATGGCCGCGGCGCTCGCGGCAGCGGCGGCCGCGCGGCGCGCCGACCCGCGCACGGCGGCGCGCGACTCGGGCGCGAGGCGGTACCCCGTCTCCGCGTAGACGTCCTCGAGGTGGCGCACCTCGACGGGGAAGGTGCGGCCGCCGCACGCGATGACGGGGACCGCGGACGGTGGGCTGCCTCGGCGGGGGCGCGGTTGGCCGCTGCTCGGGGAGGAGAGCAGGAGGCCGAGGGAGGGCGGGGGCACGGCCAAGCCCGCGGCGACGGCGGCGAGGCCGCCCAACGCCGGCGGCCTGCCTGCCCCTCCTCCTCCTCCTCCTCCTCCTCCTCCTCCCCCCCCAAACGCGTCCAGGTCGCCAAAGTAGTCGGCGTACAGCTCGGCGTCGAGCGTCGCGCTCATCAGCACCACCTTGAGGGAGGGAGGCAGGCGCGGCGCGCGCCCCGCGCCGCCCGACGCCGCCGCCGCCGCCCCCGACGCCTGG